>Ga0209529_1000001_pt1 | contig 38524 bp, 31 predicted proteins | sample BlaSpr_A8_OM1_O2_FD_187980 | JGI IMG/M metagenome (GOLD analysis project Ga0209529, IMG submission 187980) | Forest soil microbial communities from Thunder Bay, Ontario, Canada - Black Spruce, Ontario site 2_A8_OM1_O2 (SPAdes) (version 2) | ecosystem: Environmental > Terrestrial > Soil > Boreal...
TTTCGAATGAGGCTTGACTATATCTTAAGCGTATATTAATACGCCAACCTACATTTAGTCGATGAACTGCACACCTTTAAGGTGCTTGGCTGCGGATTACCCATTATATTCACATATATCAATTTATTTTTTACCATACCACGAGTCATTACCTGTGCCACAAATAGTGTTGCCACATTGTTTGGTATAAATTGCTTTAGGGACTTCCCGTCAATTTGAAGGTTTTTAGCAGAAGGTTCACTTCCACTTACTGGCTTTAATAGTTGCTTATTCTATTTTTTACCAGCTATACTAGTCAGTATTGTCTTTCACCAACTTATCACAATTCTTCGGATATCTATACAACGATAAACCGTTCGGGCTTTTTACCCTGATCATAATAAGATCACTAGTCTTCGGGTCTAATTCTAGATACTAATTCATTTTTTCATAATTGGTTTATCTAAGCTAGATTTTTATAATCAACGCTTGCATCTAAAATTAACTTGCTGACCGCTTATGCAAAAGGTACGCTCTTACTTTATATTTAAATTTTACTTGAGCTGCTTATAAAACTACTACTTTTTTTTTTACCTCACGGTACTTTTCACTATCGCTTATATATTATATTTAACTTTAGAGGAAGGTTCCCCTTTATTCAAACAGATTTAATCCATTTTACTTTTAGTTATATTAATAAAAAATATTACATTTTTATTAAAAACTAATTTATTAGTTATTATATATAAAATATATAATCTCGTTTGATTTATTTTCCTAAAATTACTAAAATATTTTAATTCATTTTGTTTATTATTAGATTTATCTTAGAAATTACATTACGTATTGTTTAAATTTCTTTAATATATAGCAAAATACCTATAATAGTTTCTTTATATACTATATTTGAAAATAAATAAAAATATTATATTCATATAACAAGTCTTAAAGCAAGTAATAAATATATATATAATTTTAAATTTTATTTCTATATTTAAAGATTTCAGGTTATTATGATTCGAACATAACATTTTCTCAACCCAAATGAGACGCCTAACCAACCTGGCTCTAACCTGTAATTAAAAAAAAATTTTATAAAATTATTTTTAATTAACCTTAAATTAATAAATATTAATTTATATTATGATATCCAGAGAGTGTATGATTTGAACATACGGAAAATAAAACTTCCTTCTAGTCTCAAGCTAGATGCCTTAAACCACTCAGCCAACTCTCTTATGATAATATGATTTATACATGAATTAAATATTTAATCTATATAAATCATCTTACATAGATTTTTAAGTGAAAACTTGACTTATAAATAACTTATATAGCTTATTTATATCTATTAATTTGAGATTATCCATCTTATAAGACTGTACACTTTAATATATATATTATTCATAAAGATATACAAAAAGAATAGATCCAGCTCCTTCTACTTTTCTTAATAAGATTTATTTAATTAAAACTAAAATTAGTAAAAAATTTATTAAATATTAATATAAAATTATATAATACTTATTCAATAAATCTTATATTTTACTTAAAAATATAAATTTTATTTTTAAACTAATATATTAAACATAATATAAAAAATTTTATAGATTTTTACTTTATAAAAAGTTAAATCATATTATATTAGTTAAATATATTATATATGATTCTTCAATGAATTGAACATTGAACACATTTTTATCAAAAATGCGCTTTACCTATTAAGCTAAAGAATCTAAAATTTAACATCAAGAGCACCTAGACTTGAACTAGGAAATACAAGGTTGAAGCTTGTAGTTTTAACCTATTAAACTATACTCTTAATCGGAAAAGAAGAGATTCGAACTCTTAGATATATATATATATCGTTTAGCAAACGACCCGCCCTACCTATGGCTACCCTTCCAAAAAAAAAAAACGGGTTAAACCGGTGTCGATCCGGCATCTATTTTCTCGACAAGAAAATCCTTTACCAGTTAAGTTATTAACCCTTTTTATGGCTAGTTGAAATCGAATCAACACATTTTACATGGAACGCAAATAGTCTACCATTAACTTATAGCCATTATATTTAACATAAAATTTTTTATGACTAGTTGAATTCGAATCAACACACCCCATATGGTAAATGAGTAGTCTACCATTAACTTATAGTCATTAATTATATAAGACTTATAGGATTTGAACCCACACTATAATGATTAAAAGTCACATGTTCTACCTATTGAACTAAAGTCTCTAAAATAATAAATATATTATTAAAATTAAGTAAATAATTATAAATTTATTTTTATTTTTATTTTATAGATATTTCATAGATTTCTATTATTATATTTATTTTAACAATAAAATATAGTTTTTTTTCTTTATAAATTAATAACCTCAATAATATACAGATATATATAAAAATAATCAAACAACATCTACAAAATGTCAATATAAAATAGCAGATTCGTATCCAATATGATGATGATCTGTCAAATGATAAGCTAATATACGTCAGAGACCTACAACTAAAAAAATTGTACCTATAATTACGTGTAGCCCATGAAAACCTGTTCCAAAGTAAAAACAAGAACCATAAACACTATCTGAGATAGTAAAAGATGATACTGTATACTCTAAACCTTGTAATCCTGTAAAAATTATAGCTAATAAAATTGTAAATACAGTACCATACAGTGCTCCTTTTCTATTACCTTGTATCAAAGAGTGATGAGCATAAGTTATAGTTACACCAGACGATAAAAGTATTATTGTATTTAACAACGGTAACTCAAAAGGATTAACACCTTCTATACCCTTAGGAGGTCATTGAGTTCCTAATTCTACACTAGGTGATATAGAACTATGAAAAAAGGCTCAAAATATAGTTAAAAAAAAAAATACTTCTGATACTATAAATAAACCAACTCCTATATTTATTCCTCTTTGTACAGCGTAAGTATGGTTTCCTAAATAAGTACCCTCTGAAATTATGTCTCTAAATCATAAACCCATACTATATATTACATTTATTATACTAATAAATATTAAATATTCAAATAAATTAAACCCATGCATAAATAAAACAGTAGAAGTTGTAAGAATAAATAAAGAAATACTAGTATATAAAGGCCAAGGTGAAGGAGATACTAAATGAAAAGGATGATTTTGAAAATTGGATTTTGGTGCATATACCATATGATAATAAAATTAATTAATAAATAAGTTCTCAAAAAAAAAAATTTTTTTCTCTCCTGCTTTATTTTTGTTTTATTGTTATAACAATAGCTCCAACCATAGCTAATAATAATATTATTGAAACAATTATAAGTCAAATAGCATAACTACTATACATTATATTACCTATACTAGAAATTTGAGTAATATCAGCTAACGAATTATCTCAATTTTTACTACTAGCATAAGCTATTTGTTTAGAAAAATTTAAATCTTGATTGTTAAAAAACAGATCAGATAAATTAATTATATTATCTTGATTTATTGAATTATTAGGTAATATTTGTCCAATTATAAATAAAAATAATATAATATTTAATACAGCTAATAATATATGATTATTAGTCTCATTTAAAAGTTCAGATATTCTTATATTAATTAACATAAGAATAAAAAGAAATAAAATAGACACAGCTCCTACATAAACTAATATATAAGATAAACCTATAAAATTAAGTCCAACTAATATTAGTAAAACTGAAATGTTAATAAATAAACCTATTAAAAATAAAACAGATATAATAGGATTTATACTAATAATTGTGAAAATACCAAAAAAAAAGGATACTAAATAAATAATATCAAGTAATTCTATTTGTAGACCATTATTAATAAAATCTTTAATTAAATATAAATTATTCATGATTTTTCTATTGATTAATCTATCATTATTATAAACATATTATAATATCAAGACAGGAAAGTATATGTATTAATTAATAAAATATTTATAGTTATTTATTTTAGGAAGCAAGAGATTCGAACTCTTACAAGCATATTGCTAGTGAGTTTACAGCTCAACCCATTTTACCAATAATGGAACCTTCCTTATAAATAATAATTATTTATCTTTTTCTCGTTTTTGTATTTTACATAGCCCATATCTGGATTCGAACCAGACTGTACCACAATTTATATATTTATTATAGAACAACATTCCACAATAGGCTTAATGTATATTTCTATACACTTTTTTTTTTGTTAAAGATTATTCATCCCATGCAAGTTCCCTTACATGAACCATATTTCGACTTAACACTAATTAAAGTCATACATACGAAAATTACACCTACGTATATATAAACCTAATTATAAATAATAACACATAGGCAAATTAAACTTATTGCACATACTTTTTTCAGCGCCTGACGAGTGGTTAGTACCTAGCTGAGATTAAATTCACCGTGACGTTGGTGATTCACGATTACTAGTAATTCCTTATTCATGTAGTCGAATTACAGACTACAATCCATATTATATCCAATTTTGAGGATTAGCTCCATTTTACAATATTGCATCCCTTTGTTGAGGCATATGTGGCACGTCTATAGCCCACAACATTTCATAGCTATCAAATTTATCTTACAAATTTATATTAACTTTTAGTTAAACCGCAACATTTCGTTATATTCTACCTCTATTCATTCCCGATTTTATATTTATAATATTATTAAAACCTTCTGAAGTTAAATGTTCTTTATTTTTAATAATATTAGCCACTTTTTTAAAGTCATAATAATCTAAACTTTTATTTCCTTGTATAGGATATTTATCAAAAAAAGGAATTATTTTTTCAGTAATATCTGAAAAATTAACAACTTGAAGATTTACAGAATTATCTGTAGTATAAACATATTTAATATTATCTTCTTTAACTGTGGGTGTATTAAAATCAGTTGAATATCCTAAATTAAAGTAAGTAACTAAGTATTTAATAAGTCCTATCTCTCTAATATTTAAACCAATTGAAAATCTTAATTGAACTCTACTACCTAATTTACTAGTTTTAGAACTACTAATTTTTATATCGAAACTACCGTCTCCACTAGAAAAACCAGCTAATCAATAAGAATCAATTATTTTATTAAAGATATATTTAGGTCTATCAATAGATACAACCGTTGGAAAAGCTTTTTTTAAATTATCAGGTAAACCTAAATTAATAGAGGATTTTATTGCTATTAATTTTAATAAACCATCTTCAATTAAATGTTCTTTAAATTTAATTAAATTTAAAGCTTTTTTAAATAAAAGATAATCAGATAATTTAGCAGTTATAAGATTGTATTTATCAAAATGATCTATAATTACTTGTAATTCTTTAATTGATTCTACTCTATATTGAACAGAATATTTACCATGTTTATGTATATTACCTACACCTAATGTAAATTTTATACTTTCTAATATAGCAATATCTTTAATATGTACTCCTATAGAAAAAATAGCTTTAACTCTTCAATTAGTTTTATATCTAACATCTCGCAAAATTAAAATAGAAAAAGAACCTTCAGCATCAGCAAATCCTGTTAAAAATCAAGGGTTTAGTTTTTTTATTTATAAAAAAAAAAGATATATTTATATTTACAATTTATAGTATAAAAACAATAATTATTAACATTAGCATATGAAATTTTTAGGTAATTTGAAGTATTGAGGTAAAATAGAATATGTTGCTTTATAAATTTAATCAGAAAGGATTTTGACTTGATAATTTCTTTCGAAATCCATTAGAGTATACCTTAAATACATTAGTTTAATGTATTAACTACCGTCTACTCGTTGCTCTTTTACAGACAATTATCTGATTTAGATCCGCGATTGCCCATTTCCTTTTCAGTTATCTTTTGACTTATTACCATACATGAGTGATTAATTCATCCACTTATAGCTTTTCAACTATAGCTTGGTATCAAAAGCTTTAGGGTTTTTCCGGAGTTTGATAGTTTTACCCACATGACTGATTTCCTAGATCATTCGGCAGGCCATGATGACTTGTCTTAATCCCTTTTATCAAACCAATATAACGGTGAACCATTTTATATATATAAATAAAATGAGGGTTTTCGTTAATTAAAGGAATTAACCAGATCTCACGACATTAACTAAAGACAGCCGTGCAGCGCTTGTAATAAACAATAGTTTATTATTCAAATTGTGGTAAGGTTTTTCGCGGATTATCGAATTAAATAGGCGAGATAGGTAGGTCCTCTCGAACTTTCCCCCTCTTAGAACCGTACGTGCTACTTTCATAGCATACGGCTCAAACAGAAATATTCAGTTATATTAACTTAGCAGCCATCGCCGCAAACAAAAATCACCAGCCAACATACTATGGTAATTTTTGTCATTTACCGCCTCATGTTAAGTCAGCCATTTTCATAATATGAAAAGTAAATATATTTTAATTATTTTCTCTTTTTGTATTCATAGAATTTTTTATATTTTTAAATTTTTCCAAACCTTGTACCTCTAAATGTTCTTTATTTTTCATAATTAAAAATGCCTCTTTAAAACTATTTAGTTCTAAAGATTTAGATCCGTATAAAGGATTTAAAAAAAAAAAAGGAATAATCTTTTCATCAAAAGATTTAAAAGAAGTAACAGCAAAATCACAAGCTTTACTTTTACGTTTTTCTACTCTACCACAACCTAAATAATTTGAAATACATTTAAGTAATTCAATATCACGATAATGTTGTGTTATTTTGAAAACTAATTGTACAGCGAATCCTAATTTAGATTTTTCAGATTTATATATATTTATATAAAAACAAGATTCTCCTTCTGAAAATCCAGCCAATCAGTTAGAATCAGGTATATTTATATTATTATAAACATCCCTTTCATTAATGATAGTTTCAGGAAAATCTTTCATTAATTTATCTGAAATACCTAAATTTAATGTAGTTTTTTAATTTACAATTTTTTGTAAACCTTCTTTTGTTAAATGCTCTCTATTTTTTTATTATTTTTATAATTTTTGAAAATAGTTCAAAATCTATACGCTTTTGTGTTATTAAATAATATTTTTTAAAATGGGGTATTATTACATTACTTAAATCATTAATATTTGAAACTTTAAATTTATAAGTTTTATCATAACTATTGTAATATATATTACCTACACCTAATGTGTATTTTATATTTTCTAATAAAACTTTATCTTTCTTATTTAAATTCAACTCAAAAGACGCCTGTGTATTATATTTTGTAGAACGAGTATTATCCTTAATTATATTAACAACAAAACTACTTTCAGCATCAGCTAAACCTGTAATAAATCAAAGATTTAATTTTTTCATTATTTTTTTTAATATTGTAATTTATCTATGCTATACTTTATATAATCAATTCTTTTTAAATAAATAAAATAATTAAAATATATTTATATCCTTAATTTCTATTTACTTCAATTGAAATAAAAATTAGGCATTTGCTTTTTAACTTCTCCTCTTTCCTTTACCCGATACAACAATTTCATGATTTTTATCCTCACTTATATGTTGCCTCTTTAATTAATTATAATAAGTTAACATTATATTTTTTCATGACAAAATCTAAAAGTTATAATAATTATAAGAAGATAAAGGAGTTACCAAGTTCATATATTAGCACAATTTACATAAGACTTAGGAAAGTAGCTTTACTCCGATGGAATTATGGTCTCTCTTATAGGTTAGCATGTAAAATCTATAACCTTCCATTATTTTTAAATAGTGTTACGAAGCGTCATTGCTACTTTGACTTTCGCTTTCCATATCTTATTTACACTAGCTCCTGAAAATATAATAAATCCCGAGGTCGGGTACATATTTACATTGTTATTTAAAACAGGCTACATTGTCTCTACAGCTTCACACAAACCATTACTGTTTTGCATGTGTAGATAGTGTTAGGTAGAGAAAACCTAGCGGAATTACACCGCATTACTAATATACGCTTTCTTGTCGCACACATACTTCACTACTGGTTTCAGAAACGGTCTAATGATTTCAGTTTATATGTTGCCATATTACTCTTGAGGTGGAATGCTTACACTTTCATTTATATACTAAATTAATTATCTAGTTTATGACATTCATCATTTTCTGCTTGGACTACTAGGGTATCTAGGTGAGATAGGTAGGTTCTCTCAAACTTTCCCCCTCTCAGAACCGTACGTGCTACTTTCATAGCATACGGCTCAAACATTATTTACGTTTATATTATTTATTTATATGTTCTTTTCAATTTACATATTGTATATATTTATTTCCTTGTAATGGTATATTTTCATTATTATCTAATAACATAACTAAACTTTCTATATCTTTTTTACTTGATATATTTAATTGATAAGTTGTCTTTCTTATTTTACCTATATCACGATCTCTTAAAGATCTTTCCAATACACTAGGACCAAAACATAATCTATTTTTTATAAAATCTAACGCCTGTTTATCTGTATGTTCGAGAATAAAATTACATTTATTTTTTTTTTAATAAAAACAACCTTTACCATTAATAAAACCAATTATTCAATTATCTATACTAATATTTTTATTATTTTGTAAATCTTCTAAAGCATATGCTTTTGAAGAAGATAAAATATTAGTTTTATAATTTTCGTATTCTTCTAAAGTCTTAAATTCTACTATATTATTTATTATACCATTTTTTAATAAATAATATCTAATAGATTGATTTTTTGTAATTAATGGATATTTATCAAATATATTATCAATTAAATATAATAAATCAGACTTTTTATTTACAGCTAAACGACAATCAGGTTTATTTTTATATTCATAAATTACACCTACTCCTAATTTATTTTTGATATCTTTTATAATACTTGAATCTCTGTTATGTAAAGATAAATGAAAACTATAACCTACATTATATCTTGCAATTTTACTAGAAGTTAATACTCTTTTTTTAGGAAATATTTGAAAATTTCCTTCAGCATCTATGAAACCTATTAATCAATAAATTCAATTTTTATTATTTATCACTTTTATAATTATTAAACACAAATAGATATATATATTATTAATATCAACACTTTAAAAAAATTCTAGGACAAAGAATACAATGAAAAAATTAATTATAAAAATAAACTATAAGGAAATTACTTAATTAAACTTAATTTTTATTAAATATTATTTTGCTATCAACGTCCATTACATTATAATATTTTAAATATATACTTTATTAAATAACAATATACATAAATAACATCTATATGTAAGTCAGCACTCTTTCAAGTTAGGAATAATCCCTATCAATTCCATTACAGAATTGCATTCGCTTTTTACATTATCCCCTTACCTCTAACCTATAGTTTATTTTACAATAAACTTTGCAAACATATTAAATATTTGCCAGTTATAGGCATTACTTTGTTCTTTAACAAAAACAACTCTTCCTTAGGTTCCAATTTTACTCTGTAAACCATACGTTCATCTTCATTTAACCAAGGACACGCTAAATACCTAATAAATCAGAGTTTTAGTTACATTGGTTTGATTTCTCTAACCTTAGAAGAAAGCCTAAAAGTATTTTTTACTTATATTAGAGCTTTATACAAAACAGTTACCCGTAATGCATATCTAATTAGGCTATTGTAAGATGAAATACAATGTATAATCATTAATATATTAAAGTTATACAGTTCTTGTTAAAGCTTAACAAATCGCACATCCTTATTGCTACCCAAGCCTTCGTCCCTCAACGTCAGTTTTTACATAGAAGGATGCCTTCGCCGTTATCAGTCTTTTTGGTATAAAAGTATTTTATCACTACTCCAAAAATTCTTCCTTCTCTTATAAAACTCTAGTAAAATGATACTCAATAAGAGTTTAATTTACCGTCTAGGTACCCTTTAAACCTAATAAAGATGACTAACACTAGTCTTTTACGTATTACCGCGACTGCTGGCACGTAATTTGGTCAAGACTTATAAATAGAAAATTGTCATTATCATTATTCTATTTAGAATTTTATACGAATTAATCGTAATTGTATTAATGAATAATACATTTACATTCTTCCAAGTTACTGGTTCAGCCTTTAGGCCATTGACCAATATTCCTCACTGCTGTACTAATATGCATTGGGGTTTTTTCAGACCCAATGTGGTCGATCAACCTCTCAGTCACGACTACGGATATTAGCTAGAAAAGACATTACCTTTTCTATTACTCTCCGTGATAAAGATTACATCTTAAAGCGGACCTTTTAATTTCCTTTTTTATATAAGGGATCTTTTACCTTACTTTAAGGTAGTCAAATTATCTTTTACTCACCTGTACACCACTATTATTTAGTATATATACTAAATAATCGTACGATTAGCATGTGTCAAGTACTTGGACAGCGTTCAATCAGAGTCATCATCAAACTCAATAATTTTATAATAAATAGTATATGTAGTATATACTAATATAGCAAGTAATATTAATTATATTAAATATTATATTATCACATTTTTGTTTTTCAAGAATACAGTAAGCCAGTTTCTGTTTATATAATTCTAAAAAAAAACTAAGTATAGGTTTAATGTTCGCATATAATATAAACATATTATATTATAATTTCTGTAAAAATCCTTCATCTTAAGATGATATTTATTTTAATATTAAAAATATAATATACTTAATAAGTTTAGGACTTTACTTTTGTATCTTTAAATATATTTTTAAGTTATAATTAAAAAAAAATAATTTTAATTAATGTAAATCTAATCCATCTTTAATATAAGAACAAGTTAAAACTGCAAATACTTGCGCTTGTATAAAACTAATACCTAACTCTAAACCCGAAAAAGCTATAATAAATGCTAATGGTAATAATCCTACAAAGAAAAATATAAAACCAGAACTCATTATATTATAAGTAAATCCACTTAATATAGATAAAAGCATATGACCACTCAAACGTCTCACAAATTTATCCTAAACTTTAAGCTAATATGTTACTATTAATTATTTAACATAAAGCAAGGACAGGCTATTGTGATATCTTTAATCTAGGATTACTTTATTTCTTCCAAGAACCGGCTTTCCCGGCGACTAGAGTATACCTTACAATATATAAAATACTGAAGAACCATCTACTCGTTGCTCTTTTACAGAAATATAATTACATATTTCTGATTTAGATCCACGATCACCTATTCCTATTACTAGAATCTTTAATGATATTACTATACCCTCAGTCATTAATGAGGCCGGATAATAAGTTTCCATCTTATCTTTAGTTATTAAAGCTTTAAGGCTTCCCCGGAGTTTGGCTCTTGAACACAAAAGAGTCAGGGCCTAATCTGATCTTATATGTTTGCAGCTAATCTTAAACCTAATGAAATATTACGAGATAAATATGAAATAAATTCTATTAACACTAATAAAGGTAATAAACCTAAAGGACAACCTGCAGGAACAAAAAGAGAAAAGAAATGAACACCATGTTTTTGAAATCCTAATATAGTTGCACCTAAAACAATAGTAAAACTAATAGAAAAAGTTAATATAAAATGTGAAGTAGTTGCAAAACTATATGGAACTAAACCTATTAAATTATTTATTAATATAAATACAAATAATGCATATATAAAAGGAAAGTATATTTGCCCTTTATTTGTATTAATTTGATTTATAACTATACTATGTACAGTAGAATATATAGTTTCTTGACTTATTGATCAATTATTAGGTATTATTTTATTATTATTAATAGCTAATAAACTATATATCATTATTAAAACTAAACTTATTATTATATATAAACCTATGTTAGTTAATGAAAAATAACTATTTCCTAAAAAACTAATATTAATAGAAAACAAATTTCTAATTTCAAATTGATCTAAAGGACTTAATATAGTATTTAATTTATACATTATTAATATATATATATACTTATATTTAAATTTATTAATTATTTTATTTATAATTTATTTATATAGATACGAGAAATAAATATACGTACAAATCTAGGTAATATGTATTTAGTAAATATATAAATTAATACTGTTAAAATAATAAAAGTAAAAACTACTTGATTAACAAAAAAAAATGGGATTAATTGTGGCATTTTTATAAAAATAAAATATAGATATATATTTTTTATTAATATCAACACTTTAAAAGATTATAGAGTAAAGAATATAAAATATTATAAATTTAATAAAAAATTTATCATAAGCCCTTAAGATGAATCGAACATCTATACAAATATTAACAGTATTCTGCTCTACCTTTGAGCTATAAGAGCTAAATTATTAAACACATATTTAATAATAAATTCTTATCCAAGACTCGAACTTGGATCTAAATATTAGAAGTATTCTGCTCTACCATTGAGCTAATAAGAATAGATATATCTATATATATACATAAAATATATTTTTTTTTTAATTTATATTATAAATTAAAGTAGAAACTGAATAATGTAAACCATCTAATATAGGTGCAGGGTAAATACCAAAAAAGATTGTAAATATAATAAATGTTAATAACATAATAAATTCTCTTTTATTTAAATCTCCTATATTTTCTAAAAAATAAATAGAATAAGAACCACCAAAAGCTATTCTGTTATACATAAATATAGTATAAGCAGCAGAAAATATTATAGAAGAACTAGCTAATATACCTAATATAGGCATTCTTTCAAATACTCCATATAATGACATAAATTCACCTAAAAAATTTAAAGTTAAAGGAACTCCACAATTACCTAATGATAATATAAAAAATAAAATAGAAAAAATAGGCATTATTTGAGCCATACCTCTGTAATGTGTAATTAACCTAGTAGAAGATCTATCATATAAAATACCTCCAGCACATATAAATAATCCTGAAGAAACAAAACCATGAGCTAAACCTAAAACTATAGCACCTTCTATACCTTGTAATGTATTACTAAATGCACCTAAAAGATAAACAGCTGCATGTGATACAGAGGAATAAGCTATAAGTTCTTTAATATCTAAAGTTCTTAATGTACTAAGGCTAGCATATATAATAGTTATTACTCCTATAAGATAAACTATATAAGTATAACTTATAGAAGCTTTAGGTAATAAAGGTAAAATTAATCTAAAAATACCATATAAACTTAATTTTAAAACTATACCAGCTAATATAATACTACCAGATAATGGAGATTCAACGTGAGCTTTTAATAATCAAGTGTTTAAAAAGATTGTGGGTGTTTTTACAGCAAAAGCTATAAATATACCATAAAACAAAAATAATTGAGTAATATATTTAAAATTAGCTTTATATAAAACATCAAAATCAGTACTACCTATTATAGAAGACATAGTTAATATAGATAATAACATAAATAATGAACCTAATAAAGTATATAAAAATAAATAAAACCCTGCTCTTACTTTATTACTAGAACCAAATAATCCTATTAATAAAAATAAAGGAGGTAATATACTCTCAAAAAAAATATAAAATAATAATATATCTAAAACTAAAAAAACAGCTAATAATAATGTCTCTAATAATAATATTATTATTACAAAAGATAATACATTTTTATATTGTATTGAATTTCAATTAGACAACAATGCTATAGGCATTATTATGGTTGTTAATAATACAAAATATATAGATAAACCATCTATACCTAAATATATATCAAAATAATTAATTTTATAATGTTCTTCTATAAATTGATATTGTTTACTACTAAAATCAAATAAAATAAATACAATTAATGAAATAATTAAATTAATAATTAAAGTAATTAAAGCAATGGATTTTATTTTTATATTATTTAAAAATAAACCATAATTTGTTTTTATAGTTATAAAACATATTCCTAATAAAGGGATTAATAATAAAGATAAAGACATAAAATATAAACAATAAGCTTATTTACTACTAATAAATTAAATAGTTATTTAATTTTATTAATGTAACACTTTATTAATGAAATAAAGTTATATAAATAATTTAAGATAAAAAAAATATCATAGATTAAAATAAAGAATTATTAGTTGGTATTATTGATAAACCATATACAATACAAGGCATTACAATAACATATGCTATAATAATTGGTAATAAAATAGTTCAACAAATAGACATTAATTGATCAAAACGTATTCTAGGGAAAGAAGCTCTAGCTCAAATAAAAATAAATATAAAAATAGCTGTTTTTAAAGCTAAATTTAAACTAGAAGAAGATATATTAATAAAAATAATATTATTTATATTAAAAATATTTATTATTAAATCTAAAGGTATAATAGATAAATAACCTCCTAAAAATAATATACTATTTAATGTACAAATTAAAACAATACTAGCATATTCAGCTAAAAAAAAAAAAACAAAAATTATAGAAGAGTGTTCTGTCATAAAACCACTAACAAGTTCTGATTCAGCCTCAGCTAAATCAAAAGGAGCTCTATTAGTTTCTGCTATAGAACCTATAAAAAATATTAAAAATAAAGGAAATAATGGAAATAAAAAATTTACAATTCTTTGTGATTCTATAATAGTAATTAAATTTAAACTACCTGTTAATAATATTACTAATAATATAACAGAACTTAAAATTAATTCATAGCTAATTAATTGAGCTGTACTTCTTAAAGACCCTAGAAATGCATATTTAGAATTAGCAGATCAACCTGCTAATAATATACCGTATGTAGATAAAGAAGAAACAGCTAACATATATAATATACCTAAACTATAATCTGATATATATGAACCTAAATTATATGGAATAACAAGATAACCTAATAAAGAAAATGTTAATGTTATAATAGGACCTAAAAAAAATAAAATAATATTAGCTTGTGTTGGAGAAACATATTCTTTTAATAATAATTTTAATGCATCAGCAAATGCTTGTAATAACCCATAATAACCTACAATATTTGGTCCTAATCTTCTTTGCATACTAGCCATAGTTTTTCTTTCAGCTATTGTAACAAATGCAACTGATAATAAAGCAGGTACAATAACTAATAAACCTTCAATAATTGAAATAATAGATGATAAAGTTATCATTCAAATTAATAAAATATTAATATATATATAAATTAATAATATATAACTATAAAAAAAAAAGTAAATGTAACTCACAGTATATAATTATATATTTAATATATATATATATTTAATTTAAAAATAAATCTCTAGTAATTAGATTTATCTACTATTAAAAAATATATAATTACAATATAAATAAAAATTTTTAAGAGTATGGGGAATTCGAATCCCTATATTTTAATTTGCAGTTAAAACGTAGAACCTTCTACTCAAACTCTTAAAATAAAAAATTTTATTTTATTTTTTTTTTTATTTTATTTTTTTTTTAAAACTAATTCAATTAAACTATTTTCAATAAAACTAATTAATGGTACTATGATAAGAAAATGAGAAAAATATAAAATAGTAGAAATTTGTCCAAATTCAATAAATGGGGATTCAACATGTTTAGCTCCTAATTGCATTAATACTAAAAAATTAGCAACAAAAATATAAAAATTTATTTTACTAAAAGGTCTAAATTGAACTCCTCTTAATTTAGATAAATCAGTAATAGGCATAATTAATAATATTAAAATAGCAGAAAACATAGCAATAACACCTAATAATTTATTAGGTATAGATCTTAATATTGCATAAAAAGGTAATAAATATCACTCTGGCACTATAGCTGGTGGAGTTTGCATAGGATTAGCCATTACATAATTTTCACTGTCACCTAAAGCATTTGGCATAAAAAAAACAAAAATAGATAAAATTATAAAAAAAATAAAAAAAGTTACTAAATCTTTAAAAATAAAATAAGGAGCAAAAGGTAATCTATCATAATTATTTGAAACACCTAAAGGATTACTAGAACCAACTGTATCGTGTAATGCTATTAAATGCATTAAAGCTAAAGCAGCTAAAATAAAAGGTAATACAAAATGTAATGCAAAAAATCTATTTAAAGTTGCATTATTTACAGAAAAACCACCTCAAAGAAATTCAACAATATCTTGTCCAATTCAAGGTATAGCACTCATAAGGTTAGTAATAACTGTAGCACCTCATAAACTCATTTGACCATAGGGTAACACATACAAGCTTTCTTATATAAAAATAAATAAGATTGAATAACTTTGAATTCATTATTCAACAGCTATAAGCTGAAGATTCGACTGTGCATTAAGCAACATTTCAGTCACCCATTAGTGACCCAGTCTGTCGCGATCATTTATATAACCGATGATCTGAAGATAACTTATCTCTTTAATCATTTTCACTAACATCGCCAAATAATTAATAATTATTTTATATCCCTGTCGGGTTATACCACTTTAATCTTTTTTTCTTTATAAAAATTGCAAAAAGATTATTACTCATGGGACTATAATTAAATATAATATTTATAAACTAATATTTATTTAATTTCTTTTACTATTCATTTTCTTTTTACTAATTTTTTCTCTGTTTGTAATGCTCTTCTAATTGTTTTTTCATTACAATTTATAGCATTTGCAGCATCTTTAATAGTAGAATATTCACCATAAATAGTACCATTTAAATTGTATAATATAACAGGTCTTGTATTTGTTATACATTTTTTTTTAATTTCATCAGACATAGCAGGTCTTAACAGAGCTTTTTGTCTTAATTTCTCTATTGTTTCTGGGGATAAAGTTTTACCTTTATTTAAATTACCTATTTTTTCACGTCTTTCGTCACTATAATTATCTTTCATTTTCTGACGATCAAATTCGGTATGTTTATAACCAAAACTAGATCCTGCTTCAGTTAAGATATTATAATTTGGTAATAAAGATTTTAAATATTTATCTTCTAAATTGATTAATTCATGGTTATTTTCTTTAGTAACAATATTAGGATATAACTCTAATATTAAAAAAGCAAAGTTTTCTATTTTATATTTTTTAATAGCCAACTTAACTATCTTACTACCTCTAAAATAAATAGTATGATTACTAAATCTAGCATAAAATCTATTAGTTGAAGCAGAACCTATATAATAATCTTTAGTTATTTTATTAACTATCATATATATTCCACTTAAACCTTCAGTATCCTTTAAGATTTGTTTTTTAGTGCTATCTGAATTCAAATCTTCATAAAAATACACAAAATTTAAATTCAATTCTTTAATAATCTCATTTAATCTGCCTGATATTTTAATATTACTATTAACAGAATTATTAGTAGAATAATTTCTAATAATTTTATAACCTTCTAAAGCAGATGCTTTAGAAGATTTTAAATAATTTTTTATTTTATTTTTATTATTTTCATTTTTAATATCATTTATAATTTCCTCATGAATAATAAATACGAATATATAAATAATAATAAAAATGATCATAAATATTATATTTAACCATTTTGGGCTAATAGTATAACCCAGAAAAGCTGTAGCCATCATAGCTATAAAGATTATAGTACCAATAGCTCATGTTAAAGTTCTTGGTGATTTATACGATCCATAATATAAACCTCTACCTATATGTAAATAAACTAAGAAAAAAAAAGCAGATGCTGTATTTGAATGTAAATAACGTATTAATCAACCATTATTTACATTTCTCATAATATGTTCTACAGAATTAAATGCTTCATACACACTAGGTGTATAATGCATAGCTAATGTAACACCTGTTACTATTTGTATTACTAAACAAAGAGCTAATAAAGACCCAAAGTTTCATAAATAACTTAAATTAGAAGGTTGTGGTGAATCTATTATATAAGAATTCACTAACTTTAGTATAGGATGACTTTTAAGAATTCTCATAAAAAAAAAAATAATATAAATATTTACAATTTTTATTTACAATACTTTATATATATTTATTAATTAAAATGAAGGCACAAAAAATATTATAGTTAATATATTAGAAATATATAATAACTCATTAGGTATAAATATAAACAATAGAATAATAAGGGTTAATATAGATATAGTTATAGTTAAAGAATTAGATAGAACAAATTTTGAATAATATATTTTTTTTATAACTTTTTTTTTTTGTAAAACAAGAGCAGATAGTTTAATATCTTGTAATTTATCAAAATATTTGTAAGAAGATAAATCAAAAAACATTGTTTTAACAATAAATAAATAATAAACTGCACTAATAACACTAGTTAATATACCTATAAATGTTAAAAAAATAAAACCTTCTTGTAAAGCTGCAGAAAAAATCATCTGTTTAGCAAAGAATCCAATTAAAGGTGGAATACCTGCAAAAGAAAATAAAGTTATAGTTAAACTTAAAGCTAACATACTATTTACATGAAAATAACCCTTAAGTTGACTTATAAATTGTATAGGTGAATTATTTTTATCTATTAATTTATTATGATTTATATTTTTATCATTATAGAAATATAAACTATAACCAATAGCTATTAATAATATAAAAGCATTTAAGTTAGAAATACTATATTGTATAAGATAAAAAATAAAAGATTGTACTGATTCTATACTATCTATACTTATAGCTAAAAGCATAAAACCTAAATGAGATATTGTACTATAAGCATATAATCTTTTAATTCTAAATTGAGTTAAACCTAAAACAGTTCCTATAACTAATGATAATAAAGAACTTATTAATAAACTTATTGTTCAATAATATTCGGTTGATATATAAATATTATTAGTATAGTGAACTATATGTAATATTAAAACTAATATTGATATTTTTGCTATTATTGCAACAAAAGTAGTAATTATTGTAGGTATACCATCGTAAACATCTGGAGATCAAAAATGAAAAGGTGCAGCTGATATTTTAAATAAAAATCCTATAGATATCAATAATAAACAATATGGTATATACGAAATTATATGTAAGTTTATATTTTTTAATTCTTGTTCAATTACTATATTAGATAAATTTTTTATTATATAAAAACTGTCTAAGTAAGTAATTCCTAGATTTGCATATATTAAACTTATACCTAATAATATAAAACAAGAAGCTAATCCTCCTAATAAAAAATAAGTTAAACCAGCTGAAGTTGAAGATTCAGAATTTCTATAAATAGTACATAATAAATATAACCCATAACTTTGTAACTCTATAGTTAAAAAAATAGAAACTAAATCACTACTAGATATTAATAAAATACTTCCCATTATTATAAATAAAATTATTAAAGTGTATTCTAAGATAGTATACTGTTCTCCTTTTTTTAAAATTATATTTGAAACAGCATATTCTTTAAAAAAATATAATTTTGTAAATAATAACTTATAAAAACTCATATAGTTATCTGATATAAGTTTTATAGTATAAAATCCTGTAATATTCAATATTAATAAACTAATAATAAATATTAATATATGAAATGTTTGTGTTATAGAGGATACATAAAATAAACCTCCAAATAATCCAATACCTTTATCTAAATATGTTATAAATAAATTATTATAAGATAAAAATATACAATAAAATAAAATTAATATACCGATTCTAGAATAAAAAATAGTAATATCACGTCTATAAGACAGAGAATTAGATAACAATAAAAAAAATATAGAAGATAAAAGCATATAAAATAAAAGATAAATTTAAATTAACAATTTATAATAAATTATTTATAATATATATGTGAATTATTATTTAGTAAAGCAAATAAAGTAAAAACCACTAATATTAATAAATTATGATCATAATAAGAAAAGTATAATAAAGAAATATAAAAAATTAAACCAATTAATATATATAAAGCATATGCAGTAATAATACCTGTACTTAAATTATTTATATTATTACTTAAATTTATTAACCCTTTTTCTAAACCATACGGTCCTAATAACTCTATAGAACCCTTATCTAAAATTTTAGTAGTTTGTCCACCTAATTTAAAAATAAATTCAACAATATATTTATTATAAATTAACTCAATAAAAAATCTTTGATTAAAAAAACTAAAAATATTATAACCTAATTTAGAAAATTTAAAATTAATAAGTAATTTAGGAAAAAATTCGGTAAATATTATTGAGATTATACTTAATAAAACAGTTAATATAAAAGGTAATAATTTAAATAAAATTGGTACAGCAAATTCTGTATCTAACATAATTTCATGGTTAGGATGTATAAATAAACTATTATCTGAAAAAAAATTAGTTCCCAATCCTATAAAAATATCTTTAGTTAAATAACCAAAAAATATAGAAAAAATAGCTAAAATAATTAAAGGAACATTAAGAAATAAATCTCCTTCGTGTATTTGTTTATAATTAATTAAAGGTCCATTAGGATTAGTTAAAAATGTTAAATACAATACTTTTGCCGAGTAAAGAGTTGTAAACATAGCACCTATAGTTGCTATAAAATATATAATAGTACTAGATAAATAAAATTGACCATATGAAGATTCAAGTATAAAATCTTTAGAATAAAATCCAGTCATAAAAGGAATAGCTAATAAACTTAAAGAAGCTATTAACATAACTGAATAAGTTAAAGGTAAAAATGCTATTAACCCCCCATATTTCCTGAAATCTTGATTATCTGAAACTGAATGTATTACTGCTCCAGCTCCTAAAAATAATAATGCTTTATAAAAAGCATGATTAATTAAATGAAATAAAGCAACATTATAACAAGATAACCCTATCCCTATTACCATCATACCTAATTGACTCATAGTTGAATAAGCTATAACTTTTTTAATATCTTGTTGAAATAATCCAATTAAAGAACTAAATATAGTAGTTATAGCACCCAATCATAAACAAATAACTAAAACAGTTGAACTATATTCTATTAAAGGTGAAGATCTCATTAATAAATATACACCTGCAGTTACCATAGTTGCAGCATGTATTAATGCAGATACAGGTGTAGGACCTTCCATGGCTTGAGGTAATCAAATATGTAAACCTATTTGTGAACTTTTAGCTGTAGCACCTATTAACAAACAAATACCAATTATAGTTATTATATTTTCATTATAATAAGGAACTAATGAAAATACTAAATTATATTCTATATTACCAAAAGATCATAATATTGCAAAAATACCTATAGTTAAAAAACAATCACCTACTCTATTAGTTAAAAAAGCTGAAATAGAACTTTGGTTTGCTGCTATTCTAGTAAATCAAAAATTTACTAAAAGATATGAACAAATTCCAACACCTTCTCAACCTACAAACATTAATAAATAATTATTTCCAGTAACAAGAATTATCATCATAAAAGTAAATAAACTTAAATAACTAAAGAATCTTTGATTATGAGGATCATGACTCATATAACTTATAGAATAAATATGTACTAAACTAGATACTATTAATACAGGTAATAACATAGAAACTGTTAATGAATCAAATTTAAAACTCCATAAAACATTAAGTGATTCTACATCTATTCATCTAGCTATATTTATTGTAACAGGTATATTATTAAACCCTACTTCAAAAAAAATTAATATAGCTAATATAGTCGTTATTATAATTGAACTACACGTTATTAAATGAGAACCTTTTACTCCAATATTTCTTCCAAAAAATCCCGAAAATATTGAACCTAATAAAGGTAAAATTATCAATGTTAAATACATTATTTATATTGTATTGATATACTCCCTCTTAATCTATAAAATGCTACTAAAATACCTAAACCTATAGCAGATTCTGCACCTGCTATTGTTATAATATATATAGCAAAGGTTTGACCTAATATATCATCAAAACTAAGTGAACTAATTAATATTAAAAATGTTATAGATAATAACATTATTTCTATTGAAATTAGCATTAGTATTATATTTTTTCTATTTAAAACAAAACCTAATATTCCAATAAGAAATAAAAATATTGAAAAATTCATAAAAAAAAAATTTATTTTTTGATTTATCTATGCTACACATTATTTATAATTTGATAAAATATTATATAATTTAATAAATAATAAATATACAATATTAAAAATATTCTTAAAACGTGTACAAGATTTGAACTTGTATATACATGTCCGTAATATGCTATTTTTCCATTAAATTAACACGTTTAAACTTAATAAACTAATTATTCTTATTTGAATAATTAACTTTTATAGTTTATAATTACATTAACTTTCCATTTGATCTTTTAATCATAGTAAAAAATCTTTAATAGAAACAGATTGTATTACTATAGGCATAGAACTATGAAGTATTCCACATATTTCTGAACATTGTCCAAAATATGTACCTTGACGATTTAAATAAACAGATGATTGATTTAATCTTCCAGGATATGCATCTGTTTTAATACCTAAAGAAGGGCAAGCAAAACTATGTATAACATCTGTAGATGATATAACAAATCTTGTATGAGTTAATTCAGGTATAACAACTCTACTATCTACTTCTAACATTCTAAATGTCCCTTCTTCTAAATCATTTTCAGGTACTATATACGAATCAAATTCTATAAATTCATTATCAGTATTTGTAAAATCAGGATATTGATAACTTCAATATCATTGATGACCTTCTCCATAAATAACTAATGAAGGGTCCATTACTTCATCCATTAAATATAACAATTTAAATGAAGGAAATGCAATTAAAATTAAAATTAATGCTGGTGTAATAGTTCATATTAATTCTATTAATGTCATTAAACTCATGCAGTTTCCTACAAGATTGGACTATATCTTACCAATATATTGGCTTCTACATGTAGTCTCTGAGGATCCTACTAAGATATTATTTAATATCTTTTGGTTTCCTGCTGATTATCCATTGTTACATCCATTAGAATTTTCACTAATAATATTATAGTATCTAAGGCTTTAGGAGTTTCCAGCATATAGTAAAATTTTATTCATAGTTTTTCTAAGTTTACTTAGATGAAAATTTATATCTTTCTTTAAATATTTCACCTGAATTCATATATCTTATTACAGTACTTCCACTTATATTTAAGAATTTTCCAGCTCTTCTAGCTGAAACAAAACTACCTATTAATTTAAATCCCTCTGATGAACACTTTTCATAAATATTAACAGGATTACCACGTACAGTACTCATTTTTAATTTAGTTTCCTCGGAACGTATTCTTCCTAAAGCTTTTTGTCTCATCAATTCTAAAGTATCTTTACTGTGAGTTTTTCCAAACAAAGGATTATTATCTTTTACTTTTTTTAAACTCATCAGTTTTTTAGTTTCTTCTGTATGAGAACGACCAAATAAAGCAGACTTTTCTTTTACATAAATACCTTTCAAAGATTTACTAATTTTTGTTTTAGTCTCTTCTGTACGTTTATAATCTTTAGAACTACCTGCTATTTTTAAGATATTATACTGTGGATTTAATTTATCAAAGTAGTATTGTTCTCTTATATTTAAATCAGATTTATCACAATATTCTAATATCGTAACAGAAAAATTAGAATATCCGTACTTTATTATCGCCCTACTTATTATAAAACTATTTTTACTCTTTATATAACTAAGATTAAAATAATTTCTAAATCTTTTCGATATATCAGCAGACTGTCCAATATATATATCATTTGTTAATTTATTAGTTAACATATATATACCCGATTTACCTTTATTTTCTTTTAATATGTTTTTTCTCATATCATAAGCATCTTCATATATTTTAACATGTTTAATATCATTGTTATCTAAAGGATTACCTGATAAAGTAGTATAAGTACGTAAATGGATATTCATATTACTTTTTAAAAAAGTATTATTAAACTTAGAACACTTTTGAATAGGCACATTAATACCATGATTCATATATTTATGAGATATAAGAGATTTTGATGCAATAAAATTTTTTATTATTGTTATCATCATTCATGTTACAGTAAATAATATAATAGCTAAATAAAACATTATATTATTATGTAATTCTTCTAATCCTTCCATTTGAGGTGTAGCACTATCTTGAAAAAAAATACCTCAAGGTGATGGTGCATCTAATTTTATAAAATTAATTTTTAATTTATCTAATAACATTAATTAAATTTATTTAATATTCATTTATTCTTAATACATTTATTATTATACCTAGTATATGGTTAAATAATACGATTTTTTCCTAACCTAAAAAAAAAAAATTAATAATATACTATTGTATAATATTTTGGTGATTTATTATAAAAATTATAAGTTTGTCTACTTTCAATTTTTAATGCATTTTTACCTAATTCAAAAACAAAACCTAAAGTTAATACAATAAAAAAAAAAAGCATAATAACTAATCCATAAATACCATTAGAATAAGCACTTATAATATAAGGATAAACTAATAATATTTCTAAATCAAATAATAGAAATAATAAGGCAAATATAAAAAAAGAAATACTAAATTGTGTTCTATTTTGTCCTAAAAATGAATGAAAACCACACTCAAAAGCACTATCTTTTTCTTGATATGGATTATGAGGAGATAATAATAAATTAACTAAAAGTAATATTATTACTAATATTGGTATTAAAAAAAAAAAAAAAGTTGTTGTTGTCATTTATTATATTTATAATTAATTAAGCAACGTATAATAATAAGAACGCCATCATTAAAGCAAATACATGTAAATTATGTTACAATAGGGTAAATCTCCCTAATTCAATAAATTACTCTATTGATCAGACTATGTCTTTCATTAAATATTATTTAATTATTGGGCACATAAAGAATATTATATTCTTAGTCGTTGAACGTTCATAACTAAATGGAGTTAAGCTTCGCTGCAAATTAACCTATCAAAGCTTTTTTTTGCAATTTACCCAATTTATACAGAACTACTTGCTTTATATTAATCCTGTAGCTTCTGCAAAAGCAAAACCTAATATAGCATATGCAAATAATTGTGCTCTAATTGATGGATTTCTAGCAACACCTATTATTAAAGCACCAAATACAACACCTATTCCTATACCAGCTCCAATTAAACCTGTTGTAGCCATTCCTGTACCTATTATTTTTGCTGCTTGTATCATAGTAAAAAATTATTTTTTAGTGTACAGCCTTATAAAATAGGAAATCCTATACTAATAGATAAATTAAAATATATATCAAATTAAAATATCATCTAAGTTAGATTTTTATAATCAACGTTTGCCTGTATTTGCTGACCGTTTATATACTAATTAGCTATTTATAATTAAAAAATATTTATTAAATATTTTTTTTTTTTACAGTTTAATTACTATTAAGACCACAAAAGAGATTAAAATAATTATTATATTGAGAAGATACCTTGTATTGAACAAGGATATACTACATCCGTAAGGATGAAATTGTTTTACCTATTAAACTATATCTCTTAAAAAAACATAATATTATTCTTATAACAACAAAAAGAATTATCATATAACAATTCTTATTGTAAGTAATAAAAACATATATAATTTTTAATTTTATTTAACATAATTAAGATTGTAAAGGTAAACTTGAAAAAGCATGTGGTTTTGGTGGACTATTTAAACATCATTCTAATGAATTATTATTTCTTGTAAATAATACTTGAAATGTATCACTAAATAACTGAGGTGTTAATCAAGGATATCTTAAAACAGCTTTACCACTTGTTAATTGTTTATATACAATATTTAAAAAATATCAAGTAGCAACAATACTCACAATAGAACCAATACTACTTATTAAATTTCAACCGTAAAAAGCATCAGGATAATCACTAATTCTTCTTGGCATACCTTGTAGACCTAAAAAATGTTGAGGGAAAAATGTTAAATTAACTCCTATAAATAAAATTCAGAAATGTACTTTACCTGCAAATATATCATAAGATAAACCTAATATCTTAGGTATTCAGAAATATCAACCGCTAAATAATGCAAATACTGCACCCATAGATAATACATAATGAAAATGAGCAACAACGTAGTAGGTGTCATGAAAAGCAATATCAAGTGAAGCATTAGCTAATACAACACCACTTACAAAAATTTTTTTTTTCTTTATATACTATTTTAACCTTTCATAACTAAATATATACCCATTATATTCACCAGCTATAGATGCATATTTTTTAATAGTACTATGATTTATTTTAAATGAGAGTTATTAATTAAGGTAGAATATTATTTGTTAGTATATAAAGACATAAAAAAAGTAAATAATTTCTTATTTTTTGGACTATACCTTCTCATATTCCAATATGAGTGCTACGTGTAGTCTCTGAGGATCCTACTAAGATATTATTTAATATCTTTTGGTTTCCTGCTGATTGTTCAAAACTAAGCATTATTACTTGAAATATATAATATTTTCATAGTAGCGTAATTATTAGAAGTTTCCAGCATATAGTAGCATTTAAGGGAGAGCTAAGTGGATTATTTACCCTCCTATAGTAAATAAAACAACAAAACCTAAAGCAAATAACATAGAAGGTGTTAAATGTAATGATCCTCCATAACATGTGGCTATTCAACTAAATATTTTTATACCTGTAGGTACTGCTATAATTAAAGTAGCAGCTGTAAAATAAGCTCTTGTATCTACATCTAAACCAACTGTATACATGTGATGACTTCAAACAACAAAACCTAATATACCTATAGACATCATAGCATAAACCATACCAAGATAACCAAATACATTTTTATTTGAACTAGCTGATATTACAGTACTTATTATTCCAAATCCTGGTATAATTAATATATAAACTTCAGGATGACCGAAGAATCAAAAAAGATGTTGAAACAATATAGGGTCACCACCTCCCGCTGCTTCAAAGAAAGATGTATTAAAATTTCTATCTGTTAAAAGCATAGTAATTGCCCCTGCTAATACAGGTAATGATAATAATAATAACACTGCTGTTATTATTATAGCTCAACCAAATAAAGCTAATTTATGTAAAGATATACCTGGACTTCTCATATTTAATATTGTAGTTATGAAATTTATAGCTCCTAACATACTACTTATACCACTTAAATGTAACCCGAATATAGCTAAATCTACACTTGGACCACTATGACTTTGTATTCCTGATAATGGAGGGTAAAGAGTTCACCCTGTACCAGCTCCATTTTCAATTATTGCAGAAAATATAAATAATAATAAACTAGGAACTAATAATCAAAAACTAATATTATTTAGTCTAGGAAATGCCATATCAGGACCTCCTACTAACAGTGGTAATAAGAAATTACCAAATCCTCCTATTAAAGCAGGCATAACCATAAAAAATATCATCATTATAGCATGAGCTGTAATTATACTATTATATAATTGATTATCACTAATATATTGAACCCCAGGTGCTGATAATTCTAATCTTATAATTACAGAAAATGCTGTACCTATTAAACCAGAAAATAATGCAAACATCAAATACAATGTTCCAATATCTTTAGCATTAGATGATAAAAATCATCTTTCTTGTCATTCTGTTGGTCTTTTTAAATTTTCTGTTCCTATAGTTGTAGTAAATTTTCTAATTAATGAAGTTTGTAATACATTGTAATGTAAATGTGTTCGTAATATATTATTATTTAATAAAATTTGGGACAAAATAATTTTTATAACTTTATACAATGTATATGTAACTTTTATGTGGATATATAATCGATATATTAAAATATAATAATTATTATATTAAGGTAAAAAAAAAAGGGGGGATATCTTGACTCGAACAAGAATATACTATTCCACATATAGCTGTTCTACCTATTGAACTATATCCTCCTTAAAAATATATTTTAATAATATTAATAATTTATTAATTAAGTTTTTTAAAACTTTATTAAAACTTATAAAAGATTGTAAACACTATAAAACTTTTATTTTAATACTCTATAGTTTTATTTAATTTTTTTGTTCATTATTATTTTTTTTTTTTCAAAAGCTATATAAATTTAATACATCTTATATTAATAAAAATTACAAGCTAGGAGAGAAAATCGAATTCTCATTCTTAATTCATGAAATTATTGTTCTACCTATTTAAACTATCCTAGCTATTTATAAAAAATAATATTACTAATTTAATATATTAAAAAAAAAAAAAAATACAGGTATAAATATTATAAATAATTATAACGATATTTAATTAGTAAAACTCTTTTATATTAATCAATTGTAACTCGCAGTATATAATTATATATTTAATAAAAAAAATAATAATTTTCGGAAGGGCGATTCGAACACCCACATATAAATACCAAAAATTTATGACTTTACCAATTCGTCTACTCCGAATATATATATTTTTTTTATTAACTTACTATAAAATATAGATAAATTTTATTTTATAAATAATAAAATTTGTATAGTTAAAACTTGCCCCTGCTATTAGCAGGGGCAATGTTACTATGTATAATTAATTACTTGTAAGAATATATCTAACTTTAATTAATTTACAAAGTAAATTTTTATCTCTTATATTTATTTGAAAACATACTTGAACTTTTCATCCTGTTTTGTGATTACACAATAAATTAATTATATTAATTTATTTTTAATTGTTATTATACAGATAATATTACTTAAATTTATACGGATAATAAGACTTGAACTTATACAGTTTACACTATTCCGTCCTAAGCGGAACCTGACTACCTTTCCAGCACATCCGTTTAAATTTTAAATTTTTATATTTTTATGCTCGGGGCAAGATTTGAACTCACAACAAAAATAACTTCAATATTCCGCTCTACCAGATTGAGCTACCTGAGCTTATACAAATATTTTATTGAATAATAACTTAAAAATAAAAATAAAATATTTTTTTACTTGTAAAAGTAAATCTTTATTTTTATTATATAACCCTATTTTTTATTTTACATACAATAAATATTTTATTTATTAATAAATATAACAATTAGATTTTAATAATTTTATATTATATGGAGAATCCAGGAATTGAACCTAGAAATTCGACTTGCAAAGGCGATGTTTTACCGTATTAACACTAATTCCCCTTATTAAATATATAAATTTAATAATTAAATAAGAAAAAAAAATAATATTATTATCATTTAATATTTCCTAAATTCATATAAAAATTTATTTCTAGTAAGTAATAAATTTTCAGAAATACTACTTTATACACCTTAATGATATTGATTAAGGTTATATAGACTATCTTTAAAATGATAATCTAAACTAATTAAAATCCATTAGGATTATTAATATGTGATCATTTATAAAATTATCTCTTGTAAATCAGTTTAAATCATTTATCAAATAAAGATTTATGTGTATTTTTATATAAATCAACTAATTAATATTATTATTGTTTAAATTCTCCTAGATCTAAAGACCAAGATTTAGAAAATAGTTTAATTATTAGTAAAAATATTCCTATTTGAACTAAAGATAATTTTGAATATATGTTCTTTAGTTTAAATAATTTTAATAAAAAGAATATGATTGAAGAGTTTGTTAATAAACTTAATCTTAATACTACTTATTCTTTATTAATTAAATTTAGTTTTGCCGGAAATAAATTGTTTTATATGGCTGGTAAACAAAGTGGTTTAGTAATAGGAAATAATCATAATAAATTAAAATATAGAAAATTACATATTATAAATATATTTAACAAATTATTATACTAAGAATATCCGAGGAACGACTTGAACGTTCACGGCTTGCGCCAGTAAAGCTTAAGTTTACTTTGTATACCTTTTTCAACACTCGGATTAAAAGAAGAACAACTATGATTAATAAAAAATTGTAATATATAATACTATATATTAATTAGCTTACCTTATAAAATTTATAAACATCATTTATATTTTATAAATCATATTACTTAATTAAAATCTAATACATTTTTCATAAAAATAACATATATAATTTATATAATACATTTAAGGCTAAAATGACTTGAACATTTATTAAAACTATCATGAGCAGTTCGCTTTACCTATTAAGCTATAGCCTTGATTTGCGGACTTAGGATTTGCACCTAAATATTTTGGTCATGAGCCATCTATGTTACTATTACATCAATCCGCATAATAAGTATAAGAAATAGGTGATTCGAACACCTAACCTTCCTCGTGTAAAGAGGCCGCTCTGCCAATTGAGCTAATCTCTTTCAACCCAAGGGAGATTTGAACTCCCGCACTAACAGTGAAAATGTTATGTCTTAACCAAACTTGACCATTGGATCTTAATTATTACAGCCCAGTGCAAGTATTGCACTTACTTCTACCGATTACAAAACGGTTGCATTACTTTTATGCTAACCAGGCTATATTCTATTTTAAGAAATATAAGTTAATATATGTAAAATATTTAGTATATTAATAATTAGTACTTTATATCTAAAAATATTAAAATTAATACAATTAAAGCCTATAGATATCGTAATGTTCTATTACGTTTAAAAGTATCCTAAAGTAAGTTTCATGCTTATATGCTTTCAGCATTTATCTTTAATTGATGTAGCTTTCCTGCCATGCCTATAAAAATAAAATATTTAAGTAAAAATAAATTATATAATATAAACAACAGGTAAACCATAGATCAATATACCCAACTCCTTTCGTACGAAGGGGATATCTTTATTTTACTTTAATTTCCTCTAGAAGATAGAAACCATACTGTCTCACGACGTATTAACAATATTGTTATCATAAAGATTTATTTTCTTTATGCCCTTGGCCTTATCGGCCAGCGGGAATTCAACAGGTTACTCTGTTGTTCAGACTATTTCTTTTACATTCTAATAAAATAAAAGATAAATTTAAATTTCATGGAAATGATCTTCTAATTTGAAACAATTACTTGTTTCTGGATCAAGGTCTAATTTATATAACATACTAATATGCATATAAGGTAAAACTGTTGATCTAACTTTTTCTAACTGATTATTACTAATTGTTAACATATACTGATTATTTCTATCATGTGTTGTTTTAGTTACTATACCTAATTTATTTGTTATAGCATTTCCTAATCTTTCAACATCTTTTTTTGAAAAACTGTTAGTATAAATACGTATAATTTTATCTATAGGTTTAAGATTACCATCACCCATAATTAAATGTGCTAAGACAACAGGTGTCATTAGATCTTCTATATTTACGGGTACAATTTTTTTATATCTATTAAATGTTTCATCAAATATATAAAACATTACATGATATTTTAAAAATAAAGGTAAACTTACTGTCTTAAAACTTACTTGTACATATTTAGTATTATTATTATAAGTGTCAACAAATGTTACTAAATTATCACAATATGGCTCAAATAAATTATATAAATGATATAAATAAGAAATATGCAATGAACCAAACATCACACTTAATCTAGCTAAACTTGTTTTACTAGATTTTTCTAAACTTCCATCACTTAATAATAAACCAATAAGTACTTGATCTAAATAAGAAGGCATAGTTAATTTCTTTCTATATTCTAATTTATAATCATTATAAGAGAATATTCTGTATAATTTATTTAAAAATCTTGTTATTATTGTTTTCATTTATTTTTATTTTATCTAGACCCATGGCCCTTTAGGCTGTGGAATTTATACATAGTATATTTAAACTGAATATTAATACATTACTCTAAAGTAATTATTATACATATATTTTTTATTAGAATGTAAATCAGGCGCTTAAGGTTAATCCTTTAGTCGTTGAACGTTTTTATTTCAATTTATATTGAAATAAACTTCGCTGCAAATATCATTATAAATTTTATGATTCCTTGCAATTTACCTGATTGACTTTATTATCTTACGATAATAGTGGGCTTAATATTAAACCCAGCTCATGTAGCTCTTTAATTGACGAACAGTCAAACCCTTCATGATTTTTGCATTCATGTGGATGAGCTAAGCCGACATCGAGGTGCCAAACCGCGCACTCAATTTGTACTCTCTTGCGCAAATTAGCCTGTTCAATTATGTTATATTCCATTTTTCTCAATTTGGTTCAGACTATTTCATCATCTTTATTTATTATATTAAGGGTGGGATATATGAAAAAAAAAAATTAAAATTTAAGTACCACTAATTCAACTTTTTACACCAAAAGACCCTATACGTGATTTAGAGTATAATTTAGTATATTGTAAATTAGGTTTAAAACTTCCTCTTAATACTACAGAAGGATATCCTTTAATAGAAGAGTAGATATTTTCTAAATTACCTTTATATCTAACTTTATGTTGAGATCTTGAAGCAGTATAACGTCTAGTTAATCTTCCTGAAGTTTCTATTCTAATACCTGATACTCTTTTATATTTAATAGAATTTAATATAATTTTTTTTATATAATTAGAATTTATTTTATTTTGTAACATTAATTTATATAATAAATTATTTGTTATATCTACATTATTTAATGTAAATAAATTATCTAAATCAAAAAAATATTTTGGTTTTTCATTTAATCTAATTTTTTTAATTTTTGTTTTTCTTACACAAGTTTTTAAATATCTTAATAATTTTCTTTTTTTTCTTAATTTTAATACTAAAGGTTGTGTAAGAATATCACTATTAAAATAAAAATATTTTAAGTTTATAAAATTAAATTCTATATTTTTTTTATATATTTTTTTTATTAAATTTATTAAACCTTGTAAATAAGAATTGTTAAATTTAGAATTATTTATATAAAGTAATTGTTTATAAAACATATAATATTTTAATTTCTTTAAACATTTTTTTATAAAATTTTTATAGTATAAATATTGAATTAAAAATAATTTAGATTTATATCTAGTTAATAAAACGTGATCATGACCACTTACAGAAGCCAAGTTTATTTGGGAACTAGATAAAATTTTATTTAAAAACTTAATTTTTTTTTGTTGTTGTTTTAAAATATTTAATCCTATGTATTTAATTAAATATAATTTTCTTAAAAATCTAATTTTATTAAATAATCTTATATATCTTTTTTTTATTTTTAATAAATAATTATATTTTTGTCTATTAAATATATATAAAGTAATACTTATTTTATCATTTGTGTGTTTAAATTCACCATTACTTATAAATATTTTGTTTTTAGATAATTTTCTAAATCTACGACGTAATCTTTTTTTTCTTAATTTAGATTCTAATTTTAAATTATATAAATTAAAATAACCTTTAATTAATTTAATAACAAATTTATTAGCTACAGGTATTAAAGTTAAAATATTTTTATTATAAGAATATATACTATTTTTTCAATCTCTTACTGCAGGAATAAAATCTTTATAATATATAGTAACACTTTCTTTATTTATTGATTTTTTTTTATATCTATTTTTTAATTTATATTTAATAATATTTAGCATAAAATATATATATTATAATATTATTAATATGATTTTTTTTTATCATATAATAATAAAGCTTAACAAATAATTAAATCTAATACATTATTATAATAACAATAATAATTATTATACATTAAATATATATAATATAAAAGATGTTGGGCATAAATAAAAGGATTATTGCTACCTTTGCTCACCTTTTAGTCGTTGAACGTTCTTATTTTATAAAAGGTAAAAATAAGTTTCGCTTCAAATTAACTTAAATAAGTCATCTTTGAAATTAACCCAAAATATAACTTCATCCTTACGGGTGAAGAGGACATATTTTTAAATCCCTAGCGTAACTTTTTCTATAATCCAAGACCTTTCCTTAATGCATCTTGTGATCATATGCCCCGCTTACGCGACTGATAGACTTGTAAGTCAAACAGTAAAGCAAGATTAAGCCATTAAACTTTTAAAATATAAATAAATATCATAATAATAAAGATAATAATACAATATTAATATGAAAAAAAATTTTTTTTTTATATCTATTCACCATATAGTTAAAATCTTACTTAAAATAAAAAAAAACATTGAATTTAATCTAATAATAACTGTATAATTATTAAACATAATTAATAACAAACTAAAATTTTTATAAATTATAATTTACAAATTTACAATATGAACTTTGGATATACCCAGGTACTTTTTGTGGGATCTGTGCCCCGCATAAACTGCCTCCTAATCCTCAAAAATATATAGAAACAAATAAAGGTGTTTCATTATTATTAAACAATTACCTTATACACTCGCAATTATTCTAAAAGATTATTTTTGTAATTAGTAACAGTAAAGCTGCATAGGGTCTTCTCGTCTATCTAGAGGTAAACAGTATCTGCCAATTCTGATTAACTAAAGATGGTTTGACCATCAAGGAGTTCCATACCACTGTGTTATGGCTATTAACTGTTTATTGTTAATAATAATCCATACCTCCCTACGATATTAAACTCGTTACAGAATTCGACTGTACATTTGGACAGGCATTTCAGCCTAACCCTGGTGAACCAGTCTGTAGCGACATTTACAACTGCCGACGGTCTTTAAGTTGGATCTCATTAACCGTTTTCACCTAATTTTTCTATAGCTAAAAGATTATTCGGTTGTAACCTTACCTTAATCTATATTATTTAATTTATTTTTATAAAATACTCCAATACGTTTCACTTTAAAATTTTTTACATTAACCATTGATTCGTCTGAATCTGATATTTCTTTATCTAATTTATTACTTAATGTTTTAATATTTACACCTACTATTTTAGCAGCTTCTGTTAAAGTTTGTACTATAAATATTTCTTCTTCTGGATTTAGTATTTTATAAATACTGCTTTCAGCTTGATGAATTACCTTATTAGATAATATATCTAATAAACGTCCATCTTTTAAACGTTCAACTTTAGGAGTTATATTTAAAAGTTTATTTTTTTCTTCAGAACTTAAAGTCTCTGATTTTGAGGTAGATGTAGATAATCTATAATTATTCATATTATAAGATAATTTTAAAATTATAGATTTTATTTCTTTATCTTTATTACCCCCATAATAAACTACTTTAACTAAAACTTTAAAATCTTGGTAATCTTTATATTTTTTAGTAATAAATTCTAAACTATCTAAATAAGGTATTAGATAATTATATAAAAGATTTACATTTTTTATTATTAATAATATACTACCTTGACTATTATTTCTAGCTTTTTGATTATTTATAGCTATAGCAGATGTATTTTCTATCTTTATTTTATCATAAATATTAAAATTCAATTCCTTAATCAAAAATTCTTTTATTTTAATAAATAAAGGTAGTTGTCTTTCTGTCATAACAATAGAAAATACAGGTAAAAGATCACTTCTTCAAAGTTGGAATGATCCTTCCCCTTCTATTAAACCTAATAATCAATATTTTGTTATTTTAATATGAGATTGACTCATTTCAAAATTAACACGATTTTTATTCATACCATTTTTTATTGATAAAATTTTATCAATCAATAAATCTGTTAATATACCTTCTCTTTCATGATATAAAAAAAAAGCTTTTTTTAAATCAGAAAAATCAAGAAATTTAGTAGTATTTAATTGATACTTATCAAATATCATTATTAATTTTAATAAATCTTGTTTATTTGATACTATAAAACCACATTCATCATCATTTTTAAAAGTATAACCTATACCTAAAAAATTTTTTATATAGATTAAAGAATCTTCATCATCTGAATGTAATCTAATAGTAAATCTAAAAGTATATTTATTTACTATATTTCCATTTTTATGAGGAACTATACTAAAATTAGACTCTGCATCTGAAAAACCTACAAATCATTGTAAAAAATTATCATTTTTTTGAGAAAGTTTATTCATTTTTTATTATTTTATAATTAAATCTACACGAGCGTGTATACAATTTTTATATGGTTAAATTATAATATAATTTATCGATAAAAAAGCTATAATATAAAAACAGGTAGTATATTTGTATTTACAAAAAATAAAACTATAGAGTTGGATTTCCACCAACGCAGCAATATAACACATTTCACTGCTATTCCAATTTCACTGAGACAATCATCGAGACAGCTGTTGTATCGTTTTATCATTCCGTTACACAACTTTAATCATAGGTACATACCCTTAGATATAGGTTATTGTGTTATCTTTAATCTTAGATTACTATTATTTCGTCTAAGAGCCACTTTCATGGTGACTAGAGCGCACCTTACAGTAAATACTGAAGAAGCATCCGCTCGTTGCTCTTTTACAGGTTTATCCCTGACTTAGATCCGCGGTAACCCATTTTTCTTTCGTCTATCTCTTTTTATATTACCATACCCTGAGTCATTAATCAGGCCAGTTATATTATTTCTAACATACTTTGGTTAAAAGAGCTTTAGGGTGTTCCCGGAGTTTGCCTCTTTATCGCACAAAACCAAGTGTCCTAAACTTGATTTTTATTATTACCTAAGTATTTATTTTTTAATTATAGTTATTTTATATTCATTTTTAAAAAGCTTACCGCTATCAGCAAAAAGTCTTTATTGTTTGACCAGTTGTTTTATACTTTGGTTCAATCGATAAAGCTGCTTTTCTTAATATATAATAACATTATACATTTAGGTAATAATAGAGCTACCTTAAACTCTATATTCATGCAAAGACCGCATTTAACGGCCAAGGTATTCCGCTACCTTAGGACCCTCATAGGTAAGGCCGCCATTAATCGGGGTATCCTTCAAAACCTTAGATTTAAAACTAAGATAAATCCGTTATCCAGCCGATATTGGGCAGACATCACACTCAATACTTAGATGTTTATCTTGGCAGAGTGCTTTGTTTTTATTAAACAGTCGTACAACATTATTCTATGCTTCCTCTTTTCATCAATTTTATATTATCTTAATTAAAATTAAGTAAAATTAATAAAAATGGCTCTCCTTATCCCGAAGTTACGGTAGTTAATTTGCCGAGTTCCTTAATGATTGTTCACTCTAACGCCTTTGTATACTCTACTTGCTTACCTCTTGGTTGTTTAGGTACGGTAATATATATATACTCATATTTACTTTATTATAAAATAAAATAAAAGAAAAAAAAAATTATTTCTTTTCCAGAACCATCGTTACTCGCGATGGTTTTTGTATTTTTTTTTCTCTAATAATTTAATACTTTCTATATAAAAATATCATCAAAATTATCTTTTAATTAATAATTTAGACACCGAAAATTAACCTATTAATATTCCATAAGCTTAAGGCGAGGGTAAATCCCTTTTTCGTTACTCATGTCAGCATTATCTCTTGGATTATATTAAAAAAAAAATAATTTTTAATATTTACATATTTATTAATTATTTACTTATATTTATTTATTCTTAATTAAGAATAAATAAAAAATATATATCCAATGTTCTGCTACCCCACATATATAATGTGTACAAGGTTTCGGTATATTATTTAGATCCGTAAAATTTTCGGTATTTTTTTCTAATTTTTTTAATCAGTGCTCTGTTACGAGATCTTCAAAAAATGGCCGCTTCTAAGCCTATTTCCTGATTGTATTGAAAAAAAACATCCTTAATTTCACTCAATAATAATTTTGGAACCTTAAACTCTTGTTTAGGGCTGTTTCCCTTTAGACATACACAGATCTACCTTTTTAGCCAAATGGCAGAGTAAGGTACTTCTCCCTAAATAGTAATTGATTAATATTAACTATCCATTTAGACAACAGATTTAAACCTGGTTTCAGTTAATAACTGAAACTAATATAATTTTTTTTTATAGCACAACGAATTTCTTGTTTTATTTTTGATATAATATATATTCCATTAATAAGTGTATTTCTTTTAATAGCATTATATACTGCTTGTCTAGTTACACCTAAAAATTTACCTGCTTCAGTTTGATTTATAAATTCTTTTACCTCATTAGTTTGAGTATTTAAAACTGATACTGATACTCCTTCACGTTTTGTAGTTTTAGATTTTATATTCTCTAAAGCTTCAGGTGTTAAAGGATTATTTTTTTTATAACTTGCAGTAGCTAAAGCCAATTTATTTCTGGTCTCCGAGCTGACAAATTTACCTTTATGTATTAAAGATAATATTTCTTTATGCTCAGGAGATATAATTTTATCTTTTAATTTGTCTATAGTTTCTTGACTATGTTTAAAACCAAGTAAAGAATACGCATATTTTAATATATTATAATCTGGAATCAATAAATCAAGATAATATTGTTCTCTCTCAAGCAGTTTAGTTTCAGGACAATATTCTAGAATATCTAATGTAAAATTTTTATGTCCATATTTTACTAAAGCATCTTGTATAGGTCTAGGGTTTTTATTTAATTCTTTTTTATTATAATAACTTCTTAATCTTTTCGTTAAATTTACCCCACTACCTATATAAGTCTTATTGTTTATATTATTTACTCTACGATAAATACCTGATTTACCTTTATTATCTTTTAATATCATATCTTTCAATAACTCTGCATTTTCATAACTTTTAATAGGAGAAATTAATCTATCACACTTTGTAGATGGTATAGATTTATTTGAATTGTTATTATTATTATTATTATTGTTCATATTTTTATTATTTAGACTTCTTTACTTTTTATTTACAAAACTTTATATAAAAAAATTATTTTATTGCCATTGCATCCTTTCGAATGAGGCTTGACTATATCTTAAGCGTATATTAATACGCCAACCTACATTTAGTCGATGAACTGCACACCTTTAAGGTGCTTGGCTGCGGATT
>Ga0209529_1000002_pt1 | contig 33318 bp, 26 predicted proteins | sample BlaSpr_A8_OM1_O2_FD_187980 | JGI IMG/M metagenome (GOLD analysis project Ga0209529, IMG submission 187980) | Forest soil microbial communities from Thunder Bay, Ontario, Canada - Black Spruce, Ontario site 2_A8_OM1_O2 (SPAdes) (version 2) | ecosystem: Environmental > Terrestrial > Soil > Boreal...
TATTACCTATTTGTTATAAAACAAATATTTTTTGAAAAACCTTCTTACAAATTAAATCCTGTTTTAAATGACTTAAGTTTAAATTGCGTTATTAGTAACGGAAAAACTATTTTAAAAAAAACAATGCTTAAGGTTAATAATATTGTAATATCTAGTTCTTTAAGTGTAATTATATCTATTTTAACCCTTATTATCCTTCTTTTCATCTTTATACCGCAGGAATGATTAAGTATGTCAAATATATTAGCACTAATACTATTTAATATATAAATATGACCAGTACTACGTTTTTTTTTATATTTATACCTTTATTAGCTATTATATTATTAGTAGTTAATTTAATATTAGCTCCACATAATCCTTACCAAGAAAAAGATAGTGTGTTTGAATGTGGTTTTCATTCTTTTTTAGGTCAAAACAGAACTCAGTTTAGTATATCTTTTTTCATATTTGCACTATTATTCCTATTATTTGATTTAGAAATACTTCTAGTATATCCGTATATTGTAAGTGGATATACAAATGATATATATGGTTTAATTATTATGCTAATATTTTTTGTATTATTGACATTAGGGTTTGCTTTTGAATTAGGTAAAAATGCGTTAAAAATTGATAGTAGACAAAAATTAAGTTTATAAATAAACCTCCTTTCATTTTTAAATAAATATATAAAAATTATATTTATAAATAAAAATTATATTAAACATAAAAATTATATTAAACATAAAAATTATAAATATACTTTTAATATTTAATATATTTAAACTTGTGATACAAATTGTAAAATGTTATTTGTAATATGTTAGTTAATATATTTTAAAAATATCATAGGGAAGTCCGGAGCTATCTATATATATCTTTTTAATTTTTGTTAAAAAGATAGGTATAAACCTTGGTGATTAACAGAAACTAAACATAATAAAAATTAATTCATTAGTATTTTATTACTTTGAACTGAAAAGCCTATATTTAGCTTTTGTTTAGATTAATATTACATAAACAGGACTCGGCTTAATTGTATCCAGTTATATAATATCATTTTTTAGCTTTCTATCTTTTATATGTTTTTTGTAATTTATATCTTTTCTTAATAATATTTAACTTATTTATATTTGATATTCAAATTGTATAACTTTTTTTTGTATCGAATCTATAGTTAAATTTAACCTAATCATCTAAAGTATGTTATAGATATGTATATATATTTTTGTAGCTATATATATTTTTGTAACTATATATTTTTGTAACTTTAGACTTAGCTTATAATAAATATAATGTTATATTTACCCACAATAATATCTATAATTGAAGTATTAATTGTTGTTGTTCCTGCTTTATTAGTTGTAGCTTTTGTAACAATAGCTGAAAGAAAAACAATGGCTAGTATGCAAAGAAGATTGGGGCCTAATTCAGTAGGTTGATATGGTCTTCTTCAAGCATTTGCAGATGCTCTTAAACTTTTATTAAAAGAGTATGTATCTCCAACACAAGCTAACTTAATATTATTTTTCCTTGGTCCAATAATAACTTTAATTTTTTCATTGTTAGGTTATGCCATTATACCTTACGGTCCTGGTTTAACAATAATGGATTATAATCTTGGTATACTATATATTTTAGCTGTATCTTCATTGTCTACATATGGTATACTTTTAGCAGGTTGATCTGCCAATTCTAAGTATGCTTTTTTAGGATCATTAAGAAGTACAGCTCAATTAATTAGTTATGAGTTAATTTTAAGTTCTGCTATATTATTAGTTGTTTTATTAGCTGGTAGTCTAGATATAACTGTAATTATAGAAGCTCAAAGAGCTATTTGATATATAGTACCTTTATTTCCTATATTTGTTATATTCTTTATAGGATCCATTGCAGAAACTAACAGAGCTCCTTTTGATTTAGCAGAAGCTGAATCAGAATTAGTTAGTGGATTTATGACAGAACATTCTGCAGTTATATTTGTGTTTTTCTTTTTGGCTGAATATGCTAGTATAGTACTTATATGTATATTAAATAGTATACTATTTTTAGGTGGTTATTTATTTGATTTCAATTTCTTTCTTTCTCCTTTTATGTATCTTTTACAATTTATTGATTTTGATGCTTGATTACGTATAACAAATAACCAGTTTAATTATGAATCTAACTATGAAGTTTCTTATAATCCACTAGTAGAAGGTATATTATGCAGTGTGGTTATAGGGTTTAAAGCTTGTATAATGATATTTATATTTATATGAGCTAGAGCTTCTTTCCCAAGAATACGTTTTGATCAATTAATGTCCTTTTGTTGAACCGTTTTACTGCCAGTAGTTATTGCTTTTATTATATTAATTCCTTGTATTTTATATAGTTTTGAAATTATACCTAGTAATATACCTTTATTATAAAAAGGCATATGGTATAAAAAATATAAAAAAAAAATAATGTATTTAAAATGTATCTACTCATTTAAAATAAAAAAAAGATTATTAAAGTTAAATTATATTTCCAATTTCTGGAAAATATAATGATTAAACATATTATATATATATATACATAATGAATTTATCACTAATACTATTTATAATAGGAATATTGGGTTTTGTATTAAATAGAAAGAATATTATATTAATGCTTATTTCAATTGAAATAATGCTATTAGCTATTACGTTTTTAATTTTAGTAAGTTCACTTAGCTTTGATGATATATTAGGCCAAACATATGCTATATATATAATAGCGATAGCTGGAGCTGAATCAGCTATAGGTTTAGGTATATTAGTTGCTTTTTACAGATTAAGAGGAAGTATTGCAATAGAATTTAAGTAATGTATCTAGTTATAATTATCTTACCACTATTAGGATCAATAGCTGCTGGTTTTTTTGGTAGAAAAATTGGAGTTAATGGAGCTCAATTTATAACATGTAGTGCAGTTATAATTACGACAATGCTAGCTGTAATAGCTTTTTTTGAGGTTGGATTAAACAATATACCTGTGTCAATACAAGTATTTAGATGAATCGATTCGGAATCACTTAATGTGTCATGAGGGTTTCATTTTGATTCATTAACGGTTTCTATGTTAATACCCGTACTAATTGTTTCATCTTTAGTGCATATATATTCAATAGGATATATGAGTCATGATCCTCATAACCAAAGATTTTTTAGTTATTTGAGCTTATTTACATTTATGATGATAATTCTTGTAACAGCTAATAATTTTTTATTAATGTTTGTAGGTTGAGAAGGTGTGGGTATATGTTCATATCTTTTAGTTTGTTTTTGGTTTACTAGAATAGCAGCTAATCAAAGTTCTTTATCAGCTTTTTTAACTAATAGAGTAGGTGATTGTTTTTTAACTATTGGTATGTTTGCAATTTTATGATCTTTTGGTAATATTGATTATTCTACAGTATTCTCATTAGCTCCTTATATTAATGAAAAGGTTATTACTATTATAGGTATATGTTTATTAATAGGAGCTATGGCTAAAAGTTCTCAAGTTGGATTACATGTATGGTTGCCAATGGCTATGGAGGGACCTACACCTGTATCGGCATTAATACATGCGGCTACTATGGTTACTGCAGGTGTATACTTATTAATGCGTACATCACCTTTAATAGAATATAGCTCAACTGTGTTAATGCTATGCTTGTGCTTAGGTGCTGTTACAACTGTATTTAGTTCACTTATTGGTCTATTCCAACAAGACATTAAAAAGGTTATAGCTTATTCAACCATGAGCCAATTAGGTATGATGGTTATAGCCGTAGGTTTATCTTGTTATAATATAGCTTTATTTCATTTAATAAATCATGCTTTTTACAAAGGTCTTCTTTTTTTAGGAGCCGGAGCAGTAATTCATGCTGTAGCTGATAATCAAGACTTTAGAAAATATGGAGGATTAAGACCTTTTTTACCACTAACTTATTCAGTTATGCTAATTGCTTCTCTTAGTTTAGTGGCATTTCCTTTTATGACAGGATTTTATTCTAAAGATTTTATACTTGAATCTGCATATGGTCAATACTATTACTCTAGTACTGTTGTATACATGATAGCTACAATAGGAGCTATGTTTACTACATTATATTCTGTTAAAGTGCTATATTTAACATTTTTAACTAATCCTAACGGACCTTTAGTTAATTATAAACAGGCACATGAAGGTAATATTTTTATGAGTTTTCCTTTAATAATATTAGCAGTATTTTCTATATTCTTTGGTTATATAACAAAAGATATATTTATAGGATTAGGTTCAGGATTTTTTGCTGATAATGCTTTATTTATTCATCCTTCACATGAAATTATGTTAGATACTGAATTTGGTGTACCAACTTTATTCAAATTGTTACCTTTAGTTTTCACAATTTTATTAAGTGTAATTTCTATTATATTATCTGAAAACGTACCTGGTGTATTAAGTAAATTTAAACTTACTAGAATTGGTTATAATATATTTAGCTTTTTTAATCAACGTTTTTTAATAGAACTTTTCTATAATAATTATATTACTAATTTTATTTTGAAATTAGGTGGTCAAACAACGAAGGTTATTGATAAAGGATCTGTGGAGTTATTAGGACCTTTTGGTTTAGAAAAAAGTTTACTAAATTTAAGTAAATCTATTTCTAGTTTGGATACTGGTGTTATTACTTCATATGCTTTGTATATTTTAATTGCTTTAATTTTTTATATATTAATACCATATTTATCTATAACAGATAATAGTATTTTAATATTAATACTTTTTTCATTTTTATGTATTATAAGATTTAAATAGTTTTATATAGTTAATGTAAATACACAAAATTAAAGTTAAACTTATAACTTAAACTTAAGATATAAAAACTATTTAAATTTTTAGAATATTAAGATTTAAAAAATAGATTTTAAATTGTATTTATACAATTAAAGTAAAAATATAAAATTATATAAAATTAATAATATAAACGTTACGGTGTTAAATTTTATTATACCATATAATAGTATATTATATTATATAATAATTGTTATTATAATAATTAATAGTAATATAATATAAATATATATATATATTAAAAATTATTAATAATAAATAGATACTAGTAAAATTATTAAATAAAAAACTATATTTTTAACTAATGGTTTAAACTAAAATAATGAATTTTTTATAATATTATATTAAAAAAAAATGATACAAGCAGCAAAAATAATAGGAACTGGATTAGCTACTACAGGATTAATAGGAGCAGGTGTAGGGATTGGTGTAGTTTTTGGTGCACTTATTTTAGGTGTAGCCAGAAATCCTAGTCTGAGAGGACAATTATTTGCATATGCAATTCTAGGTTTTGCTTTTGCTGAAGCCACTGGATTATTCGCTTTAATGATGGCTTTCTTACTATTATATGTTGCTTAATAATAGTATATAAAAATTAAACATAAGAAAAAATTTAATCTTTAAATTATAAAAATTATTAAATATTAAATCTATTAATTTCCTGTTTTTCCTAAATTCCTTTTTGTGGTTAAATTGTTATTTAAAGCCTATATCTAGTGGATAGAGTAGAATACTGTTAATATTCGATAAATGTTCGACTCATTTTAAGGGCTATATGATATATAGAATATCATGTATATTCTATATATCATATACATAATGCGTTATAGTACTAAACTATAAATATATATTTATAAATTATTATACGTATTTTTGTATTTTCTTTTTAATTATTTCAAATATATTATAATTCTATATATATATTTATAACATTTTAGTTTATATTATGGTTAATTCATTAACTTATACGTACATATAATCTATATCTATAATTTTATATATGTGAAAAATAATTATTATGAGAAGGTAAACATTAGTAATATTATTAATATGACTAAATTATTTAGAAAAATTGTTATTCCGGTATTTTGCTTAATTTGTGGGTTTTATGTTAAACAGAAATTAGTTAATCTATATAATTTAGATGTTTCTTTACTGATTGATTATTTATTAGTATATATTCCTGCAACTATATCTAATTCTATCTTATCCTTTATTTTAGATAATACTAAATTTGTATCATATATGATGTCATCAGGCAATGGAGATAATGCTAGTAATATTGGTGGAATAAATGCTGGTAATGTTAGTGGTGATAATTCTAATAATACTGGTAATTCTAATGATACTGGTAATAGTGTACATGGGGATGGTAATAATTCAGATAATGACGGTAACAATTCAGATAATAAGGGTAACAATAATTCTGATGATCCCGGTACTCCGGATTTAGAAGACGATTCTAATGACGTTTTTCAGGACGTAAGAGGTGCTAATGAAGAGCGTGAAGAATTATCGGATGACCCTGACGCTACTACAGGAGACAAGATTAGAGCAGATATACGTATGCAAAAGGCTATGATTGCTTCACTTGAATTAATGTTGGAAGTTGAGCCAAATAATGAAAGGGCTCAATCAATGTTGGCCACTTGTAAGGTAATACTTGCTGACCTAGAATCTGATTTGGAGGATTTAGATTCTGATGATGAATAGATGCTTTTTAGTCTTTTTGGATTATGAGGTTAAACAATAGAATTTATATCATATTTAGCTAGAAATGTATCAATAGGACTTAGATTAGTTGCTAATATCCTTTCAGGATATATACTATTAAATATTTTATAAGGTTTGTTTTCCAAATAATATTTTTACAACTGGGTTTATATTATTTTAAGTTTATTAGCCTTCATTATAGCATTTTTAAGTCTAGAATTAGGTATTGCGTTTATACAATATTAAATATTAGTAGTATTGTCTTATTAATACACTATAAAAATAGTATTTTATATCATGTAATATTTTTTTAACAAGTTTTTTATATATATATCATAATAATTATTGTATTACGGAGTAGATAATACATAAAAAATATTAATATATATAAAAAATATTTATATATAAAAAATATATAAAAAATATATAAAAAAAAATATATATATATATAAATATATATAATACACATATAAATATATATTAATATAGCCAAATAAGGGATATGTTGCAGATGGGTCTGCGTTTTGATTGCAAATCATAAATATGAGGTTCAATTCCTCCGTATCCTTCAAAATATAAATACATAAATTAATTTATATTTTAAATTTCTAATTATTATATTTATCCTTTTTTTTTTCCTTTTTTAATTTTTAAATTATATATATATATATATGCTTTTATATGGATAGTTACTTATCATTTATTATAAGTCCTTTGGATCAGTTTGAAATAAGAAGTCTAATTAGTTTAGATGCCCCACTTTTAGGTAATATACATATTTCTCTAACTAATATAGGATTATATTTAACAATAGGTGCTTTTTTAGCTTTTTCTTTTAGTATAATAGCTACTAATTATTCTAGAGTAGTTTCAAATAATTGATCTATAGGTCAAGAATCTTTATATGCAACTGTACACAGTATAGTAGTTAATCAGATAAACAGTAAAAACGGACAAATTTATTTTCCTTTTATATATGCATTATTCATATTTATTTTAATAAATAATTTAATAAGTATGGTACCATACAGTTTTGCTTCAACATCACATTTTATACTAACGTTTGCCCTTAGTTTTACTGTTGTATTGGGTGCAACAATATTAGGGTTTCAAAAACATGGTTTAAAATTTTTTTCTTTATTTGTGCCTAGCGGATGCCCTCTTGGACTTCTGCCTTTATTAGTATTAATTGAGTTTATATCATATTTAGCAAGAAATATCTCATTAGGACTTAGATTAGCTGCTAACGTAGTGGCCGGACATCTACTGTTAACAATATTAAGTGGATTTACTTATAATATCATGACATCTGGGTTTATATTCTTCTTTATAGGTTTACTACCATTAGCATTTATAATAGCGTTCTCAGGATTAGAATTTGCAATAGCCTTTATCCAAGCACAGGTATTTGTCGTATTAACATGTTCTTACATTAAGGATGGATTAGATTTACATTAAAAAAGTATTATGAGTAAAAATAATTATAAAAAAGTTGAGTTTCAAATAAAGGATGTTTCTGCTTCTAATTTTTTGTGTGGAGAAAATTTATTATCTTATGTAAAATCAAATTTAAGATGAAAATTATGTTTTGGTAGTAAAATATATTTCATTATGTCAAAGTATTGATTTAAAAAGTAATAAATTCTTGGATTATTCTTTTCTTAGTTCAGATTGTGATCGTATTTTTATAGGATTATATGATAGTTGTTATAAAACTATATTAAAAAATATTGTTTCAGAAAAAGAATTCTAAAGTCATCTAGATTTCTTTAGAGATATTTCTAATATGAAAAATAAATTAGTTCAAGAAGAATTATTGTTTAGTATTATAGAACATACGGTTTTTAAAGATGATGATTTTTATTATTATGATGATTATTGTTATGATGATTATTGTTATGATTATGATTATAATTATGATAATTTAGATATTTATTATAATAATATAACAATGTATTTTATACCTGTTGATAATTATACTGATGAGGTTTTGGATAATATTATTAAAAGGTTTGATGTTTAGTTATAGTATAGATATTTAGTATTTTATATTAAATTTATAAATAGGTATGATTTAAAATTTAATTTTAACTAAATTTATACAAAATTTGTCTAGTGTTTTGTATATTCTATATAACTAGTATTTTTATTATAAATTATCTGTTGAAAAAAAAATATATAAAAAATAAAAATATAGCAGTAGAGTCTTAAAAGACGGGTAGGAAGGTGGGTAAAACAATTTTAAAGGATTAGTACCATTATTGGTGATTCTCTCTTGTAGTTAAATTTTTATTTAAAGCATGTATCTCAAGGATAGAGTAGAATACTATTAATATTCGATAAATGTTCGACTTATTTTATACGCTATTTATATAAAATATTTTTTTTATAGGTGGTTATTTAATTTTATATTACCATATAGATATATATGGCGTTACATTGTACACTAAAATATAAAATTATTATTTTTAGTGATTTAGTGGGAATTTATTCTTTATTTATTACCATGTTATTATTACTTTTATTAATTATACCTTTGATTGGTATATTTATTATATCAACAAGTACGTATGATGAACTTTCGACTGTACATGTAAAACGTGTAAAATATATAGCTTTAGCTACATCTGTTTTTAATTTATTTATTTCATTAATTATATTTATATTATTTGATTTTAGCAGCAACCAATTTCAATTTGTTCAAGAGTATCATCAAATAAGTTCTTTTGATTTCTACTTAGGTATAGATGGTTTATCTATATATTTTGTTATATTAACTACTATTATAATACCTATTTCATTATTATCAAATTGAACATCTATATCAGAAAATATTAGAGCATATATAATAATAATTTTATTACTAGAAACATTATTATTAGCAGTATTTTTAGTATTAGATATACTACTTTTCTACATATTTTTCGAAAGTATATTGCCACCTTTGTTTATACTAATAGGTTTATTTGGATCAAGTAATAGAGTAAGGGCTAGTTTTTACTTGTTTTTATATACACTATTAGGTTCTTTATTCTTATTATTATCTATACTTACCATGTCTTCTATTATGGGTACTACTGATTTTGATGCTTTATATAAAACAAATTTTAATTATTTAACACAACTTTTCTTATTTTATGGTATTTTTATAGCTTTTGCTGTTAAAACACCTACTATTTTTTTAAACACTTGACTTTTAAAAGCTCATGTTGAATCACCATTAGGAGGGAGTATAATTTTGGCAGGTATTGTTCTTAAACTAAGTTTATATGGTGTACTTAGATTGATATTACCTATATTACCTAAAGCTTCTATAGATTATACTTATATAGTATATTTAATTGGTGTTATTACTATTATATATGCTAGTTTTAGTACATTAAGAACTATAGATGTTAAAGAACTTATAGCTTATAGTTCTGTATCTCACGCTGCTGTGTATCTTTTAGGTGTATTTAGTAATACAATACAAGGTATTGAAGGTGGTATTACTTTAGGATTAGCTCATGGATTTGTTTCATCAGGTCTATTTATTTGTGCTGGGGGTGTTTTATATGACAGATCTTCTACTAGATTAATTACTTTCTATAGAGGTATGGCTCAAATAATGCCTTTATTTGCTATATTATTCTTTATACTATCATTAGGTAACTGTGGAGTTCCTTTAACTTTAAACTTTATAGGTGAATTTATGTCATTATACGGGGTATTTGAAAGACTGCCTTTTTTAGGTGTATTCGCTAGCTCTTCTATAGTATTTTCTGCTGCATATACAATATATATGTTTAATAGAATAGCATTTGCAGGATCATACTCTAAATTTTTCAAAGTAAATATACCAGATTTAAATAAACGTGAGTTCCATATATTATTGACATTGGTTGTTTTTACAGTAGTATTAGGTATATACCCTGCACCTGTATTAGATGGTTTACATTATTCTGTGTCATCTTTGATATATTATGCTCCAATATTGTAAAAAATTAATATTTATAAACTAATAAAATATTTTTTTTACTTAACTACATAAACACATAGATAACAATATAAACACACATATAAGTACATGAATACATAAGTATAAAAGGTACTCATATTAATATAAGGTATTCATATTAAGATACTCATATTAAGATATTAAGATACTCATATTAATTTAAGGTGTTTATATTAATTTAAGGTATTTATTAATTATAGGTAATAATATAAAGTATTTTTATAAATATATTTTTATAAAGGTATTTTTTAGTATAAAAAAAAAGTTTAAAATATAAATTAAGTATAAAAATATAAATTATATTTTAATATAATATAGTATAATAATTAATAGTAATGTATTACAAATGTAATATATAATATATATATGCACATTAATACTAAAGTAATTAGAAAGATTAACTTTAATCTTTCTGATTAACTTTAATCTTTCTAGCTAACATCTTAACAAGATGTTAAAGTAAAACATAAACATATTTTCTTACTAGTTCAAGGGAAGAACAAGATACTTCTAATATCTAAATTCAAGTTCGAATCTTGAGTAAGATATTTCAACATACATATTATATTGTTGAAATAAATAACAAAATATAAATTAGATGAGTTTGATGATGGCTCTGAATGAACGCTGTCCAAATGCTTGACACATGCTAATCGAACGTCAATATTATTAAATTTTTTTCTAATAATGTTGAAGTGGTGTACAGGTGAGCAAATGGTATTTTTGGCTACCTAAGAGCAAGGGATATGTAAATCCCTTATAATAAAAAGAAATGTTAATTATAAAATAGTTAAAAATTTCACTCTTAGATGATTATAAATACCTCGGGTAAGTAATAATTAAGGTAATGGCTTAATTAGCTTGTATCCGTAGTCGAGACTGAAAGGTCGATCGATCACATTGGGTCTGAAAAAACCCCAATACGTCTAGTACAGCAGTGAGGAATATTGGTCAATGGCCTAACGGCTGAACCAGCAACTTGGAAGAATGAGAGTTAACCATTAAAGCTAGGAAACTATATTTAATACTATATAAAATATGTATATCATATTTTATATTTTTAGGGTTAACTTGATTGACTATGTCTTATAAAGTTCTAGATAAAAGCTGATAATGACAACTTTGTATCTATAGTCTCGACCAAATCTTGTGCCAGCAGTCGCGGTAATACAAGGGAGACTAGTGTTATTCATCTTTATTAGGTATAAAGGGTACCTAGACAGTATATCACGCCCAAAAAAGGGTACGGATAAGACTTGAGTTTTAGTGTAAGAGGGAGATATCAGAACTATTGGTGTAGAGATGAAATGTTTTGATACCTTTAGGACGGGTAATGGCGAAGGCAAACCTTTATGTGAAAACTGACGTTGAGGGACGAAGGCTTGGGAAGTGAAGAGGATTAGATACCCCCGTAGTCCAAGCAGACAATGATGAGTGTCATAGATTAAAATATTTTTAGACTATAAATGAAAATGTAAGCACTCCACCTCAAGAGTAATGCGGCAACGCAGGAACTGAAATCATTAGACCGTTTCTGAAACCAGTAGTGAAGTATGTTATTTAATTCGATGATCCTCGAATAACCTTACCACAATTTGTATGATCTAAATTCTATATGTTTGGATAAGTTAATTAAGCTAATAGCTTAATTAACACATTTAGATCACATGTGTTGCATGGCTGTCTTCAGTTAATGTCGTGAGATTTGGTTAGATCCATTAAATTAACGTAAACCCTTGTTTTATTTTAAAATAAAACAGTTCACCGCTATATTGGATGTGATAAAAGGGACTAAGACAAGTCATCATGGCCTTAATGTTGTGGGCTATAGACGTGCCACATATTCCTTTACAAAGGGATGCAATAATGTAAATTGGAGCTAATCCTTAAAGTAGGATATATTATGGATTGTAGTCTGAAACTCGACTACATGAAAAAGGAATTACTAGTAATCGTGAGTAATCACATCACGGTGAATTTAATCTCAGATAGGTACTAACCACTCGTCAGGCGCTGAAAGGAGTGTATGCAATAAGTTTGGTGGTGGTTAATTTTTATCTTAGATATTTTAGGTTTAGATATTTTAACAAGTAATCTTCGTATGCGTAGCTCTGATTGGTGTTAAGTCGAAATACGGTTCGGGTAGGGGAACTTGCCCGGGAATAATTAATATAAACAATACACCCAAATATAAAAAAAATAATGAAAAATAAAAGTTATCGTATTGTTTCAGAAACTACTTTGAATAAAATGAAAGTGCGTAAACAAAATGAAAAAACTAAAGCTAAAATTAGTTTATTTCCAAGTATCCCTGTACAAGTATTTAATGTTGAAACAAAAAAAAGTGTTGGTATACAATTCTAAATTAAGTGCTGCTAGGGATATTGGTATAAGTAATTCTACAATTAGGCGTTATATAAAAAAATTTATTTAACAAATATTTAATTACACAATTAAATCCACTTATAACGCCTAAATAATAAGTTTTTTAAGTAAGGTTATATATGTATAATAAAAATAAGGAAACTTCCATTATTGGTAAAATGGGTTGAGCTGTAAACTCAATAGCCATAGGCTTTTAGGAGTTCGAATCTCTTGTTTCCTAAACTTAATAAGCTATAATAACTATAACTAATTATTATAGTTATTATATTTAAATATAGTATTTATTGATTTTCCTTATTATTATTTTTAGTTTTTTAAAGCCTTTATAGCTCAATGGTAGAGCGGAATACTGTTAATATTCTGATAAATGTTCGATTCATTTTAAGGGCTATGTAATATATATATATACATATAAAATATATATTATATACATTATGCGTTAATAAATTGGTATAGTGTTATGTTACATATATTTATAAATTATTATACGTGTTTTTGTATTTTCTTTTTAATTATTTCAAATATATTATAATTCTATATATATATAGTACATTAACCTATAATATTAAGTTATATATTAACTTATACACTTATAAATTATATATTAACTTATACACTAATTTATATATTAACTTATATGTTAACATATACACTAATTTATATATTAACTTATGTATTAACTTATACATATATATATATGAATAATAATTATTATGAGAAGGTAAATCTTAATTTTTTAAAGTGTTATATATTTTCAAAGAAATCGTTTTCAATGGTTATAAAGATATATTTTTAGATTTTTTATATGTTGCTGCAATAATATGTGGTATATTAGTAATAATAACTAAAAATCCGATTGTATCTGTTTTATTTTTAATAGGACTATTTCTAAGTATATCTTGTTATTTAATAATGTTAGGTTTAAATTTTATAGGTTTATCTTACTTATTAGTATATATAGGAGCAGTTTCTATATTATTTCTATTTATCTTAATGTTAATAAATATTAGAATATCTGAATTATTAATAGACACCAGTAATAGTATACCTTTAGCTATAATATTGGGTATTTCTTTCAATTATTCTGTAAATAATATATTACCATATATTTTAGCAAACAATAATTATGATATATCTAATATTATTAAAGTATTTACTTTAAGTAATGATGTAGAATTATACCATGTAACATCTAAACTATGAGATGGTTTTTTATCAGAAACTTCTCATATAACAAGTATAGGTAATATAATATATACTAATTATTCAATATGACTTATATTAACATCTATAATCTTGTTGTTAGCGATGGTAGGAGCTATAATCATAACTATTAAACAAAAAAACTAATATACTTTAAAAATATAAAAAGGAATTAGCTTAATTGGTAGAGCATCCGTTTTACACACGGCAGGTTAAGTGTTCGAATCACTTATTCCTTATAAATATTTTTTGTGTAAGTTACAATTATTTTTTGTATAAGTTATAAATTTAAACTTAAAGAGATCTTAGCTTAATGGTAAAGCATATGACTTTTAATCATTATTATAGGGGTTCAAGTCCCTTAGGTCTTAAAATAGATGATAAACGGCTGTAGGTTAACTGGTAGACCTTTCGCCTTCCAAGCGAAGTGTATCGATTCGAATTCGGTTAGCCGTAAAGAGTTAGTAACTTAATGGTAAAGGACTTTCTTGTCACGAAAGTAGATGCCGGATCGATCCCGGTCTAACTCGAAATAAGTATATCCTTTTTTAGCAAAAGGAAGAGTTGCCACTGGTAAGGCGAGATATTTGCTAAATATTGTGTTTTTCACCTGGATGTTCGAATCATCTCTCTTCCGTATATATAATAATATGTTTTATACATGTTATTCTAATATATTGTATATGTATTCTACCAGTAATATAAGTGTTATATATCTATGTGTTATATAAATGTTATGTATTATATAAATGTTATATAAGTATTGTATAGATGTTATATAAGTATTGTATAGATGTTATAAGTTAATTAATGAATTCATTCATGAATAAATAAATGTATTTTATAAACGTTATTCTAATTTATTATTAAAATTTAATATTAATAAAGAGTATAGTTTAATGGTAAAATAGGAAGCTTCAAACTTCAAATTTCCAGTTCAAGTCTGGATGCTCTTGTTTTTAAAGATTTCTTAACTTAATAGGTAAAGTGTGCTTTTGATAAGAGTATTATCAGCGTTCGATTCGCTGAGGAATCATAATGTATTAAAGGTAATAGTAATCTATATTAAAGAATATAATAATATAAAAATATATAAACGGGTTAGAGCCAGGCTGGTTAGGCACCTCATTTGGGTTGAGGAATAGTTATGTTCGAATCATAATGACCCGATAATATTTTTATAAAAATATCTAAAACCATATTTTATAATAATTAATAGTAATGTATTTGATATGTATTGTGTTATTTCATTATTTGAATCCCTTAAGAAATAATTTTATATTATGATAAAAGTTTTAAGGATTAAATATAATGGCAAGTATATAAAGAGACTATTAAGAATATCTAGCTGTATATTAAAGAGATATATTTGATCATAGCATAGGTAAATACCTATCCCTAGATCCATAAACTCTTGAATAAATTCTATTTATAAACGAAGCGAATTGAAATATCTTAGTAGCTTCAGGAAAGGAAATCAAACGAGATTCTATAAGTAATGTGAATGAAAGTAGAAATGCCTAATAAGTAAAATGGATTAATCTGTTTGAATAAAGGGGAACCTTCCTCTAAGGCTAAGTATGATATACAAGCGATAGTGAACTAGTACCGTGAGGGAAATGATATGAATTAGTAGTCTTATAAGCAGCTCAAGTTAAGTTTAATAAACATATAAGAGCGTACCTTTTGTATAATGGGTCAGCAAGTTCTAATTAGATGCAAGCAATGATGCCTAGATAATCCGATTATTAAGTAATGATTAAGTATCTAAGTAGAGACCCGAAGGGTGGTGATCTTACCATGGTCAGGCTTATAAAAGGCCGAATGGGTTATCGTTGTAAAGATATCCAAAGAACTGTGGTAAGTTAGTGAAAGACAATACTGACTACCTATAGCTGGTTTTCCGCGAAACATATCTAAGTATGTAGTTTAAATAACATCATAGCAGGTACAGAACTGTGATCTCGGACAAATTGTATATATTTGTGAAAAAGTTATATATTTTTGTACACATGGGGGAGTTGTGAAGACTCTATTCGCGAGTATTTGCTCTCGGAATGGCAATGATGAATGTTGAACAATCAGACATTTAACGATAAGGTTGTATGTCTAAAGGGAAACAGCCCAGAACAAGTGTTTAAGGTTCCAAAGTTATTGTTAAGTGAAAGTAAGGAAGTTTTTAAACCATACAACCAGGAAATAGGCTTAGAAGCTGCCATTTTTTAAAGACCTCGTAACAGAGCACTGGTTCAATAGGTTAAGTTTTATTAACCTTAATAGTTAAAAGCGCCGAAGATATAACGGATCTAAACAATACACCGACACCTTGTCCATAATAACATATTTATTATTTTATTAAATACTTTTTTATTTGTAAAAACAAGTATGCTTTATGGGGTAGCGGAACATTGGGCAAATTTTAGAATTAGTATTTTTAATACTAATAATTAGATATCCCAAGTGATAATGCTGACATGAGTAACGAAAAAGGGGTAATTCCCTCGCCTTAAGCTTATGGTATCTTTCTATACATGTTTCTTAAAGAAAAACGGCCTCTAAGTTTAACCTAAAGGATAAAATGATGAGACTATATATGTAACAACATTTATACAACATTATTATTATATATTTTATATATAATATTAATATATGTTTATATACCCATAAATATATAAATATATAGAATATAAATTACATTATGGGTGTGAATAAATATATTATGACATGTTCCAGTACAAAATAGAGTAGGGAGTGGCATAATATATGATATATGAAGATATTTATATCTGTTGTAGAGTAAAAAGTGTTCTGGAAAAAACATATATTATATTAATATTAGGGAATAAACTAAAACAGATGATACTAATTTAATGAACAAAAACCGTACCTAGATACTAACCCTAGTAAGCTAGTAGAGAATACGAAGGCGTTTGAGCTAACAATCATTAAGGAACTCGGCAAATTGACACCGTAACTGCGGGATAAGGTGTGCCATTCCTACTGATTAATATCAGGCTAGGAAGAGGAGACATAGAATGATGTTGCACGACTGTTTAATTAAAACACAGCACTCTGCGTAAGATGTAAATCAATGTATTGAGTGTGCTATCTGCCCGATGATGGATGGTTAACGGATTAACTTAGCCGACTAATATAGACTAGGTTTTGAAGGAACCCCCATTCAATGGCGGTCTTACCTATGAGGATCCTAAGGTAGCGAAATACCTTGGCATTTAAATGATGTCGCGCATGAATGATCTCACGATGCAACAGCTGTCTCAATGATTGGCTCAGTGAAATTGGAATGGCAGTGAAGATACTGCCTATCTCTAGATAGACGAGAAGACCCCATGCAGCTTTACTGTTACTAGTTACAGGGTATGATTTAACAAGTTGTAGTGTATAAGGTAGTTGACTAGACAAAATTGAAACACCTTTGCTTAGTTTGTCATATCGGTAGAATAGGTTTATCAAAAACTTCTTGTTAAACTAAAGTCTACTATACTAATCCGAAAATAAGGAGGTTACACCAATGAAAAATTAACATGAATATATGAAATATAACTCATATATAGAATAATATATGTAAAATTAAGTAATTGGTTGCTCAGGAAACAGTGGCTAGCGGACGGTTTATGCGGGGCACAGATCCCATAAAGAGTACCTGGGTGTATCCAAATTTAATTTTGTAAAGGTGCAATATGCAATTAATTTATAATAGCTTTCTTAAAAAAAAAAGATTGCTTTATATTTTATTATTTTATTTTGTTATTGGTTATATTTACTTAAAAATATTTTTTTAAGTATCTATAATTTATTCAGTTACATTTCTATTAGGTTAGAACTATAACATTTAAAATAAGTAAGATTTTAACTATATGGAAAATAGATGTATACAAGGTATTAATATATTAAAAAAATGTATAATACTTTTAGTTATTTTATTAGTAAGTTTATACAGCTTTAATGCTTTAAAAAGCTAATAGAAGGATTTTTATATATACTTTCAAAGTTTAATGGCTTAATCTTGCTTTACTGTTTGACTTACACGTCTATCAGTTGCGTAAGCAGGGCATAAAGATCGCAAGACGCAGTAAGGAAAGGTCTTGTATTATTGAAAAAGCTACGCTGGGGATTAACTGTTAGTCCTCCAATGTCTTTTTTTTTTAAGACCATTGGTAATATAACAGGGTAAATTTCAAGAATAACTTATTTGTAAATTTTACGCTAAATAAGTAAACTTGAAGCGAAACTTATTTTAGCATTTTAATGTATTAATACATTAAAACAAGTAATAAGTGCGTTCAACGACTAAAAGGTGAGTGACTAACAATAATCCTTTATATAATCCCTGCATCTTTAGTTAAAACTATATCTAATATACAATATATAATTTATTTTTAAAAAGATTAAAAAATATTTTTAATCAAATTATATAATAATTTATGTACTTATCATATACCTTATATAATATAACATTATATAACTAATATTATTTTATAATTCATATGTTAAATTTATTAAACAAAAAATCTAATTTAATTGTCGATAATAAAATTATTAATTTTACTCAAAATAGGGATGATAAAATAGGATATCAGGAAAAAATTCATAGAGAAAATTTAAAAAAAAATTCTCTTCAATATTATCCCTCTTCAAATAAAGAATGATCTAATAGTATCTATGCTTTTAACAAATCATATATTAAATCATTAGTTAATGCAGATAAAATAGTAAATAATCTATTTAAAAGTTACATTAATATCCTTACAAGTAAACTAAAAACTCTATTTAAACGTAGACGTGTTAGAAACAATCGTTTTTCTGCTAATAGGATATATATTAGTAGAGCTGAAATGAAACATACTAATGCTAAAGTTATTATTACACTATATGCGTATAATAAACAAAAATATATTTTCAACCGTAAAATAAGATCTATAGCTAAAAATATATATGCAAAAAAACAAAAAGAAAACATTCGTAGTTTTAAAAATCATATTAAAAGTATGGTAAAATTTTTTGTATCTAATACATATTATAATAGATTTAATATATATTTTAAACATGAATTAAGAAACATACAAAATATGTTAAAATTGTTTAAACTTGATGAATTAAAAAATGTGAAACAGATAAACTTTATTAAATATAAATTAAAAAACATAAAAGATAAACATTTCGAACGTACATTTATAAATATAAAAAGAAAAGTAATTCAAATATACTTATACAAACGTAAGTTTAAACTTATAAAAAAAATAAAAAACATATTATCATATATATTAAAAAAAAGATTTACTTCTCACAAATGAGGAATAAATTTAAAAAAAAGAAATAATTTATTGGTTTGAATATTATTAAACATAAATAATACATATCTTGTATTACGTAAAATGCGTAATCTTATGTTTATAAAAAAATTATTTTTATTAGAGGAAAAATTTTTCTATTATGCAAAATTGTTAAATTTTAACAAATGTAAATTTACAAATTTATTTTTGAGTTGAAAAGGCTTAGGATTGATTAGTTTAATAAGTCGAATCTACAATAAAAAAGTAGAATTAAAAATAATTGAATTAAAATCTATACATTTAAACAGTGATATATTTTCATCTGCTATAAGTTTTAAGTTAAGAAATAGAAAAAATAAACTATTAAGGGTATTAAGAAAGGCTTTATTAAAGGTAAAATCACCATATATACATTTACTTTTAACAAGTGATAAAAATATAAATAGTATTAATAAAAATAACTTCCTTAACTTTATAAAACAAAAAGTAGTTAGTGGTGTAAGATTTGAAGTATCAGGTAGATTAACAAGACGTTTAACTGCTTCAAGATCTATATTTAAATATAGATATAAAGGTAGTTTAAAAAATATACATTCTTCATATAATAAATTATCATCAGTTATGATAAGAGGTCATGTTAAATCTAATCTGCAATCTACAATAGTACATTCTAAAACACGTAATGGAGCTTTTGGATTAAAAGGTTGAGTAAGTAGTTATTAATACATAATATATGATGTTAAATATAAAATTATATTACTAAATTATATTAATATAATAATATTAAAAATCATATTAAAATATTAAATTTTAAATTTTTCACATTGCATTAATTAGATATAGTTTAAAGATGAAGAAATAGTCTGAACCATTCTGTAAAGAGTGGAATAAAGGGGTAAACTTTTTATTATAACGTTTTTGAACAGGCTAATTGCGCCAGAGAGTACAAATTGAGTGCGCAGTTTGGCACCTCGATGTCGGCTTAGCTCATCCACATGAATGCAGAAATTATGAAGGGTGCGACTGTTCGTCGATTAAAGAGCTACACGAGCTGGGTTAAATACGTCGTGAGACAGTATGGTTTCTATCTTCTAGAGAAAATTAGAGTAAAATAAGGATAGCCCCTTCGTACGAAAGGAGTTGGGTATGGTAACCTCTGGTTTACCTGTTGTTTATATGCTTAATATTAACGAATGAAAAATTAATGATGAGATTAAGAGATATTAATTTCTTATATCAATTTGTTTTTGTAGGATATTACTTTTAGTTTACTCAAGTGTATATTTATAGTATAGGCATGGCAGGAAAGCTATGTTAGTTAAAGATAAGTGCTGAATGCATATAGGCACGAAGCTTACCTTAAGATACTCTTAAAGATACGTAGTATAACACTACGAATATTAATAGGCTTTAGCTGAAATGACTTTGACGTTTTTAGGTATAAAGTACTAATTTAATTACTAACTAAATAACATACTTATCGCAATAAAAAATACTTTTATAATAGATATATAGCCTGGTTTGCATAATAGTAATGCACCCGTTTTGTAATCGGAAGATATGAGTGCAAATCTCGTACTGGGCTTATTAAATTGTTTGTACATTAATGCGGATTAATGTAATAGTAACATAACTGGCTCATGCCCAGTCAATAGGGGTGCAAATCCTCTGTCCGCATAAATATTATTATGTTAAGGCTATAGCTTAATAGGTAAAGCAAGCTGCTCATGATAGCTCAGATGAGTGTTCGAATCATTCTGGCCTTATTTATTATAATACTTATATTTTCATTTTTAATTGTTATATATATTTATTTATAAAATGTAATTCTTGTATATATTTAATATAGTTTATATGTAAAATTTAATATAGTTTATAGATAAAATTTAATTTCTGTAAATATGTATTTATTTTAAATCCGAGTGCTGGAATAGGTAGACAGGGCAAATTTAAGCTTTGCTGATATTATATCGTGAACGTTCAAGTCGTTCCTCGGATAAACATTATATATAGTTTTTAATATTTATAACAAATAACTTTAAATATAAACTAATAATAGACCCAATAGTCAAGTGGTTAAGACATAACATTTTCACCGTTATATACTCGGGTTCGATCCCCGATTGGGTTATTAATTTACTTACAAAAGGGTTTATGTTGTTTGCACATGAGCTTAAGGGGATATAGTTTAATTGGTAAAACTGCGATTTTGCATATCGCTATTTTAGGATCGAGTCCTAATATCTCCATAGATATATAATATATATAAATGCTAATTTAAAAAATAAAAAAGTTATTAACTAATATAGATAATTTTTTAATAATACAGCAATAATTTTATCTAAAACTTATTGTCTATCTAAAACTTATATATATAACTAATTTTCGTTTATTAAAATGTAATATACTGTAATATTTTGTAGTACAATCATAACGCGTTAACTAAATTGGTATAGTGTTATGCTACGGACATATTTTTACAAGTTCAAATCTTGTACGCGTTTTTATTTATTTAAATTTTTTATTTATAGTTTATATTTTAATCTTTACTATATATTAATATAATATTAATTAATACAATATGATATATGAATATAAAGTATTAAAAATAAAAAAAGCCCAAGAAGCTCAACCTGGTAGAGCGGAACTCTGAAGATGTTTAGGTTATAAGTTCAAATCTTATTTTGGGCAAAATATAATGTTATATAAATTATAACAAGTAAAATTTAAAAATAAAAGACAAAACATAAAAACAATGAAAAATAAAAATATAAAAACGATGAAAAAAGTTTTATATGGTTTTATAAAGTTTTATTTTATAAAGTTTTATATAATATCATATTAATGGGTATGCTGAAATTGGTAGACAGGTCCCGCTTAGGACGGGATGAAATTATCTCATGTAAGTTCAAGTCTTACTACCCATATTATCATATATATTTTAGTATGTAATACTATAGTTAAATATAACTATAAATATGTTGTAGACTAATCGGTAAGTCATAAATTTTTGGTATTTATTTATAGGTGTTCGAATCACCTCAACATAAATATTTTATAAAAATAGTTAAAGGTGGATATAGTTCAATAGGTAGAACAACTGTATGTGGCACAGTAAGTTCCCTGTTCAATTCAGGGTATCCTCCCTATTTAATGAATTAATATATATATATTTAAGCAAGCCAGGATAGTTCAATTGGTTAGAACGTTAATTTCATGCATTAAGAATGAGAATTCGATTTTCTCTCCTGGCTTAACGTATTATTACTATATATATTTTAGTAATTATTGAAACCCTTATATAAATATAATCTTTGTTAAATATACACAGAAGTAATTTTCAAGCTCATCCTTTTCATTTAGTTTCTCCTTCTCCTTGACCACTGTACACTAGTATTAGTTTATTAACTCTTACTACTTCAGGTGTTTTATCTTTTCATGGATTTAATAATTCAGAATATTTTCTTACATTAGCTTTCTTTACCTTGGTATTATCTATGTCATTTTGATTTCGTGATATTATATCTGAAGGTACATATATAGGTAATCATACTTTAGCTGTTCAAAGAGGACTTAACATGGGTGTGGCCCTATTTATAGTGTCAGAAGCTTTATTTTTTGTAGCAATTTTTTGAACTTTCTTTCATAGTGCTCTTTCTCCTACTGTTGAATTAGGAGCAATGTGACCACCTATGGGTATAGAGGCGATCAATCCATTTGAATTACCTTTACTTAATACAGTAATTTTATTATCATCGGGTGTAACAGTAACATATGCTCATCATTCTCTAATACAAGGTAATAGAAGAGGAGCGTTATACGGTTTAATTTTCACTATTGTTTTAGCTATTATATTTACAGGTTTCCAAGGAATAGAATATTCAGTTTCATCTTTTACAATAACAGATGGAGCATTTGGATCTTGTTTTTATTTTGGTACTGGTTTTCATGGTTTACATGTAATGATAGGTACAGCATTTTTAGCAGTAGGTTTTTGGCGTTTATTAGCTTACCATTTAACAGATAATCACCATTTAGGTTTAGAATCTGGTATACTTTACTGACACTTTGTTGATGTTGTTTGATTATTTTTATTTATATCTATTTATTATTGAGGATCATAAAAATTATAATTTAAAATAATATTATTATCATTATTATAATAATTAATAGTAATGTATAATAAGTATTTTATAAACTTATAAAAATATATATTTATTAATAATATATTTATTAATAATATAATAATTAAATATTATTGATCATTCAGGGTTTTTGCATACTTCTAATAGAAGTTATTCAGTAAATCATAAAATTAGAAATGGTATAGGCAAAGTTTTTAATTTAGTTAATATTTTAAAACAGATGGATATTATAATAATTCAGGTAGTTCTTATTAGTATAATAAATATACCAAATTCAGAGTAATTAGTTTTTATATTTATTGATTAGCTTATAATACTGATAATATAAGAGTATTATACTTTTGGTATAAGATTAACTCAATATGAATTAAATATAATTAAACAACCTAACAATATAAGGAGTATTATGGCAGGCTTATTGTTATCTGATGGCTATATATCTTATAGCGCTAGAAGCAAAAATGGTTATTTAACTCTATCTCACTTATATTATGTTTATTTTGTATATAATATTTTATCTCATTATTGTACTAGGTAACCTGTGTTTAGAGAAAGACATAGATATGGTAAATCAATATTTGGTTTGGAAATACACACAACATCCTTGCTCGAAAGACGAAGTTAAATGTGGAACCATATAGAGAGTAATCTTGTTTTTGATTATTTCATACAAAATATCCATATTTTAGTAATTTGAGCATTTGGTGTTTAATGCACCCAAACGTGTTTTCTGGAAAAGATTTGGATGTTAAATATAGAAGAGGTTTATATATTATATATAGTGTTGTGGTTATTAAATATTAAAAAAAAAAAAAGAATAAAATGAAAAATTTCAAAGAAAGAATAAAATATGTTTTTAATAGATTAAATTTTAGTAAAGTGTTGGTTATTTTCGTGGTAGGTTTTGTTACTAGGGTTTTAATTAATTATGTTTATGATATAAATGTTTTTGTCGATTATCTTAATAGTATATCTTTAGGATATTATGGTTTTATGGCTATATTTGTAGTTTTAGTAAATGAATTATTTAGTTATATTGATTTAAAATTATTACCTAAAATTAGTATGGATGTTTTCAGTATTTCTTCTATTAGAAAAGCTATTTCAGTTATTATTAATAATATAGGTAATAAAGGTAAGGTTCCTATTTCTAGTGGGAATAGTGATGTATTATCGGGTAAAGTATTAGATAAGTCAGATAAAGTTAAAGTTTCTGGTGTATTATTTATGGGTGATAGAGATGCTATTTCTTCAGGTCCTTCTTTGTCTAATAGACCTACACATTTTGATGGTAAAAAAATTATCCGATAAGGGTGATATTATCCCTTCTGCTGTTAGTGGTTTATATGATGGTTCTCGTATTAGTCGAAATGAAAACCTTAGTTTTTATATTAAGTTTAAATCAAGATTATATTGAATATTTGTTAAGCAGGGTAGTGATAAATATAGTAGTTATAATGATTTTACTAATAGTATAAATAATAAATTTAGTCTTAGAGGTGAGTTAAAAAAAGATATTAAAAATGTATTTAAATAAGGTAAAGGTGGCAAATAATATGTATTGTATAAAATTTATCTAGTGTTTAAATTTTAGTCTTGTGTTTAAATTAAAGTGTTTGTTTTATTAAATGAATAAAAAAATAAAAAATTTTAGTGTTTCAATGTTGAATAGTTTGTATATAGGATATAAAATTCCTTTATTACCATATAGTATATATAAATTTTATACTAATACGGTAATAAGAATTATAAGATTTTTAGGTGGAGTTTGCTTCATTATGTCTATAAAAGATATATGCCTAAATTGCGTTTTATTGTAGAACCTTTTATGCATATATCTATGATGTATAAACTAGGTAAAAAAAAAAGAGAATTGACTGAGTGGTTTAAAGTGATAAGCTTGAAACTTATTTGATTGAAAAATCACATCCGTTCGAATCGGATATTCTCTGTAATAAAAGAATAAAAAATTAAAAAGGTTTAATAATAAATGTGAAATATAGAAATGATAGACAATAACTTTGATGTTAAGTGAGAGTATAAAGAATATAAAATTGCTAAATTATTTATTCCACATATATCGCTACCTGTATAAAAAAGGACATTTTTACTTTAATACGGTGAGATTAATATGCTCATTTAACCGAGATCGCTATTATCAAATAGAATGATTATGAAATGTATTACTTCACAACCGTTCGATAACATAAAAGTATAAAAACATAAAAATATAAACCTAAAATTAAACACATATAATTATAAACACCAGTTATAAACCTATTAGTGTTTATAATTATAAATTTATTTAATTTTACAATAAAATATAATAATTTATAGTGTATTGTATTAATACAATATTATAAGTATGCATTATAAACGGCTGTAGGTTAACTGGTAGACCTTTCGCCTTCCAAGCGAAGTGTATCGATTCGAATTCGGTTAGCCGTAAAAAATTAGTATAATAGAATTATATAATTCTATTATATAATATCTTTATAGTGATTAATAGAAATGCATAATAAACATTTTACAAACTTATAAAAATATAAAAATATATTTTTATTAATAAATTAATATAAAAAAAAATTATAACACAATTAAATATTATAACATAATTAAATATTATAACACAATTAAATAATATAACATAATTAAATACTATAACATGAATTATGTAAATAATAAATATATATGTTTGCGTAAAAAAAGGTTTTTTTTTTAACGTAACTTCTTTATAGTTCCTTATGTATATAGATAATATATTTGCCTCGAAAAATTTCAAAAATGAATATAATGGTTATTCAGAATCTTTACAAAATGAATATAAAGAAGCACAAAATATAAGTACATCTGCAATATCTATGTGAATGGAAAGATGATTTTTATCTTCAAATGCTAAAGATATTGGAACATTGTATTTAATATTTGCGCTATTTTCAGGGTTAATAGGAACAGCCTTTTCTGTATTGATCAGATTAGAGTTATCAGGACCTGGTGTTCAATATATAGCCGATAATCAATTATATAATAGCATAATAACAGCTCATGCTATAATAATGATTTTTTTTATGGTCATGCCAGCATTAATAGGAGGTTTCGGTAATTTCTTACTTCCATTAGTAGTAGGAGGACCTGATATGGCATTCCCTAGACTTAATAACATCAGTTTTTGATTACTGCCTCCTAGTCTTATATTATTCTTATTTGCTAGTGGTATAGAAAATGGAGCAGGTACAGGATGGACACTATACCCACCTTTATCAGGTATACAAAGTCATAGTGGACCTAGTGTAGATTTAGCTATATTTGGGTTACACTTATCAGGTGTCAGTAGTTTACTAGGAGCTATGAACTTCATAACAACAATATTAAATATGAGAAGTCCTGGTATAAGATTACATAAATTAGCTTTATTTGGTTGAGCGGTTGTTATTACAGCTGTTTTACTGTTATTATCATTACCTGTGCTTGCCGGTGCAATTACTATGGTATTAACTGATAGAAATTTTAACACATCATTCTTTGAAGCAGCAGGAGGAGGTGATCCTATATTATATCAACATCTTTTTTGATTCTTTGGTCATCCTGAGGTTTATATATTAATTATTCCAGGTTTTGGTATAATTAGTACAACTATATCAGCTAGTTCAAACAAAAGTGTATTTGGATACCTTGGTATGGTGTATGCTATGTGTTCTATTGGTATTTTAGGTTTTGTAGTTTGAAGTCACCACATGTACACAGTTGGTTTAGATGTAGATACAAGAGCTTATTTCACAGCTGCTACATTAATAATTGCAGTACCAACAGGTATTAAAATATTCTCATGATTAGCTACTTGTTACGGTGGATCTATTCATTTAACACCTTCAATGTTATTTGCATTAGGTTTTGTATTTATGTTCACTATAGGTGGACTTAGTGGAGTTGTTTTAGCTAATGCTTCATTAGATATAGCATTTCATGACACATATTATGTTGTAGCTCATTTCCATTATGTATTAAGTATGGGAGCTGTATTTGCATTATTTAGTGGATGATATTTCTGAATACCTAAAATATTAGGTTTAGATTATAACATATTATTATCTAAAGTTCATTTCTGAATTTTATTTATAGGAGTTAATGTTACATTCTTTCCACAACACTTTTTAGGGCTACAAGGAATGCCTAGAAGAATAAGTGATTACCCTGATGCTTTTGCAGGTTGAAATTTAATCAGTAGTTTTGGTTCAATTATATCTGTTATTGCTACAATATTATTTTTACATATTGTATATTTACAATTAGTAGAGGGTAATGCTGTGTCAAGATATCCTTGAGCAATACCTCAATTCTTTACTGATACATATCAAGCACTTATAAATAGAGCTTATCCTGGTTTAGAGTGATGTTTACAAAGTCCTCCAAAACCTCATGCTTTTGTAAGTTTACCTTTACAAAGTTCAGCAGATTCTTGAGTTATTACTATTTCCTTTATAGTTAATTATATTTTTAATAGTTGCATAGATTTTTGTGATGCACCAAGAGCTTGAGGTCTATATTTTCAAGATAGTGCCAGTCCACAAATGGAAGCTATAGTAGAGCTACACGATAATATTATGTATTATTTAGCAATAATTTTGTTTGGTGTAGGTTGAATAATACTATCAATTGTTAGAAATTTTGTTAGCAGTAAATCTCCAATAAGTAATAAATATTTAAATCACGGTACTTTAATAGAACTAATTTGAACAATAACTCCTGCATTAATATTAATATTAATTGCTTTTCCATCTTTTAAACTATTATATTTAATGGATGAAGTAACAGATCCATCTATAACATTATACGCAGAAGGTCACCAATGATATTGAAGTTATCAATATCCTGATTTTTTAAGTAGTGATGACTCATTTATAGAATTTGATTCATATTTAGTGCCAGAATCAGACTTAGAAAAAGGAGGCTTAAGAATGTTAGAAGTAGATAATAGAGTAATTCTTCCTGAATTAACACATACCAGATTTATAGTTGGAGCTGCAGATGTAATACATTCATTTGCTGTTCCTGCATTAGGAATTAAATGTGATGCTTTCCCTGGTAGATTAAATCAATTTTCTGTTCTTATAAATAGACTAGGTACATATTATGGTCAATGTTCAGAAATATGTGGTATATTACATAGCTCTATGCCTATAGTTGTACAATCAGTATCATTGGAAAAATTTTTAGCTTGATTACTAGAACAATAATGCACAAAACTTAAAAAAATTGTATTAATAGATAATAATACATTTAAAACAAATAGATATAATATTATATAATATTTTTATATAAAAAATATAAAGATATATAATTATATATACATAAGGAACTATAAAGAAGTTACGTTTTTATAAACATATATATTCTTTAATATAATTATAAACACATATAATTATAAACAATTATTTAATTTTATAACTATAATAATTAATAGTAGTGTATAATAAATTCTATACACATTTATAAAAATATATTAATATATATTTTTATTAATAAATTATATTTTGTATTATGTGAAAAACATATTTATTTACGTTAAAATAAAATTTTTATTTTTAAAAACGTAACTTTATTTTTTTAATTATGATAGCACTGTTAAGAACAAAAACACAATTAAGACAATGATCCATGAGATATGATGTTAATAACTTTGATAGACCTATGGATCAATGTAGGGATTTTCCTGTTTTCGATACAATTAAACAAAAATTAGAATTTGCTAACCAATGTAGGGAATCTTATATTAAACTTCAGTTGGAATATGGTAAATTAAATATAAGGCATTCTGGTTTTCAAGATTCTGGTCATGTAAGTCGTGCCGACCAAGCCGTTAAAGAAATGGAAAGCTTAATTGGCCTTATTAACATTGAGTGATATCAATACCAAGACTCTATCGTTGAAGTAGCTAGGGCATTCACAAGTTAATTTTTTACTTCATTTTTTATATTAAATACTAAAAACTATATTTAGTATAAAAAACATAAATAAAAAAAAAACAAATAAAAAATATATTGCTTATTTTATTAAACATTCTATTTTATTAAGCAAAAAAAAATTTGTTTTTATTTTATTTTTTATTAAATGAGAATATTAAAAAGTCATCCTCTTTTAAAAATGGTTAATTCTTACACGATAGATTCACCACAACCATCAAATATAAGTTATTTGTGAAATTTTGGTTCATTATTAGCCTTTTGCTTGGTTATACAAATTGTTACTGGTGTAACACTAGCAATGCATTACAATCCTAGCGTTTTAGAAGCATTTAATTCAGTTGAACATATTATGAGAGATGTTAATAATGGGTGATTGATACGTTATTTACATTCAAACACAGCTTCAGCTTTTTTCTTTTTAGTTTATTTACACATAGGAAGAGGTTTATATTATGGATCTTATAGAGCTCCTAGAACTTTGGTATGAATTATTGGTACTATTATATTTATATTAATGATGGCTACAGCTTTCCTGGGTTATGTTCTTCCGTATGGGCAAATGTCATTATGAGGTGCAACAGTTATTACTAACCTTATGAGTGCAATTCCTTGGGTTGGACAAGATATAGTTGAATTTATTTGAGGTGGTTTAAACATAGATGAACCACACTACGGTGACGTAGTGTTAAAAATCCTGCTTAATGCTGGAACATCTCCCAATTTAGGATTTGCATACGAATTGTTCTTGGTTATTATCTCAATTACATACGTAAAAATTGCAATGACATGGAGAAAACCAGCAGGGGTGAGAAGTTTGCATACTTTAGAAGCCTCTCAGAGACTACACGCAGGAGATCTCACATACGCTTATTTAGTAGGTTTATTTGAGGGTGATGGATTTTTTACCATCACTAAAAAAGGTAAATATTTAACGTATGAATTAGGTATTGAATTGTCTATTAAAGACGTACAATTGATATATAAAATTAAAAAAATATTAGGTATAGGTGTTGTAAGTTTTAGAAACAGGAATGGAATAGAAATGGTATCTTTAAGAATTAGAAATAAAAACCATTTGAAAAATATTATAATACCTATATTCGACAAATATCCTATGTTTTCTAATAAACAATATGATTATTTAAGATTTAGAGACGGATTAATAACAGGTATTATATATTCAGAGAATTTGTCTGAATATATTAGAAGTGATGTAAATTTACATTCTGTAGAATTTATCATAAATACACATTATTTTTCTGCTTGGTTAGTAGGATTTATAGAAGCTGAAGGTTGTTTCAGTGTATATAAACTGAACAAGAATGAAGATTATTTTGTAGCTAGTTTTGATATAGCTCAGAAAAATGGACAAGTATTGATAGATGCTATTCGTAAATACCTGTCCTTTACCACTACTGTGTACATGGATAAGACAAATTGTTATAAGCTGAAGGTGTCAAGTGTAAGATCATTGGAAAATGTAATTAAATTCTTAAATAATGCACCTGTCAAGCTATTAGGTAACAAAAAATTACAATATTTACTATGGTTAAAACAATTACGTACAATACCTAGATATTCAGAAAAGATTAAAATACCTTCAAACTACTAAATAAATCCTAGATATTACCATCTAGCTTTAGTACAGCGCACATGGTAAAATTATAGGAGAGATCAAGATATAGTCCGATCAATAAAGAAATTTATTGGGTGTAGTAAGAGTATTTAATGTTTATATTAAATATGGTAACTACCAACACATATGCTCTGTAAATAATGCAACTTTAAATAGATTTTTCTCATTACATTTTGTATTACCTTTTATATTAGCCGCTTTGGCTTTAATGCATTTAATTGTATTACATGACAGTGCAGGATCTGGTAATCCTTTAGGTGTTTCAGGTAATTATGACAGAATACCTTTTGCACCATATTATATATTTAAAGATTTAATAACTATATTTTTATTTATAGTAGTATTATCAATCTTTGTATTCTTTATGCCTAATGTTTTAGGTGATAGTGAAAATTATGTTATGGCAAATCCCATGCAAACTCCTGCTGCTATAGTACCTGAGTGATATCTTTTACCATTTTATGCTATATTAAGATCTATACCTAATAAATTATTGGGTGTTATTGCAATGTTCAGTGCAATATTAATATTATTAGTTATGCCATTTACTGATTTAAGTAGATCAAGAGGTATACAATTCAGACCATTAAGTAAAATAGCTTTTTATATTTTTATAGCCAATTTCTTAATTTTAATGCAACTAGGTGCTAAACATGTTGAATCTCCATTCATAGAATTTGGACAAATATCAACAATAATTTATTTTTCATATTTTTTAGTTATAGTACCTGTAACTAGTTTATTAGAAAATAGTTTAATAGAATTATCTATAAATAAAAAATAAATAAAAAACATATAAAAAATATAAAAATAAATAATTTTTATAGATAAATAGGTTCAAATCCTATACTATTTAAATGATCATTAGTTCAATATTATTATTATTATTATCGAATGCCGTAACATTAAGACGAGATAAATCTATACTATATTCAAGAATAAGTATGATAATTTTAATTTACTCTTGTTTAATAGGATACAATAATTTAGATTTTTCATTCTTGGAAAATGGTATAGGGTTATTTGGGGGTTTATTTCATGCCACGTGTATTACTAATGTATTTCATATTTTTATATTATTATTAAGTAGTATTATATTAGTATTAACAGCTTTTTACCCTAGAAATTTAAAAACTCAAGAATACAGTTCATTATATAAATTAATATATTGTAAATTAATTTATTATGAAACAAGTATTTTAAATAAAATGGCTGAACAATACAAAATAATAGAATATCCCCTAATATTATTATTTATAGTTACAGGAGCCTTATTTTTAATGTCAACAAACGATTTGGTTTCTATATTTTTATCAATAGAATTACAAAGTTATGGACTCTATCTATTGTCTACAATATACAGAAATTCAGAATCAGCCACTTCTGGTGGTCTTATGTATTTTTTATTAGGTGGTTTATCTTCTTGTTTTATATTATTAAGTACAAGTTTGTTATATGCTAATTCAGGTACTACTAATTTAGATAGCCTTTATATAATAATTAATATATCCGACATAGACGTTTCTATGACTGATAAGTCAACTAACATACTGTTTTGATACAAACCTTATTATATACATATAAGTTTATTGATAATGTCTGTAGGATTTTTATTTAAAGTTTCAGCAGCACCTTTTCATTTTTGAAGTCCTGATGTGTATGATGCTATTCCAACCATAGTAACCACTTTTGTGGCCATAATCGCAAAAATATCTATATTTATATTTTTATTAGAATTAGTACATTATACTAGTAAATTAGTTTTTGACCTAAATTTTACTTGAACTACTAGTTTATTACTTAGTTCTCTAATATCTTTAATTATAGGTACAGTAGTTGGTTTAAGACAGTTTAGAATAAAAAGGTTATATGCTTATAGTACTATATCACATGTAGGGTTTATATTATTATCATTAAGTATACATAGTGTAGAATCTATACAAGCATTTATTTTTTATATAATACAATACTCTATATCAAATCTAAATGCTTTCATACTATTAATTAGTATAGGTTATTCGTTATATTGTTATGTGTATGAAGACAAAAAAGAAATTGATACTAAAAAATACACTAATAATGAAGAAGTTGTCAATAAATATAGATACCAAGATGAAAATACTTCTCCTATACAGCTTATAAGTCAGTTGAAAGGTTATTACTATATA
>Ga0209529_1000004_pt1 | contig 20584 bp, 19 predicted proteins | sample BlaSpr_A8_OM1_O2_FD_187980 | JGI IMG/M metagenome (GOLD analysis project Ga0209529, IMG submission 187980) | Forest soil microbial communities from Thunder Bay, Ontario, Canada - Black Spruce, Ontario site 2_A8_OM1_O2 (SPAdes) (version 2) | ecosystem: Environmental > Terrestrial > Soil > Boreal...
ACGGTGAGTTCCAGACCCAGCCGCCGGGCGGCGGGCAGGAACCCGTAGACCACCGAGTCGGTCACCTTTGACGCGATCAGATAAACGCGCACGCCCCGCCGCTCCCATTAAAAATGGTGACGCGCGCTCCGCTCTTCGCCATCCACGCAGTCCACTCCTGCATTTCTTTTGCATGAGATAAATCCGGAGGATTCGCTACTGCCAAATTGATTAACGAAGTGAGCTGATCGTTTGCAGATCGAATAGCGTGGCTTCGAACAACTCGCGCAGAATAGAGGTCAACAGTAAGTAAGACGCCGGCCAGGAGCACCAGATAAACGAGTCCAAGCCTCCAGAAAAACTTAGCTCGCACGGCCTGTTTCGAAAAGGTAGCCTGCTCCGCGAATAGTTTTCATGAACCCCGGATGTTGAGGATCCGTCTCGATTTTTTCCCGCAATCGCCGCACGTACACGTCCACGCTGCGTGGAGTCACAAATCTCTCCGTTCCCCAAACCGCGTCGAGCAACTGATCGCGTGTGAACACGCGGTTAGGACGCGCTGCCAAGAAGTATAGCAGCCGGAACTCCAGCGTGCTCATCTGAACTGGTTTCCCACCGCGCGTCACGCGGTAAGCTGCCGGATCGATCTTCAATGCGCCAATCTCCAGCGGCTTCTCCGAAGGTGCCCCAGGCTCAGCACGCCGTAACAACGCCTTCACCCGTGCGGCAAGTTCTCGCGGGCTGAACGGTTTCGTTACGTAATCATCCGCGCCAAGTTCCAGCCCCACCACGCGATCCGCTTCTTCTCCCTTAGCCGTGAGGATCAGAATCGGCAGACGATTCAGCGTGACATCCTTGCGAATCTCTTTGCAAATTTCCAAGCCGGAAAGTTTCGGTAACATCAGATCCAGGATCAACAAATCCGGCGCCGCCTTCCGAATCTGCGCTAAACCCGTCGAGCCATCCGCGCTCGCCGTCACCTGATAACCATCTTTCTCCAGGTTGTAACGCACCAGTTCAACTATGTCCTTATCATCTTCAATCACTAGTACGCGTTTCATCGGCTCTCTTTAACGAGGAATGTGCACACAATAGGCGAATCATACCCCGGAAACAAGCCATGCTGGATCGTCGGCCGGTTTTTTAACACAGTATTAACATCGTGCCACATCGGTACAGAACGTCCTACCTGAAGCATTTCCTTCGGCGTATGTTCGGCGCGGCCCAACCCGCACCCCTACGCAGCCGGTTGATTCTATGCGCCTTGCTTCACTTTAAGGGTGTTCACTTTGGCCTCCCGTCTGCTCCTTTCCTTCCGCTCGCCTAAGGTAAGACCGCGGATGGACAATTGCGTAAGTGCAGTCGTCGGACAATCAGGAATCGATTTCTTGCATGGCTCACTAGCCATGGTTTCGCATTGATCGCTGTGGTGGCGCTGCCGGCCTTCCCGGCTTGGTCGCAGCAAAGCTCCACAGACCTAAGTTCTCAAAGCCTCGAAGATCTGATGAACGTCCAAGTCACCTCCATTTCGAAAAAAGAGGAGAAGCTCTCGCGGACTGCCGGGGCCATTTTCGTGATCAGCGCTGAAGACGTTCAAAATTCAGGGGCAACAAATATTCCTGACTTCTGCGAATGGTCCCCGGCATGAATGTTGCGCAGATCAACGCCAATACCTGGGCCATCAGTGCTCGCGGCTTTAACGCAGAATTCAGCAACGAATTACTGGTGATGGTGGATGGCCGCACCGTTTACGTGACCACTCTTGGCGGTGTCTTCTGGGACGTGTTGGATATTCCTCTGATCGACATCGAGCGCGTCGAAGTGATTCGCGGCCCGGGGGAGCCATTTGGGGTGCCAACCCCGTAAACGGAGTGATTAACATCATTACAAAAAAAGCCGGAAACACTCTCGGTACCACGGTTGTTGCTGGTTCGATAAGGCCTCGCATGAGAGACTGCTTTCACACGTATGCCGCGCGAGCTTCGTTTCGTCGCACAATCTCGAATCGACGCGTCCGCCGAACAAGTTTTTCGCTGGCACGCGCAACCTAATGCCCTCGAACGCCTGTCCCCTCCTTGGTAGCCGGTTGAAATCCTGCAGCGAGCGCAAGGAATCCGTGACGGCGACCGTGGCGCCTTGCGCGTGCGCGTGGGGCCGTTCAAGATTCGCTGGGCTTTCGTGCATCGCGACTACATCCAAGGACGCCAGTTTCGCGACGCCCAAATTTCCGGCCCCTTCCGCCCTTGGGAACACACCCATAAAATGGACCCGCAAGGCCTCAGCGCGTGTCTACTCACTGACAGTATCTGTTATGAGCTGCCGCTTGTAATGGTTGGAAATTTACTAGCTGGCTGGTTTGTCCAACGGAAACTTGCTCGCCTTTTTAAGTATGCCATCGCGTGACTGCCGATGCTTTCCGACCCCCGTCAAATTCTAAAAGCGACTCCGGCTGTTAACCTGCCCCGCTCCATACAATTCGCCATTACCATACGGTACCGTATGGAAAACCGCACCGTTCCCCAACACTTTCTCGCTGAAACCAATTTCTTGTGCAGAGGCCTTTGGTGTACATTGTTAGTTAGCGCTTCAGCGCTCAATTCATTTGCTGAATCCTGAGAGGGTCAAGCTATGAGCTCGACCAAGCCCGAATCCGTTATTAACAACGAAGCTCCCTCTGCCACGCGGCGAGACACTTTAAGCGTCACCGATAATCGCACCGGACGCCAATACGAACTCCCCATTAAGAACGACACTATCCGCGCAATCGATCTGCGCCCTATTAAAATAAACACCGATGACTTCGGCATGATGGGTTATGACCCGGCGTTCACCAACACGGCTTCCTGTTCGAGCAAGATCACTTATATCGATGGCGACAAAGGCATCCTGCGCTACCGTGGCTATTCCATCGAAGAACTGGCCGAGAAAAGCACCTACATTGAAACAGCCTACCTGATTCTCTACGGCGAGCTTCCCGACAAATCGCAATTAGCCGACTGGTCTTACAACATCACCCATCACACCTTCATTCACGAAAGCATCAAAAAATTTCTCGACGGTTTTCATTACGACGCCCACCCCATGGGCATGTTGATTTCTACCGTCGCCGCGCTCTCCACTTTTTATCCGGACGCTAAAGACATTTTTAATCTGGATTCACGCCGCAAGCAGACTTATCGATTGATCGGCAAGATGCCTACGCTGGCGGCTTTCGCCTATCGCCACAGTCTGGGAATGCCCTACGTTTATCCCGACAATGATTTGTCCTACTGCGGAAATTTCTTGAACATGCTCTTCCGTACCACCGAATTGAAATATCGCCCGAACCCCACGCTCGAACGCGCGCTCGACATTCTTTTTATTCTGCATGCCGACCACGAGCAGAACTGCTCTTCCACCGCGATGCGCTGCGTGGGCAGTTCGCATGTCGACCCGTATTGCGCCACAGCCGCGGCTACCGCTGCCCTGTACGGTCCGCTTCATGGCGGCGCCAACGAAGCCGTTCTCCGCATGCTTGTCGAAATTGGCTCAGTGAACAATGTTCCGGCCTACATCAAACGCGTGAAATCCGGCGAAAAGCTGCTCATGGGTTTTGGTCATCGCGTTTACAAGAACTACGACCCTCGCGCCCGTATCGTTAAGCACATCGCCTACGAAGTTTTCGATGTGATGGGAAAAAATCCCTTGATTGAAATCGCGCTGGAGTGCGAGCGTATCGCCCTCGAAGACGATTATTTTGTATCGCGAAAACTGTACCCCAACGTCGATTTCTACACCGGACTCATCTACCAATCCATGGGCTTCCCTGTCACCATGTTTCCGGTGCTTTTCGCCATTCCCCGAACTTCCGGCTGGATCTCGCAATGGGAAGAAATGCTGCTCGATCCTGAGCAAAAAATTGCACGGCCTCGGCAGGTTTACCTGGGGTACCCCTTGCGTGGCTATACGCCTTTGGATCGCCGCGGTTAGCCGCGATTTCTCCGCTAGCCTAGTTTTAGTCCCGTTGTCCACTTCCCTTAGCCGTCCTGGTACCGACGAAATTGATTGCATCTGGACGCAATCTCTGGCAAAACACTCTGACGTCCCCCGGGGGCTATACTCAAATATGGACATCTCAACGCGCCAGTCTGGAACAGCCACGATCGTGGATGTTGTCGGTGACATTACTCTCTATAATTCCCCCGATGTTCGCAAAGTCTTGCTCACCCTTTTGAAAGAAAAAAAGGCTCCTCGCGTGATAGTGAATATGGAGAAAGTGCGGTACATTGACAGCGCGGGTGTGGCTTCCTTGGTAGAAGGCTTAAAAGTTTCGCGCGATATGAAAAGCACTTTTGCTCTCTATGGCCTGAGCAAGACTGCCCAGGAAGTATTCGAGCTCACACGGCTCGTGAAAGTTTTTGAAATCTACAACACCGAAGAGGATGCCTTGCGGGGTGGCAGCGCCAACACCAACGTTGCTCCTGTTAGGTAAATTCCGGGCTGGCCGCGCGATTTCCTGGGGATTCTAGCCCGTCCGGATTTAACAATGTCATTTACTGAAACGATCGGCTCAGCCACGATCAACGGAGTGGCCTATATAGGCGGCTTGGCGCGTTTAGCCGGCGGATCCCTGCGCGCGATTTTCGTTGAGCCCTTTCACGGAAAGAAATTCCACATCAGCCGGTCCGTTCACCAGGCTATGGCTGTGGGCGTCGAAGCCCTCCCCATTGTTTCGCTGATCTCCTTTTTCATCGGCACTATTCTGGCCCTGAACGCCGCCTACGAACTTCGTAAGTTTGGCGCTCTCCAGGTGGTCGCCAGCGCCGTGGCCATTTCCATGACTCGCGAGTTGGGCCCGTTGATGACCGCCGTTGTCGTCATCGGGCGTTCCGGTTCCGCATTTGCTGCCGAGATCGGCACCATGAAAGTTAACGAAGAAATTGATGCGTTGGAAACCATGGCTCTTGAGCCGGTTGATTTCCTGGTCGCGCCCAAGTTCCTCGCCATGCTGCTCATGGTTCCTTGTCTTACGGTATGGGCCGATTTTATGGGTGTGCTCGGTGGCGGCGTTTTTGGCGTTTCGGCAGCGAGCTTCACCTGGGGAAGTTATATTCGCGCCACGCTCGAAGCCTTACAGTCCCGCGACATCACCAACGGCTTAATTAAGGCTGCCATGTTCGGACTCACCATTACCGCCGTCGGTTGCATGGAGGGTTTTTCCACCGGGCTGGGTTCCGAACAAGTCGGGCGCTCCACAACTTCTGCGGTGGTTAAGTCTATTTTTATGGTTGTGTGCGTGGATCTGATCTTTACTGCAATCTTTTATTTCACCGCGCCGCGTTAAGAACGGCCGGGAGAACTGTTGGAATCGATGGCAACGAAAAGCAATTTGAAAGACGACAGCGCGCGCGTCACCGACGGGTCGGCCATCTCTGTGCGCAATCTCCGCGTGAAATACGGCGAGCGCGAAATCCTTCACGGAGTCAATTTCGAGGTTCCCGCCGGCGAGACCATAGTGATTCTCGGTGGCTCCGGGTCAGGCAAGAGCACGCTTTTGCGCACGCTCGTTGGATTGGAGCTTCCCAGCGCCGGCGAAATTTGGATGCGTGGAAAGAATTTTGCCGCCATGTCTGAAAAAGATCGCGACGAGTTGCGCAAGAAAATGGGCATGTCCTTTCAGGGCGGTGCGCTCTTCGGCTCCATGACTGTTGGGGAAAATGTCTCTCTCCCGCTGCGTGAACATACCCAGCTGGATGATTCCACTATCGAAATCATGGTTCGTTTGAAACTCGATCAGGTCGGCCTTTCGGGTTTCGAAAATTACATGCCGGCGCAGTTGAGCGGCGGTATGAAAAAGCGCGCCGCCATTGCCCGCGCTCTGGCCATGGATCCTGAAATTTTGTTTTTCGACGAGCCTTCCGCCGGCCTGGACCCTATCATCGCTGCTGGAATTGACGAACTGATTCTGAAATTGAAGAAGGCTTTTCGCATGTCCATTGTAGTTGTCACCCACGAGCTGGCCAGCGCTTACTTGATTGCCGATCGTATGATCCTGCTCGATAAAGGCGTCGTCGTCGCTAATGGCACGGTGAAAGAATTGCAAGCCAGCACGCAATCTCGCGTCCGGCAGTTTCTGGATCGTGTTCCAGAGCCGGAATTAACCGGGGAGTTTGATTATTTGCAAATGTTGACAGGGGATGTTCCGCCGATTCGGCAATGAAAAAGGTTTAATTCGCCTGCCGTGATATACTCGCGCGCTCGTAAGCGCTGAGTGTTGCCAGGCGGGATCAATCGAGGAAACTGATGGAAGCAAAGCGCGAACAGGCTCTCGTCGGACTATTCGTTTTGGTGGCAGGTGGGCTGCTTATTCTCACGCTCGTCCTCCTCTCTGGTGCCCTGACCACCGGTGACACCACCTTCCATACATTTTTCAAAAATGCCGGCGGCTTGCAGCCCGGTTCGGAAGTCCGCTATGCTGGCGGTCCTCCGATAGGACGCGTTAGGAAGGTGCAGGTCGATCCAGGGAATTCCACACGCATGCAAGTCGACTTCGCCGTACATCCAAACATACCGGTAAAGACCGACAGCATGGTCATTATTACCAGCAACAGCCCCTTAGGCGAGAATTTCCTCGACATCTTGGCCGGAACCATTCCCGCTCCGCGTGCTCCAGCAGGTTCCACGCTCCAATCGAAAGAACCTGTGAGCTTTGCCGATATTGCCGATAAAATCAATGCCCTGGCTCCTACGGCCAACGAGCTTCTCGTTAATCTGAATGATCGCGTGGTCGAATTAAAGGTAACACTCAACCGCGTCAACGATCTCCTAAACGATAGGAATCGCGAAAACATCGCTGAAAGCCTTGCCAACGTCCGCGGCATGCTCCAGGAAGATCGTCCCTTGGTTCATTCCACTTTGGATCACGTGAACACCGCTTCGGCCAAGCTCGGCCCGCTAATCGACGATTTCAAGAAAACCTCCGAGCAAGCTAATGTAACTTTGGATCACATCGATTCCATGATTAAGGAAAACCGCCCGGATGTTCGGTCGGCAGTGCGGAATTTGCGCGCCTCGCTGATCAAGGCCAATTCGATTTTGTCGCAACTCGATACCACCGTCGCCAACAACTCGGAGAATCTCGACGAGATCATCGACAATCTACGCCGCATTACTGAAAACATGACTGCCTTTACCGAAACGATCCGAGAGAAGCCTTACCTATTGATTCGTTCTGCAGATACTAAGCGCCATGAGCCGGGTGAGGCACCGCCAAAATAGGCGAAAAGGAGCACGGAGTGTTTAGGTCACGAACTCAACTTGCTGCAATTATTTTCTCGCTGATCTGCCTGTCGGGCTGCGTTGCATCGCGCCCCATGAAATACTATGTGCTCGATCCCGGTCCCGTCCCGTCGCCGCAGGGAGCTCCCACTTACCAGGTAACTCTGTTGGTTGGTCGCGTCGCCGCCTCGCATCTCTTCCGCGACGATCGTCTGGTCTACGGCTCTGGCCCTGTGCAACTTGGAGTGTATTCCTACGACCGTTGGGCTGAACCCCCCGCAGATATGCTTCAGGACTTGCTGGTCTCTAATCTGCGCTCCACCGGCCAATATCGCGCCGTTTCCCCCCTTGGCAGTAACGTCCGGGGAGACTATGTAGTTCGCGGCCACCTCTGGGACATCTCCGAAGTCGATAAGCCCGAATTAATGGCGCGCTTCTCTCTGGAAGTAGAATTGTTCGATCCCAACACGCGCACCACCGTCTGGTCTCATCGATATGAACATGACGAGCCGGCCCAGGGCAAAACGGTCAACGATGTCGTCGTCGCCATGGACAAGAACGTCCGCGCCGGACTGCAACAAATCACTGCCGGCATCAGCGAGTATTTCGCAAATCATCCGGTACAACAGCCCCAAGCCCAGCCGTCAGAGTAATTACGCGCGTCCGACTGGCTAAACTCCCGGTTTCGCATATCTTTCGCTGGTAAATGTAGCTGTAACCTGACGATTTGTCGGACGCAAACTCGCCTTAGTTCAAGATTCCACCATCCCTCACTTCACCGAATGGAATTCTCCGTGGTGAAATCCGCGACCCGGCGAGGCAAACAACGCCCCTGGCCATTGCCAGTTAAGCCCTCCCGCGCTCAACTTGTTATTCCGAGCGAGGCCTCTCGATGAATTTTTCGTTCGTCCGCATTCTGGACGAACATCGGGACGCGCAGAGAGGGATCTGCTCTTTCTTTTTCCCAATGGGGAATTAGGGTTATAATGCGCCCAGTTTATTGCCTCAGGTAATCCTGACGCCCAGCATTCATTTATGCGGCGGCGCATTCTCGCGCGGCGAGGAGGCTGTCATGGGCCTGCAAATCACGTCGCGAAAATCTGGTAACGTAAACATTCTCGATCTCCACGGCCGCATCATCATCGGCTCCAGCAATGACTCACTCGGCGTCGAGCTACGCAAATTTGCCGATGCTGGCCCATCCGAGGTCATTGTCAATCTCGCCGGCGTCACGCAAATCGATAGCTCTGGCATCAGCACACTGGTGCGCTCCTTCGTCAGCCTCGAGCGCCAGGGTGGCGGCCTGAAAATCCTCAATCCAACTGGCCATGTCAGGGAAGTCCTCGAGCTGACTCGCCTGATCAACTCCATCCCCGCCTTCACCGACGAAGCAAAAGCCGTAGCCGCCTTCCGCGGCGGCGTAGCCCACGCTTAACGTCGCCCATGCGCGGCGTGAAAGCCGTTTCGAAAACAGTTGTCCTCCGCAAGCTATCGCCACTCTTACTAGTTTTAGCGCTGGTGCTGATCGATCCTCCTTCTTCGCAGGCGCAAGACCAACTGGATCTCGATGCATTGGCCTCCCAAGCCGCCACAGCTATCCACAAAGCGGCGGAATCTGGGGGCAAAAAAGTTCTTGTCGTTGACTTCGGCATCGCTCATGCAAAGGCAAACGAATTAGCCGTGGTCCTAGCCGACCGATTCGCGGACTCACTGCGCAGAAATACTCAAGGTCTTGTCGTCCTCGACCGTAACGATTACATTCGCGCAGCGGACGAAGACCTTCTCACGTCCGAAGCGCGGGCGGAAGAGCTTGCAGCACGATGCTACTGCCGAGAGCTCGGTGCTGAGTTCGTCGTGCAGGGAACCATCGATGCCGGCACCGATACCCTCCAACTCGACGTAGAAGTCGAGCGACTCAGCGACTGGAAAACTGTTTTCACCGGCAAGGTCTCGCTGCCGATTACAGCCGAACTTCGCGCCAACCTTTCGCAGCCGGTAGGCCCTCTTCCAACTTCCTCACAGGTCAACAAAAAGATCTGGATTGATCCCCACGGTCCGTTAGCAACTACAGACCAGGCAACAATACCAGTTGCCGGGACTAGGGGAACCACCACTATTGCCTGTATTTATTGTCCAAACGCACAGTTCTCAGACGCAGCGGTCATAGCAAAAGTGCAGGGGACTGTTTATCTCAGCGTGGTAATTGACGCAACTGGTCACCCGGCGAGTATCTCCGTGATGCGTCCGCTTCCCTGCGGCCTAAACACACAAGCCGTTGAAGCCGTCAAGGAGTGGAGATTAAAGCCCGCCTCAGATTCAGTCGGTAATCCTGTCGCGGTCCGTACAAATATCGAGATGACATTCCATCTTTACTGAAGAAAATACTTCAGGCGTTCTTCTTTAGCTCGGCAAGCACTAGCTTGGCAACCTCTTTCAACGTATCAAACACGCCTTGCCCCGTAACCGCCACAGCCTCCAGCGTCGGCTCGCCCTTCACCGAAAGCTGTTTCTTCAATTCTTCCACCGGCAGAATATTCGGCAGGTCACGCTTGTTGAGTTGCAACACGTAGGGAATCGTATCGAAGTTCAGGTTGTGATCTTTCAGATGTTCGCGCAGGTTGTCCAGCGTTTCCAGATTCGCGTCCAGCCGTTCTTCCTGCGAATCCGCCACAAACACCACTCCGTCCGCGCCTTTCAAAATTAACCGCCGGCTCGCTTCATAAAAAACCTGCCCGGGAACAGTGTAAAGATGAAAGCGCGTGCGAAATCCGCGTACCGTCCCCAAGTCCAACGGAAGGAAATCGAAGAAAAGCGTGCGATCCGTTTCGGTCGCCAGCGAAACCATCTTCCCTTTTTGATTCGTTCCGGTGTGGTCGTATATCCACTGCAGGTTGGCGGTCTTCCCGCCAAGACCGGGACCGTAATACACCAGCTTGCAATTTATTTCCCTCGCGGGAAAATTAATAAATGGCACTATCTCCTCGGATTACCAGCCCGTTACTTATAGCACAGCCTCCGCGACACTCCAACGCGCCCCCTTCGCCTCTGCTTCGCAACTGACAACTCTAGGCCTCCGCCGCGACCCGGCTAGGGGGTAGGCCGGTCCTCCTAAGTCCCTCACGAGAGCACTGGACGAACTCACGCAATTGGCAGCATATTGGACCATTCGAACAATACAGTTATAAGGAAACCTACGAAGATTGTCTCGCTAAACACCGGCATCCCGCGCGAAGTCACCTGGCACGGCATGACCGTTTCCACCGGCATCTTCAAAGAGCCGACAAAAGGCCGCGCCGCCTTGCGCAAACTGAATCTAGACGGCGACCGTCAAGCCGATCTCACGGTCCACGGCGGCGAAATCAAAGCCGTTTACTGCTATCCCCTCGTTCATTACGATTTCTGGAAAGCCCAGCTTCCCGGCAAGGATTTGCCACTGACTGTCTTTGGAGAGAACTTCACTATCGACAATTTTGTCGAAGACTCGGTCCATCTCGGTGACCAGTTTTCTGTCGGCTCCGCCCAAGTCGTGGTCACCCAGCCTCGTCTCCCTTGCTACAAGCTAGGCATCCGCTTTCAAGCCGACGACATGGTGAAGCGCTTTCTCGCCAGCGCCCGCACCGGTTTCTACCTCGCTGTCACCCGCGAAGGAGAAGTAGGCGCCGGCGACGAAATGAAACTCCTCGCTCGCGACCCAAACGCCGTCCCCGTCTCCGAAATCACGCGTCTATACATCGCCAAAAGGTTCAGTACCGCCGACGTCATCTCACCCCAGAAAGCTTTGCAAGTCGAAGCCCTGCCCGAAAGTTGGAAGCAATATTTTCGCGAACGCCTTGCCAAGGCGTCCAGTTCATCGGAAGACACGCACCGCACCTGATAAACGAATCTGAACCAAACGATTCAGCGCGTATTCCTTATTATTGTTTTAGGGAGTGCTGATCAGAGACCGCTGTCGGCTTTCCAGAGCGAGCAACGCTTTTTTATTCTCAAGTCCGCCTCCATATCCCACCAAACTTCCATTGCTCCCGATCACTCGATGGCAAGGAACAACAATGGGAATCGGATTCGACCCGTTCGCTAAACCTACCGCACGCGACGCCTTCGGATTCCCCAACCTCGCCGCCAATTGTCCATACGAAATCGTTTCTCCATAAGGAATCCCGCGCAAGCTTTGCCACACGCACAGTTGAAATTCAGTCCCATCCAACGCCAGCGGCAAATCAAAATCCCTCAATTCGCCCGCAAAGTAAGCGCGCAACTGTCGAATCGCCTCCGCAAATCCCGCGCTGTCCTTTCGCCACTCAGGTTGCACCCGCTCAGCTCTCCTGCTAGCAGGAAAATTGATCGAGCGCAGACCGCGGTCATCCGCCACCAGCAGCATCCTGCCCAAAAACCCATCGCAGTACGCGTACCGAATCTCGTTCATTGAAAACACCTTATTCTTTCGTAATGCTCACAGATTAATTCCGGCTTTTTAACAGCATGTCTGCGATCGCATTCCCATAACTAAAACCGTTGCCGATTGTGGGCAAGATGTAGCTGCCTTCCCCAAACTCATTCCAAGCCTCGATTAGCGCCAACGGGGGCGCCGGAGCCGGCTCGGGCCGAATCTGCGGATTGCTATTTGCCCACTGTACCGCTTCTTCCAGGAATGCGGCTACCTCCACCGGAGTCCGGCTGTACCACATCAAATCTCCCATATTAGGTTCCACCTCATCCCAGGGACGAGGATCCCACCCCGCCATAGCGGTCGGAATAAACGGTAGCGATCCGAAATCCTTTGCTTGGTTCCGAGTCCAATGTCCCGCTTCAGAAAGCGTCGAGAATGGCAGCTCTCCATTTACCGCGCGTGGCGCGAATGGGTAGTTGTAAAGCACAGCGGCATCGTACCCGTCCGCTCTTGCAGTCTCAAACCCTTGCGTCAGCGTGTTCTGTCCCATCGTGCCATCCTCAACATCAAGTCCGCCCGCTATGTAAACTCCCGGGAGACCCTGCGCCCGCGCCGCTTCCCGTAATTGTCCCAGCGCTTTTCTTACCGCAGAGTCCGATCCGAATATCTGATACATTTAGCCCACATCGATCACAAAAAATACCGGCTTCCTGCCAACGCGCATATAAGCGGGGTCCTTCATATACCCGATCCACTGGCTAACCGCAGTTGGCCACTCAGCCGCGCTCACGTCGAACGGCTGACTATCCACGTACAAGATTGCGTACTTCATTCCGTGACGATCGGCGAGTCTGTGCGTGACTTCCAGCGCGGAATTCAAATTATCGCTCGGCTCATTTGCCTCCGCTTTCCAATACCAGTCGAAGATAAAGAAATCCACGCCAAAGTTGTGCGCCCAGGCCAGCTGCCGCTCCATCGCGCACGTGTTACTGTCCTGCCAGCCTGACAATGGTTGCCGCTCGTTATAAGAACCCAGCGGCAAGCCATCAAAGTGAAAGTTGGTCAACGGCCCGGACCAGCCGTCAAAATAGTATGCTCCCACCTGGGCGCGTGTTTGTGTTGCTGCCGCCGCAAAAGGCGCGACTACACACGGCACCACAAAACTCACCGCATTTGACTCTTCTCCCTCCGGATCAACAACCATAACCGCGTAAGACCCGGGCATGGAAACTCCACCGGCGCGTACCCGTGCGGTTAGCAATTTGCTGTTTACAAAGGTCGTCGCCAAATTGCTACCGTTCCACTGCACGGCCGATCCGGAAGTAAAATTATTGCCCACCACACTTAGCACGAACCCAGCGCTTTGCTGCGCGCTGCTATTCGGAGATAAAGCCTCAATCTTGAGACCGTCGCCCTGCTGCACCGCTGGCCCGGCCATTAACGTACTTCCGCTGCATGCGACAGCAGCTAGAAACAAAAGGCTGGCGACCGCCGCCACCAAGGGCGATTTCCTCATATCCATATTCTCCACCCCACTTGTCGTCCGCGTCGAGCTCTCGTTCGTATAGTCGTCAAACAACCCAAAAGCACTCTGCGAACGGTGTATCCTTTCGTTCGAATATGCCTAACGAATTGCCGGACCCCGCAGACCAGCCTACCCCGTGGGGACGCCCCGAGCGCAACCGCCTCCTCCTTTGGGCCGCAATCGGAATCGTTTTCCCAGGGTTATTTATCGTTGCCTTCCACCTTGTATTCAAGTCGCATGACGACACCTTCAGCGTGAAAACGGAATTGCCGACGAAAGCTATCCTGGCTTTTTTCGTCTTCCTGGCCACTTGGATCGTATCCCGCATGGAAAAACGCCCTCTCGATGATTACGGCCTTCCTCTCTCCCAAATATTCGGAAAGAGATTCTGGGAGGGTTGCCTCTGGGGTTTCGCAATGCTCTCCACGATTGTTTTACTACTTCGCCTGTCCGGCCATTTTCAAATTGATTCCGTCGCCCTTACCGGTGGGGCACTCTTCCATCATGCTTTGGGATGGGCGGTCGTTTTCTTGGCCGTATCGATAAGCGAAGAACTTGCATTTCGCGGCTACTGGCTTTTCACTTTCGCCAGGCGCTTACGTTTCTGGCCCGCTGCGCTCTTTACTTCCGCCATATTCGGAGTTGCTCATCTCGGTAATCCCGGAGAAAACTTCCTCGGAATTCTGCAGGTAGTCGTGACAGGTTTGCTTTTCTGTCTGATGATCCGCCGCACCGGCACTCTGTGGTTCGCTCTTGGTTTTCATGCGGCTTGGGATTGGGCCGAAACTTTTTTCTACGGCACACCTGACAGCGGTCTAATCGGTGTGGGCCATTACCTCAACACCTCCTATCACGGCCCCAATTGGTTGACGGGAGGCTCCGCTGGCCCCGAAGGCAGCATCTTCGCCTTCGTCGTCCTGTTTCTCTGCGCCTTCCTGATCCATCTCCGCTTCCCAAACGCAATCTACGCCGACCGCCCAGCCTGAGCATTGACATACTGACGATTCAGATTACGATTAGTTGCCAAAATCAGGCCGCGCAAATCGAGGTGTAATTTGCCAAAGACCACGCGTCTTTTCATCGCTCTCCTTTTTCTCAGCACGTGCTTGCCAACAGGCCGTGCTCAGTCGAACTTTCCGCCCCAATCCCTGCTTGATCGCATTACTGCCCAGGGAATTCGCGCTCACATGGAATTCTTAGCCGATGATCTGCTCGAAGGTCGCGGCACAGGAACTCGCGGGTACATGCTCGCCGCAAATTACGTCCGCGCTCAATTTGAACAAATGGGACTTGAACCCGCCGGCGAGGCCGGAACGTATTTCCAAAAAGTCCGCGTTCGACAGCTCACGCCCTTACCCGAGCGGGATTCCCTCGTTGTCACGCGCGACAATCGCGACGAAAAGTTTGTCTTCGAAAAAGATTATCTTATGGAGGGTGACCCAGCTCATCAGGACGCTTTAGTGGATGGCTCCATGGTCTTCGTGGGTTACGGTGTCACCGCTCCCGAAGCGCATTACGATGACTACGCCGGCACCGACGCCAAAGGAAAAATCGTTGTGATGGTCGCCAATGCTCCGGCCAGCTTTCCGTCGTCTGACCGCGCCTTTTATTCTGACGATGTTAATAAACTCCGCAATGCCGCAGCTCACGGAGCAATCGGAATAATCGAAATTTGGGCCGGAGAAGCTACCGAAAACACTCCTTGGGAGCAAATCATTAATTTCTTTCACCAACCTATCATGCATTGGATTGATCAAAACGGTACGCCCAACGACTACGTCCCCGAAATCCGTGTAGCTGCGCTCATAAATCAAAAAAGTGCGGACATGCTCTTCCAGGGTTCCACCCATACTTTCAACGAAGCCATGATCAGTCTTCAAGCCAGTAAACCTCTCAGTTTCCCGTTGGCAGGCACTGCCTCCTTGCACGAAGCTGCTCGATTCACAGAACTCGAAAGTCCCAATATCGCAGGCATCCTTCGCGGCTCTGACCCACGCCTGAAAGATGAGTACGTCGTGTTCAGCGCGCATGTAGATCACGTAGGCATCGGCGAGCCCGTGAATGGAGACGCGATTTACAACGGCGCCGTGGACAATGCCTCCGGAACCGCGGCGCTGCTCGAAATCGCCCGGGCCTTTGCACAAAACAGTGAACGGCCCAAACGTTCCTTATTATTTCTGGCTGTTACCGGCGAAGAAGCTGGACTGCTGGGATCAGATTTTTACGCGCGCCATCCCACCGTCCCGGTGGCTCAGATTGTAGCGAACATTAATATGGACGGAATCTCACTGTTCTATGATTTCAAAGATATTGTCGCCTTGGGCGCAGATCACTCCTCGCTCAATCGCGAAGTGGATGACGTAGCCAAGCACGTGGGACTCGAAACCAGTCCCGATCCCATGCCGGAGGAAAATTTCTTCATTCGCAGCGATCAGTATTCATTTATCAAGCAGGGAGTCCCAGCGCTCTTCATTAGTGAAGGATTTAAAACGGTCGATCCAAGCCTCGACGGTAGGAAAATCTCAATTACTTGGGAGACCACTCGTTATCACACGCCGCAGGATGATATGAACCAGCCCCTTAATTTCGTCGCCGCGCGCAAATGCACTCAGGTGATTCTCGCAGTCGGTTACGAGGTCGCTAACGCACACGACCGGCCGGCTTGGAATTCTGGCGACATATTCGGTCAGCGTTTCGCACACCACTAGGTTTCTTACTTTTGGAACCCTACTCGACTGGAATCTTGGTCCCTTGCTGCGCGGCTTTCGACAAGTGCTCGATCCTTTCATCGATCACTTCCCGAATCGCCTTCAGGAACTCCACGCGCGAGTTGGATAAGTGTTGGCGCACGGCCGGTGAAACGCCCAGCCGCGTCCCTATGAAGTCCATCACTTCGTAGCAGGGACATCGCTCGTGACCAGCGCTTGCACCCGCTGTGCTCTGGTTTCCCTGCTGCTGATTGCTCTGTTGCGCTTCCATCATTGTGCCTCCTGCATTTCTACTGTAAGTAGCCCCTTCTCCAATTTCGCGCGTGATGGCGATAGCGACGCCATCGACCTTGGCAGCCCGATATGGCGTCTCAATGTCCCAATCTCCACGACCAACTCATCGCCCTTCTTAAATAACCCAATTTCGCCTTTCGTGGCAAACGGCAAAAGCACGCGAATTTCATAAGTCCCGTTATGCTTCTCGAAGCTATAAGGCTTTTCCGTTCGCGTTACCGTCGACGGGTCTTCGCCTTCAGGATACAGCAAGGCTGCAAGTTCCCGCAGTCGCTGTATTCCTAAAACCTCGTGTGAAAACAACGGAACGCGCTTCACCGGCACCGGCGCAAAATATTCTTCGATTTCGCGCAGCACATTTTCTTGCGACATATGCCAGTCATTGAACCATACATCCCGCACTTCCGCGGGCAGCACGCGATTCACAATAATGGAGTCCACCGTCAGCCCGTGCAGCGAGAAGTACACGAACGCGCGTTGTGTCTCGCGCAGCACCATCTTCTCCGGATTAGTCACCAGGCGGACGCTCGTTATCTGAGGATTTCCCATGATTTCGTCGATGCCGTCCAATTTATCAAATAGCTCGCGGATATTTACAAAGTAGCTGTCCGTAGGAAGCTCAAATGGCGCCACGCGGTTCGCGATCGGCCGCACCGCTTTCAGCAAATTTCGCTGAAATGGAAAAATGTGCTTCATATACCAGTCCAGCGTCGTAGGCATGCTGATGAACCGCAGCGATTCCGCGGTAGGCGCCGCATCCAGCACGATTACGTCATACCGGTTTTCACGCCGGTACTGGTTGATGTACATCATCGCGCTCAGTTCTTCCATCCCAGGAAGAATCGCCAGTTCCTCTGCTTCCACCCCGCTGATTCCGGTAGTGCGCAACACCGCGCTCACGTACGACGAAATCTCCTGCCAGTGCCGCTTGATCTCTTTCTGAATATTCAATTCGAAAATCGAAAGCTGCTCGCTCACCGCCATCGGATCTGACGTCTGCGCCCGAAACAGGTCGTTGTCTAGGTCAAAGCAATCCGCCAAACTGTGGGCCGGATCGATGCTCATAATTAACGTGCGATGCCCCAGCTCAGCCAGCTTCATCCCGGTAGCCGCCGCCAAACTCGTCTTCCCCACTCCGCCCTTGCCCGTAAACATAAGAATCCGCATGTCTCCATTATACGGCTGTATCCCTTCTCAATAACTCACGACAATTGCACGCAAGCAGCCTAAGAATTCGTAATTGCGTTCAGCGATCCCAAGCAGGACAACTGGTGATTCAGAACTTCGGTAAGCCGCTGCGAGATGTCGCTTGAATGAGGGAAATCGAGTGGAACTAAAACCGCTTTTCCACCATTTAGATGTATGCGTAATCCTTTGAACAGACGGGGGAGCATCCAGAATGGCACGGGAACCGTGGACTTCTCCACCGATTCGATATTGGAAAAGAGAATGTAGGCAGCATGGCTAAATGCGGCCCGGTAGATTAAAGCAGTCTCGGTGAATAATGGCTCTTCTTCGTTCAAGCAAAGCTCTACACGGGATCAAGATACAAAGAGTTAGCACGTACCAAGTTCTTGGAAATAAGGCCAGAATCGCGGCGCTAACCGCGACCGTTGCCAGAAATCCTGTAAAGGACTGGCGATAGCTCTCTCTCTCACCGGCTTGTCCTTCATACCACCAACGCATTCTGTAGCCTCGATGGTAAATTCATGTTCAGGCACGCTATCAGCAGGGCCGCCTGCAATCTTTCCGTGCGGCACCGGTGTTTAGCCCGGCGCAGCTTAAACTCGCAGGGTTTTGGTTTTGACGTAACACTCTTCAGTTTTCGTTTCGAACACTGCAACGTCTTGTTCGATCTCAAAATAGCAGCCTGCTTCCGAGTACTAGCCCGTCTCCACACACAGGTCCTTGAATTCCTCGAAACCGCGTGCTACGTTTTTTCGTGACTCTATCATTGAAAAGTTTTACGACGCGCTTTCGGACCGAAAAGCCGGCGTGCGCAACCCGTCCGTGATTGAGCGCGCAATCGACGCCGTAACAACTCCAATCTCAAATCGTGAACCGAAGATCCGCCGACTATCGGTATCTTGAGCGAGCAACGAGACGCGAGGGGTCCGCTTTGCGCTTTCTAATCGCGAACTCAATTTATTAGAACTCAAGCTCAGTCATTGCAAACAAACGAAAGCAGCCGGTTCTAATCGCGAACTTTCGACCTTCTGCACTCTCGCAATCGTTAGCAAAAAAGCCCGCAAAATTCCGAAATTTCAGCGCAAATCGACAAGTGGTCTAGACCACTTCTAATCGGCACAGCACCACAAACAGAATTCTTCGTAACCCTTAGAAAACAATCACCGAAAAAAATTCTAACAGGGGCTAGAATGCACATTAGGAATTCCGCCGTGCAGTCAAACAGCCTCCCCAACCCTGTTTTCTCCTCCAAAATTTTGCCGTCTAAATCGCCCCTTACCAATCGCCAAGAATCACCATTTCTAACCTGCTTGTCTGGAGCGCCTTTCGCTAAGAATTCGGTTCGGCCAAGCACATTTCTACCCGGTTCTGGCCCAAATATAGGATGCGACGTAACTTCTAGAAAACAATCGCTGGGAGAAGTTCTACCCGGGGCCACGACCACATCCAGCCGTTACGCGAAGCGGCAGCATTCCGACCCCGGAAAACCATCCCGAATTTCCCTGCCGCGTGCTAAAATGACGGAGCATTCGTTGCTTCTGTCTCCCCGCAATTTTATCGGGTTGCAAGATCGCGATTGCCGTTCTGTCCGTCTAACCGTACCGGCACAAAAATGACAAAGAATATTCGTAACATCGCCATCATCGCGCACGTCGACCACGGCAAGACCACCCTCGTCGACGCCATGCTGCGCCAGAGTGGAATCTTCAGCCAGCACGCCCACTTAGTCGAGCGCGTCATGGATTCCAACGACCTCGAACGCGAGCGCGGCATCACCATCCTGGCAAAAAATACCGCCGTCACTTATCACGACACGAAGATTAATATCGTGGACACGCCCGGCCACAGCGATTTTGGCGGAGAAGTCGAACGCGCCCTCCGCATGGTGGATGGTGTGCTGCTCCTCGTTGACGCCAGCGAAGGCCCGCTTCCCCAGACGCGCTACGTTTTGCAAAAAGCGCTGGCGGCCAAGCTGCCTCCCATTATCGTCTTGAATAAAATTGACCGCGCCGACGCGCGCCCTGCCGCTGTCCTCGACGAAATTTACGATCTCTTCATCGATCTCGACGCCACCGAAGATCAGCTCGATTTTCCCGTGCTCTACACCAACGCCCGCGCCGGTGTGGCGCATCGCGCCGTGGGAGACGCATCCACAAACCTCCAGCCGCTCTTTGAAGCCATCGTCGCTTCCATTCCGCCGCCTTCGGGCGATCCGGAAGCTGTGCTGCAAATTCAAGTCACCAATCTCGATTACAGCGAATATCTCGGCCGCCTCGCCATCGCCCGTGTTTTCCAGGGCACGCTGAAGCGCGGCACCGAAGTCGGCATCGCAAAACTTTCCGGCGTAATCCAAGCCACAAAGATCACGAAATTATTTACGTTCCGCGGCCTCGAACGCGACGAAGCCGAAGAAGTTTCCGCTGGCGACATCGTAGCCATCGCCGGGGTCGAAGGAATTCAAATTGGCGAAAGCATCACCGATCTTTTAAATCCCGCGCCGCTTGAGCCGCTGTTAATCGACGAGCCCACATTGACCATGGTTTTCACCGTGAACACCTCGCCGTTCGCCGGCCGCGAAGGACAATACGTCACCTCGCGCGATCTGCGCGCGCGCCTCGACCGCGAATTGCTCACTAACGTTTCCCTGCGCATCGAAGACATGGGCGCCACCGATTCGTTCCGCGTCCTCGCTCGCGGCGAACTTCAACTCGCCATCCTGATCGAAACTATGCGCCGCGAAGGTTACGAGCTAATGGTTGGCAAACCTGAAATCGTGGTGAAAACGGAAAATGGCAAGCGCCTCGAGCCTCTCGAAATCTTGATCGTGGATTGCCCCGAATCCTTTATCGGCATCGTGATGGAAACTTTAGGCCACCGCCGTGGCGAACTAGCGAAAATGGTAAACCACCATTCCGGCCGCGTGCGCATGGAATTTCGCATCCCTTCTCGCGGCCTCATCGGCCTTCGCGGGCAACTCCTCACCGACACGCGCGGGACCTCGCTCATTCACTCCATGCTGGAAGGCTGGACTGAATATGCCGGAGACATGGCTTCGCGCTTGACCGGCGCTCTGGTGAGTGATCGCACTGGTGTTTCCACCGCCTACGCCGTTTGGGGCATTCAGGAGCGCGGTGAAATGTTCGTGGGCCCGGGCCTGGAAGTGTACGAGGGAATGATCGTCGGAGAAAATGCGCGCGAAGACGACATGAACGTCAACATCACCAAAGAAAAGAAGCAAACCAACAT
>Ga0209529_1000005_pt1 | contig 20134 bp, 16 predicted proteins | sample BlaSpr_A8_OM1_O2_FD_187980 | JGI IMG/M metagenome (GOLD analysis project Ga0209529, IMG submission 187980) | Forest soil microbial communities from Thunder Bay, Ontario, Canada - Black Spruce, Ontario site 2_A8_OM1_O2 (SPAdes) (version 2) | ecosystem: Environmental > Terrestrial > Soil > Boreal...
TAGAAGCTATGAATCTTTCGACAAACTTATCATTTCCTTTTGCCGCCTGTTCGTCAGCGAGCAGCATGACATCTTGCTTTTTTTTTTTTTGGAATTCTGCCCATTGAATCCCACGTTTCAAAGTCAAGAACTAGTTTATTAGAAGTGCTTACAGGCGATGGCGAGTTCAATATCACGATATCTACGGGCCTGAGGAAACCGGGGCAAGGACCGGATAGGGTTATGTGTGCCAATGTCCTAATAGGTGTTTGTGATATCCAAATATTATTTCCCTGATGTCCTATTATTAAGTTAGCGGCCTAATTAATTCTTAATCGAGTTTCAACTGATTTTCAATTGACTTCTAATTGATTTTTGATTGATCCTTAATCGGTTTTCGGTTAAGGTCCCGACACATCACTACCTACATGCCTCTAGGTTATGTAACTGTTGGAAAGTGTTGGTTAAAATGATAATAGTTGTCACAATACGTGAATCTGTGAAGATAATATGATGATATGAATGAGTGGTCGTCCTATCTAGGGACTATAGGATCTATATATACATGAGGGAGCGGTGGCAGTATGAGAGCCACTGCTTGGAAGGAAATCTTGATTGACTGTTCTGACTATTTACACAGGAAATTTATAGGCTAACAGAAGGGTCCTATTGCTGGGCCCCCCCCATATCTATTGCTGGGTCCCCCATATTTACTGCTGCGCCCCCGTTCATACAAACCAGTGCTGGGAGTCGCCTTTTTCAGAGGCTCCGCGGCGCATCCGCAACAACATCGCCGTCACCCCCTAGTATATTCAACAATTGCCTTCACCTGCCATAAACATGGCATGACTGTATACTAGTTCTCGACGATGAAACGTGGAATTTGAAGTCAATGTTAGTAGGCTTCTAAACAAGTTCTTGGAACTTCGAAATGTGGAATTCAAAGTCAATATAGGCCTTTAGACTAGTTCTTGATTTCAAAAGGGAGGATTTAAAGTCCATGTAGGCTTGTCTATGTCGATTTCAAATTTCATAATTCAGTCAAGAACTAGTTTAGAAGCCTGCATCGACTTTAGTTTCCATCATTTCAAAGTCGAGAACTAGTTTACAAGCCTACATTGACTTCAAATTCGTATACAAGCTTACATGGGCCTCAAATTCCACCTCAGAGTCGAGAACCAATCTACAAGCTTTACATCTACTTTAAATTCCACCCTTCACAGTCAAGAACTAGTTCAGAAGGCCTGTTTCGACATCAAGAACTAGTTTACAACCCTACATTGACTTCAAGTTTCATCTTTCAAATTCGGAACTAGTTTACAGGCCTACAAAACTTCAAATTCCACCTTTCATGGCCAGTGTTGTCAACGATACAAATGATATTTTAGTATTGCAATACTATGTCAATCCAATATAAATCCTGGATCCTGATAATCGATACTGTATCGCAATACTATGTATCATCATATAATTGAAGATGACGAATTGATGATGGCATTGTTCTTCCAAATATATGAGTCACACCTCTACTACTGGTATTTGCGCATGTTGCAAACCCTCACCGCAATTTATGACAAGGCCACAGCCTATGCCGCCTTGCTACTCCTCACTCACCATCGAAGGAAGGCATATATGGCAAGGAACTGGAAGCGGGAATCAATACCAAAGGCTACTGAAAACGTACGTGAGAATGTTATGAAGGAAAAAGTACAAAGATAAGGCTCCTACTGTACACCTGTCGATAGAGTCCACAAAGGAACCAGATAAAATCGACTTATGGGAGAGAGATCAATCAACTATCTCGCAGGTTGGCGACGAATTCGATTCCTTTATTGACGGTAACCCTGTTCTTCTCGGTGAAAGGGAGACATCGTTAAGTTTGTGGATTGAAGAAGTTTAACGACGCACTTATCCTAACCTTTCACGGTTCCCGATTGATATTCTGTCAATGCCAGCGATGTCAGTGGATCTAGAACGTGTCTTCTCGGGTGCCGGCATACCATAACGTGGAAGCTCTGTGTAAATGTTGAGTGTTTGAAATCATGGATAAAATCTGGCATTGTGGTAGGTGTACGACGGTTTGAATTTGAAAGCACTAAGAACTTGGAAGCTGGCGATGGCTTCGTACCTAACTAAAACTTAGCAATAAGCATGTTTACCACCTAATTGGTTACTGTAATGAAGCCGACGGGCTAACATAAGCGAGTATCGCGATCCAGTACTGGAATACTTAAGCACAGGCTCTAATAATCAAATACACCCTCAGTATTGGATTGTTGGATCGTTGACAACGCTGTTCATGGCCAAGAACTGGTTTAGAAGCTTGCTTCGACTTCGAATTTCACTTTTCACAGTCGAAAACTAGTTTACAAGCCTGCATCAACTTCAAATTCCACCACTTAAAGTCAAGAACTAGTTTAAAAGCCTACACGACTTCAATTTTCACCTTTCGAAGTCGAGAACTAGCTTAGAAGCTTACTTCAACTCCAGATTCTGCCTTTCACAGTCGAGAACTAGTTTAAAAACCTACATTGACTTCATTGTTGACTGTGAAAGGCTGAACTTGAAGTCGATGTAGGTTTTTAAACTACTTCTCGACTGTGAAAGGCAGAATGGGGCCCAGCAATAGGACCCTTCTGTTAGCTTATAAATTTCCTGTGTAAATAGTCAGAACAGTCAGTCAAGATTTCCTTCCAAAGTTGTTCCAATATCACTATTATCATTTTAACCAACACTTTCCAACAGTTACACAATTTAGAGACATGTATGATGTGTCAGGACCTTAACCGAAAACCGATTAAGAATCAATCAAAAATCAATTAGAAGTCAATTGAACATCAGTTGAAAATCGATTAAGAATGTCGAGCTCGAGGCTGGAAGTCAGCTGTAATCCAATGGCTAATAATAGCAAAGGTCTTGTGAACATTCTGGCTCTTCCACCCATCAAGACTCAAGAGAGAGTGAAATGGTACTGCAATTTCCTATCTCTCCAAGCTCTTTCTTTAATTGTGTACGAGCCTTGACAAATTCTTCGACGTTCGTCCACACGGCGAGAAAATCAGCTCGAAGATCCGTACTTGCAAAAAACATCAGGAATATCATACCAGATCTGCCGAAAAAGAGGATTATCAAATAGTGTAAAAGACTCCAGGGCTGCATTGTTCCAATCGCCCAATTGAGGAGTTCTTCAGGAGGCTGTAAGGGTCGAGCGGAGGCATAGGGTTTTATTGAGCTTTGAGAGGGTGCTAGAGTATAACTATATCTATCAGCACAAGATCTAAGAAAGTAAATGTTTCCCAAACTGGGTATGCTGTATGTTGTATGTTATAATTATTAATTAACCGAGTCTCCTTTGTCTCCCCTTTTCTTTTGAATCTTTTCTTTCCTCTGCGATAACTTTTGTATGCTACGGTTGGCTGCTACCTAGGTACCGACCTTCTATATCCATGAATATCCATGGATATTGGGGGCGTATCCATACGTTCATGCCCGAGGGGGTTTGGCACAATGGTAGCGCTAAGGTTGTAATTAGTTTACACTAGTAGTAAAAAGAACCCACTAGTCTAAATTTGTCAAATAAGATTGAGATTAGTCCACTAGCCGTTGGATAATCGTTTTGAAACCCACGCTAATTAGAATCGCTTACTAGCCTTTGCTTACTAAAATATATCAATGACAAAACCGTTTCCCTAGCCCTCCACAATGTGTAAGATTGCTCCACAACCGTTTCCACAACCATTTTGGCAACCACTTTGACAACGGTGCCAACGGTGCCGAAGACGATCGTATACTGCATTTATTTAGTAGATATACCGTGTCCAATTATTACAATGTTCACAACCATTTGACAATCACTTTGATAACTGTACCGAAGACGATCGCATACTGCATTTATCGATATAGGGAATGCGCTTCAGGCTTCAGCCTTCATCTCTTGGCTGAGTGACCAATGACGACAGAACTCTCCCGCTTCCAGGCCACAAGGCTGAACCCCATCAAAAGTTTGCCACCGTGACTGCTTTTCCTATCTCCTACATTTCTTTGCCTTCTCATGCTTTTTTCTTGGATACAACTGAGGAAACCTACAATAAATAACCTTCTCTTTGCATCTATCTAAAAAGAATTTCCTTTAACTCCATGTGTTGCTTGTAACTTAATGTTGCGAAGACCACTAGGGCTACGGATAAAAGAAAACGGACATCTGCCACCGCTAGTCCTAATCGGATTGTTGTTGTTATTGTTTTGATCTAGATCTTCGGAGCTATCCCCAGCTATCCCCCCATCTTCCCCCATCATCTGAGATTATTTCTCCCTCGCATTTTTCCTAAGACACTTGTTGCCGTTATCATTGCAGATCAATAATATGGTCAATTACTTATGCTGGCATCACTGTTTCCGCCCCTTCCTCCCTTTGTTTAATTACATTAACTACATCGAATATGTTTAAGAACAGTTTTGTTTACATTCAGGGTCTTCAGGGTCGTTAAGTTGCTTGACAAGCATGATGTTGATCTTTCGAGAAGTTTAATTCAATGTTTGCCTATTTGGTCAGCCTGACAAACCGTGTGAGCATTCTTCTGTGCTGTTTCCACGTCACAAAATCCTCGCAAGGCACTGAGCAATGACTAGCCCGTGGGCCAAATTCTCTGTTATGTCTTTTCTGTGGTCAGCCATAATTCCGTATCATTACTAACATCTGTGGGCTTTGACATGTCTATAACTTATGAGCTGATGAGTTCTAATCCAAGACTCTAGGGTGGTAGGTATGATAGGTTCGGCATACCTTTAAGAAGACTTGATCCTTGGGAAGTTTCGCACTGTCCATTCCTTTCTTATTGCTAATGTTCACTATAGGTTTCTTCTGCATCACTGCTTCCCTATATATACTGCAGTAGTGGTAGGCTTCCAAGGTTTGATGCCTAATGTCTTGTACCAATTCTAACGCGGCCTCGACCTCGACCACAGGCTTTTTGTCTATTACTATAGTAGGTTTTCACGGGCTGATAGCTGTTACCTTCCGGCGTGATGGTGTTAACATGAGACTGGTTATACAGTTCCCTGAACAGCCGACCAGGCAAGCTGCTTCCTTTGACGAGGTCTTTTTTCGCTTCGAAGTCGCAAATGGTAGCTCGCGCTGGGGAGTATGAGGGCCTTTTTGGCCGCTTCCGCATAGGCATACAGGCGAGGCAATATCCAGGACTCTTTGTTTGAAAAGAAGGTTTGCAGTCCTATTTTTCCAGACTAATTGTGAACTCTTCGCTTTCTATAAGCTCATCAGCGCGGTGCAGTGACAGTCTATTCATTCCTTAGCCTTAGCGATACTGTTCTAGAGGTCTCCTTCAGCCTATGTCTTATTGGGTTTTTCTTACTCTTCAATTGTTCGAAATCCAAGACTCTAGGGTAGCATGATAGGTTCGGCATGCTTTTAAGAAGACTTGATCATCCTTGGGAAGTTTCTCACTGTCCATTCCCTTCTTATTGCTAATGTCTACAATAGGTTTTTTCTGCATCATGCTACAGCAGTGGTACTGTGCTAGGCTCTGTCATCCTGTACAATTCTAATGCGACCTCAACCACACACTTTTTGACTGCTCTGATTCCTACCTAAGGAGTTTTACTGTAGTAGGTTTTCACAAGCTGATGGCTGCTACCTTCCGGTGCGATAGCACAATGCTAACATGGCGACTATTTATACAGCATTTCCTAAACCACTCACTAAGCAAGCTGCTTTGACGGAGTCTTTTGTCACTTCGAAGTTGCGACTCATTCATACCCCAGTCGCAAATGGTAGCTTGAGCTGGGGGCATGGTTGGCCGCTTCCGCAGGGGTATAGAGGCGACTCGGAGGGAATACCAGGTGAGGCAATACCCGGGACTTTTCGTGCGAAAAGAAGGCGTCCTACCGGTATTTTTCTGGGCTAATTGTGAACTCTCCGCTTTCCTTAGGCTTTATGGACTTGTCCGACAGCTGATCCGACAGCTCATCAACGCGGCGCAGTGCTTTGTCCGACCTCTCTCTACTATCGGTCTGTCCATTCCTTTAGCCTTAGCGATAGCGTTCTAGGGGTCTCCTTCAGTCTACCTCTGCCCGTTCACGGTTAGCCATCGCCTTGCCTATTTAGTAGTATTATTCCGCCACTCCATTGCAGTATTCGGCGCTGGTAGTAGGCGGCAGTAATTTGTGTTATCTCTCTGATCTCTTTTGAACAAGGTTCCCGCAGTATATATTAGTGACAACGTTGCTACTACTGATTACATACATAACTCTTATTATTCTTATTGGGTTTTATATACTCTTCAATTGTTCGAATTTATACATGTAGTAGTTGTCAGAGTACTATTATTAAAGCGTAAATGCTGTACTACTGTCGCCAGAACAGCAGTTTCTATTGTAGGATAGCACAATAGTTGACTATTGAAAACAGATAATAGCTATTCTCAAATACTATTCGATAATTTGTTATAGTAAAGATATCAAAGTATATTGTTAAAAATTATAGACATTGGTTGTATCTTTAAAATATTCCGTATATTAACCCCGAAGATTAATTTTATAATTGTTATTTAAATTATTGACATTGGATGGTCAACCGTTGTGGTGATGGTTGTGGTGATCGCTGTAACTATGGTTGCAAATGGTGCCTTATGTGGACAACTGTGTAGGTCAGGTGTAGGTTGAAATTTGATTGAAAATTTCAATACAGCGAGGGTTCGGAATAAGAAGTTGACCACTCAGCATTGGTGTTTCACTAGCCACAACCGTTTCGAACCATTCCGCTTACCGAAATAAACATATTTTTACTAGCCATAACTCTAGCCGTCTCTTGGAAAACCAAGGTTGCAAAGCGGAAGATGTCAGTACTGTACTTAGTATTCATATCGATCCAGGAAATTTCAAGAGCACGGATATATTCATGGATATTATCTATGAAAAAAACATTGTATTCATATCCGCGTATCCATGGGGACCCCTACTAGTTCTCGACTATGAAATGCAAAATTTGGAGTTGAAGTAATTAGCTAGTTCTTGACTTTGAAAGAAGAGAAAGGAAAAGACATAGGGGCGGTAGGTGAAGGCAGAATGGAAGGATAAGGATGACACCGCGCAGTGAGTTTGATTATTGTATTAACATTATATGATTAGTATGAATCTGTCATAGGTGTCTTGACGATATCATACCACAATGACATAACCAGCTCTAAGTTACATACCTAGGTAATACGAGTAGTATACCTAGGTATGTAAATCATTGCGAACTGCCGGCATAATCTCACCGCGCTACAGATTAACGAATCTGCCGCATGTTTCCGGCCTGAACGAACAATGTCATAAAGTCACGGCTAGACTCGAACTTGAAGCCCAACTTGAGAGCGTTGTCTTGTACAGGTGTCCTAATTCCTGAAGGCAGAGAGTGTAGAATAAGTCCTTCCACGGTCGTGGTGAAAAGGACGCGATTGATCATCGGAAGCGTACTAGAATAGTATGGTAAATCGTAATTAATGTTGCGTGAACGATGCAACAAGACGAACGAAGCAAGTGCTCGCCGAGTCAAGCAGAGAGATAGACAAGGGATAGTGGATGGCATGGGGAATAGAGAATTTGGATCAGGAGGAAGGGGAGTGATCCAAAGTACCTTTATTTGCCGCCATTACCTAATTACATATAATATTATAGGTATGTAATTAATGGCGGCAAATAATTAATGTGTATCATGTATTGTACTAGTATATATTAAGGTGCTCGACAAGGAGGGATCTGTACTACTGCAGCCTGCAGTATCCTGAAAGCCCTGGCTTTAGAGGCCGCGTAGGGCAAGGACACAAGAGAAGGAAAGTAGTATGTATGATAAGTCTGCCATATCATAGCCGAGAGGCTTCATGCACAGACATTAGATCAGTAGGTAGTATGATTCTGGACCCTTTTTAGAACCAGCTGGACCGAGTCAGCCTACCAATCTTACGTCAATTATTCTTAGCAACTCCTAGGTGTCGCCCTCTTGTTAATACAGAACAATACAACCATCTCATTTTACCCTTATTTGCCGTTCATCGTCCATTCTGACACCTTCATCCTAGTACATCCTAAAAAATTCACTACATGAAAAACTATGGACCCTGCCAGTGACAGCAGAAATGCAGATCGGTTCTTCCTGTGGAATCCGGTATGGGACGGATCCAAAAGCTACGCCAAACGGCAATAAGACCAAAAAGGCAGAACGACAGCAGAAATCTACAGACTGGTGCTGTATGAAGACGGGCCCTTCCGTTAATTTTCACCCACTTTAATTGGAAACACCTTGCCGCACCAAGATTCCGAGAAGGCCAACAACTGAAATGTCAACTGCCGAGAGTGAGACCCTTCTCAAGGAAAACCACGAATGGACTTTGAGGAGATACGGCTCAGATCACTCAACTACCTTTGGTTCGATTATGAACTTAGGGGTCCTATACGAAAAGCAGGGATATCTACAGGTGGCGGAGCAGATTACATCTATTAATCTAGTGCTGAGACCCGGTAGAGCCAGCGCTATACTATATAGGTTCACTACATGTACGGCCCGTTACGGCTTTTTGCGACGAACCTCAGCATCATACCTATCTATGACACTGAGAAATCATCTCTGTCTTCGTCCTATGTCGTTGAACCAGAGGATCTTACAGCTTTTGACGATGACTCTCTTTCGACACAGAGTATTGCAAAACTAGTTGTACGTGAGGTGCCTCCGGATATAATTTCACAGCCGTTTGCTGTATACGTATGAAGAAGGGGTCTTCTCTTACCGCACCAAGGTTCTGAGGAGGCTAACAGCTGCAGCAATTGGAATATCTAGCCTCAGTGCTCAGACCCGGTAGAGCCGTTACGGCTTTTTGCGATGAACTTCAACCTCGTATATCATTGAGAAATCATCTCTGTCTTTGTCCCATGTTATTGAACCAGAGGATCGTACCGCCTGTGACGATGACCCCCAGAGTTTCTCTTCAAGTTGAAATTGCCGCCTACATACTATGTAACTAATTTCAAAAAGGGATAGGCCAATCTCGATAACCTTAGTGCGGTAAGAAGAAGACCCCGGGCTTCTTCGTACGTATACAGCAAACAGGAAACTGGACAAATGGACGAGTGTAGCCCTCGGCCTAGTTGCGAGATTGTATATCCAGAGGCGACTTTTGAGATGTTTGAAGCTCAAGCCTCCTCAATCCTGGATCCTTGCTTTATACCGCTATCTTCTGACATACTAGTAGCATTTGCCACCCCCCGTTCATTCAGCTTTCTCACAAATCCTAACCCTCGGCGCTATGCAGCCGCTGAAGTATTGGGTGATGTTGATCAGGGGAGAGATCTTTTAGTAAAGAACATGAGAATATATTATGGAAAGGCTTGATCCTCCCATTTTCGTGAGGATTTGTCAGGACCTTGGTCCAGACAAGCTATATAGTACGCTGAGACCGATGACCTCCCGGTCATCGACTCATTGATTTGTGCCTTTTTGCTGTGGCCTAGTGGTAAACTCAGCTCCTACTAGGCAGTCGGACCTACTTATATAGGCCCTCACAGGATTTGGCCATCTATTTATGCTTTTCGGTTTACTATACAGAATACACAAATACATGATCATTCATGACAAAAAAGGAAAATGCTGAACGAGTCAATGGCAGTCTGGTTGAAGGAAACAAGATTCTATCAGACTGGAAACTGGAAGGAAAACAAGATTTAGCCTGGAAATAATTTCAGAAATCCCAACATCCCAACCTGATGTCTTCGGGGCTGGTCATTTCGAATTCCATATGGATACAGTACCATTGTTGTACCTCCTTTCAACAAATAATTTTTTATGGATTATGTATTGCTCAGTGGCAAATGTTCAGCCACACTGATGAGCAACATTGACAATGCTGGGCAGTTGTCAAACAGCTGTATAGGTAGGATAAATAACTGCAGATTGCTTATAAATGAAAATAAGGATTCGGTTTCAAAGCAGGAAGTTAAGCTTCACCTTTTGTACATTTGACGGTATCGAGTCAGAATCCAACCTTGGAACAGACATAACACTCTACTCCCAATCCGCTGCGGTGTCTCATATCTCAGGAGCGCAAGTTATTAGTACCATAGCAAAAAATGATTTCCAGACGTTTGGAAATCGGTTAGAAAGTATGTAAAAACCAATTAATAAACACTTCACAAGCACTTAAATCGAACTTTCCACTACCTTGATCTTCTATCCCTACCTAGGTAGGATTCTTGAACCCTTTGTACATGAATCCCATGTATGCCTCGGAGACACAGCGACATCGGAATCATGGAGGAATCCTATCCATAGATAGCTATTCAGCTGAGATCTATTCAAAAGGCTCATCTATATAAATAACAAGGGAAGATACGGTTCAAGCAATTTGAATAGCTGCTGGGCCCCCCCTCATCTGTTGCCGCACCCCCATATTTGTTGCTATGCCCCCGTTCGTACGAACCAGTGCTGGGAGCCGCTATTTAGACTGTTGGTACGTTGCTATTTAGATTCTGTCTAATAACCAGCTTTTTCAGAGAATACCAAAATTTGGACGGTAGGTCTCCGCCACGCATCCACAACAACCTCGCCGTCGCCCCCTAGTATATTCAACAACCTTATTGCCGTCACCTACCATAAACACGACATGACTATTGAGATCGATGTAAACTTAAATACTAGATCTCGACTGTAAAACGTGAAATTTGAAGTCAATGTAGGCTTCTAACCTAGTTCTTGGCTTCGAAATGTGAAATTCAAGGTCAATTAGGTGTGAAAGGTGAAATTTGAAGTCAAGTAGGCTTGTAAACTAGTTTTCAACTTTGAAATGTAGAATTTGAAGTCGATGTATGCCTGTAAACCATTTCTCGACTTTGAAAGATAGAAATTGAAGCAGGGATAGCCATCGATCGGTCGACGCGCTTCAAAGCCTCGTTGATCAACCATCGATCGATATTATTTTATCAACTTAGGGCCAATACACCAATTGCAGCAACATAGGCTCCAAACAGCCTGGGACCGAGATAAAATATTTTTAATTTGTGTCCTAACATAATCTCACTATGATACCTAGGTAGGGTCTGAGGTCTAAAGGTAGCCCTTTGTTATGAACTCAAAGGCAGATTGTAGTGAATGTTGAAGTAACTGCAGAAATATGCTCTCAATAGATTTATTATTAAACTCTGATTATCTAATTATATAATACTATTCAAGTTCCCACAGGCAGATCTACTTCTATCAAGGCTTAGACAGAATAGGTAAGAAGAAGACTGAATTCGTAATATGACTACCTATCTGAAGGGATCAGAATCGACAAGGGGGAAAAGAATTAGTTGGGATAGGTAGATCGGTTAGTGATAGTTTTAGATACATCATACGCCACGGCACAGCTATATATAATATAGTCACGACAGTAGCATATGTAATGATGTTGCTTACTAGAATTTCTGTGGGCTGTAGACATAAAGGTTGGGTGCTTGTACCTAACTGTGTTTCGCCTTTATCCGATATCTACCTGATCGATGGCTATCCCCGAATTGAAGTCGATATAGGCTTCTAAACTAGTTCTTGATTTTGAAAGGGGGGATTTAAAGTCTATGTAGGCTTATATAGGTAGTTTGGACCTCTATGTCGACTTCCAATTTCGTATTTCACAATCAAGAACTAGTTTAGAAGCCTACATCGACTTCAATTATCATCCTTTCAAAGTTGAGAACTCGTTTACAGGCATACATTGACCCCAAATTCAATCGAGAACTAGTTTACAAACGTACTTCAACACCTTTCAAAGTCAGGAACTAGTTTATAAGCCGACATTGACTTCAAATTCCACCTTTCACAGTCAAGAACTAGTTTAGAAGGCCTATTTCGATATCAAGAACTAGTTTACAAGCCTACATTGACTTCAAGTTTCGTCTTTCAAACTGGAGGACTAGTTTGCAGACCTACACGACTTGAAATTACACCTTTCATGGCTAAGAACTAGTTTGGAAGCTTGCTTCGAATTGGAATCCCACTTTTCAGTCGAAAACTGGTTTACGAGCCTGCATCAGCCTCAATTGAAATTCCACCTTTTAAAGTCAAGAACTAGTGTAAAAGCTTACTCCAACTCCAGATTCTGCCTTTCACAGTTGAGAACTAGTTTAGAAGCCTACATCGACTTCAAATTCAATATAGCGGCTACTGTAAAATTATTGTGGCCCATGGGTACGACAATGAGGTTGTTGTGCGATGGCAGGATTAATTTTTGCGGGAGCTGCCTAAATAAATAGCAGCTCCCGCACTAGTTTGTATGAACGAGGGCGTAGCAACAAATATGGGGGGTGCAACAACAGATGAGGGGGCTATTCAAATTGCTTGAACCGTATCTTCCCTTGTTATTTATATAGATGAGCCTTTTGAGTGGATCTCAGCTGAATACCTATCTACATAGTATGTGTAATGTAATTAGGGTATACGAGGTAAGTATAGGAGGAACTATTCAATATGACGAGCGAAGACAACACTCTGATTCAACATCACACAAAGTGTACCAAAATTGAAGCTTAGGTAGCTTCCAAACAAACGAGGATCCAGGGGACCCCTTATATCTCATCTTAATTACATAACCTTCCCCTGTGGCTTCTCTTCTGCGACCCCTAACCGTACCATCTGAACCTATATCAAGGCACCTTAGCATTTCTCCGCGAGAAATGTCTTCACCACTTCCTTCAGGGGACTGGGTGGCTTCAAACCCGGCAAACCCATTACAATATGGATAGGATTCTTCCATGATTCCGATATCGCTGTGTCTCCCCAGATTGGTGGCATACATGGGATTCATGTATAAAGGGTTCAAGAATCCTATAGAAGACCAAGTGTCACAATACGTGAATCTGTGAAGATAATATGATGATATGAATGAGTGGACGTCCTATCTAGGGACTATAGGGTCTATATATATATACATGAGGGGGAGCGGTAGCGAGTGGCAGTACTGGTGAGAGCGGTATTGTCAAAGCACGAAGCTCAGTGGAAGATATATAAATGAATGAATGGGTGATCCTCTTATCTAAGGACTAAAGGTCTATATATATACATGCGAGAGAGCGGTGGCCGGTGGCAATACTGATGAGAGCGGTGGCCAGTAGCAGTAGTTCCCTGCTGGCTGGCGTACCGTGACACCAAGGCAGTGAAAAACACTTTATCAATAAAAGGTTCGATTTGAGCGCTTGTCAAATGTTTATTAATTGGTTTTTAAATACTTTCTAACTGATTTCCAAACGTCTAGAAATCATTTTCTGTTGTGATACTAATAACTTGCGTTCCTGAGATATGAGATACCGCAGTGGATTGGGAGTAGAGTGCTATTGAAGGTTTGTTGGATTCTGACTCAATACCGTCAAATATACAAAGGTACTGTCAGGGTCCTGAAAAGAGAGGCTATATATAAGTCGTATGGGAGTGGTCGATTGCTATCGCAATCGACTATCGGGGTCTTTTGGCCGAGTTGGTATCGCCCAGCGTTTTAGGCCCTGGGATTCGTAGGACCCTGCCCATGGAAGTTCTGACAGGTACTTCTTGCTTTGAAACCGAATCCTTCTTTTCCTTTATAAGCAATCTGCAGTTCTTTATCCTATACAGCTGCTTAACAACTGCCCAGCGTTGTCAATGTTGCTCATCAGTGCAGCTGAAAATTTGACTGAGTAATACACAATACATAAAAATCATTTATTGAAAGGAGGTACATACAACCATGGTATATGGAATATGGAATTCACAACCCCGAAGACATGAGGTTGGGATGTTGGGATTTCCAAAACTTGTTTACAGCCGCTACCCAAACTTGTTTCCCTTCCAGTTTCCAGTATGATAGAATCTTGTTTCCTTCAACCAGACCGCCATTGACTCGTTCAGCATTTTCCTTTTTTGTCATGAATGATCATGTATTTGTGTATTCTATATAGTAAGCATAAATAGACAAATCCTCACGAAAATAGGAGGATCAAGCCTTTCAATCAAGCCTTTCCATAATATATTTTACTAAAAGATCTCTCCCCTGATCAACAGTTATGAGCCCAGTTTATTTTGCTTTTAATCATAGCTAAATCACTCTTCGCACCTTTTTATCAATCATCCACCTTTTGATATTATTTTCCTCTATCTTCCTCCTTCCACACATCACCTCTCTTTCTTTTACACATGCCACAGAATCAATGCCTAACACAAAGGTTAACATGATACTCAATGATGCTCAGGATTGGCTGGAGTGGATCGAGGTGATTAAATTGCCTGCAATAGGGTTGGAAATTTGGGAATACATAAATCCAGTAACGGCAAAAGAAAGACTTCCCAAGTTTGAAGAACCACCTTATCATCACCAGCTACAGGGAAGGACAGTAATACCTCGCGCAATCCTATTTGTTTTTGCCGACAAGAGCACTTTTAAAAGGGCTGTCGTACAGTACATCAATGACTTCACCAGGCCACGTTGAAAACCCGATCCTGATATTCAAAAACGATTTGATACCAAAATGGAGAGAGATTTTCGATTCATGAGGAGGGTAGAAGCCATCCGGAAACATGAAAAGAATGGCAGTAAGGATCCCAGGCATACTAACAAGGAGCCTTCCATTATGAGAGAAGCCATGTACACCGTGGGATCGTCTTATTGCAGACTTGAAGTACCAAAAATGGCCTCTTGAAAGTTGAAAGACAGCTTCCTCCGAGATTCCTCCTCAAATTCACATGTCTATAACTCACGCAACCGATTCATCGATTTCAGGCCAGCCCCCGTAAAGGCCGTACTGTTATTATCAAACCTCAACCAGTCACTGACGGGGATTGTGGGATCACTTTGTATGATGTAGCTTATGCCTCCGAATTCCCTGTCAACCTAGTTTCTTACGACATAGCAATGTCCAACGTTTCTTCTGCGGTGGAGAAAAGGGCATTTTGGTAAAGGAAGGGCGACCAATTTGTAAGGTGGTTAGAAGGCACAACCACTGGCTATTAGAATACAACCCCCTCCCAACAGATACGACCTCTACCACCAGAGTTGGACCTGAAACATACATATTCGACTATTCAGTCAGAAACCCTTGACGACACATCAGAATCGACGAATGACCAACCCCATAGGGAACAACACTCGCCAATTGCAATATAATAGGGTGTAACACAAAAACCTGAGGAAGTCAGGACTCAAGTCGCCATACCGAAATCCAAGACCCATCGAGAATGGGATATCTACACTGGGAAGCAGTATCCCACCTATCTCAAAAAAAACCCCGATATATTGCCAATTTGCCATGCCTTGAACACCTCAAAAAGTATATTGTTGGAACTGTTGGAACCTTAGTATATGCACCCTTGGGACTCGCATGAATTCCCAAACCTTACTTATTTATATCTTGTTTATTTCCATCTTTCTTTATCTTCTTTTTATAGATTTATAGACCCATAGATCTCTAGGATTCTGTCGGATGTCCCTCGGAGAGGGGATAATCTGACAGCCTTATCTTGTTCCTCATTCTTTGTTTGTTCTTTTTATAGGATCCTATCATCTACGATGGATCCGATGTCGGGATGTCTCCGAAGGTTGGTGACATTGAATGAAGGACTAATTCATGTATATAAAGGGTTAAGACTTAAGAATCTCAGGAGGAAAAGAGATCAGATTGAGTAGTAGGATATGGGAACTTTTCTTTTTCTGAGGGTTATGACTTCGAGAAATCCCCGTCAAATTGATATTCTTTCTTACTTTTTAACATATATAAACATCGATACCTATGGATACGATCTTGTTATAGCGCACCTAGATGGTGAAAGAACCTTGGGTTCTTACATCCTTGAACCAATGCCTCAACAGTGAATATGCCTCTGTAATATCCTCCTTTAGGCCATTCCGGCGGTCAGTTATAAGGGTTTTGGCCGATGAAATACACAGTACGATTCCTTTGTTGTAACATCGATAATATCATAACCATGTGCCCAAATCCGCGACCATCATTCATTCTGGCTATTCAGTAGCTCTGCCTTAACGTATTCTCTGTGGCCTTGTTTTGTAGGTATCGTGATTCGAGGTAACTCTTCAAAGGTTTGACGAATATCCTCAAGGTTATTATATTCAAACTCGGGTATATAGTACCGCATCTCCGCAGTTTGCAGATTGGAAAAATCGGTGCATTCAGACGCCCAGCATTATATAGAAATATTAGACATACTTTAATTCATTGGCAATTTGGAATGGGGTTCAACCAACAATTGGTGCATTAGTACCCTAGAATAACGCACACAACACTATCAACCTTACCCTAGATTTAACAGAAGACCAGCCAACAAATTGCTTCAATTCGAAGATTACGAATGCGTTCACATAACATGCAATGGCAGGGTAAGCAATATGTAGTCCAACTTCAGTACAGTGCAAACCGAGGCCGTCATAGTATATACATTATAGTGCAGGCGCTCATAATCTTCCCCATTCATGGAAAATACTGGCTGCTGCGAGACAGAAGTCGCCGTATTCACGGAACGGGCAATGCTTATGTTTTATAGCGGTTGCCAGAGAGGGGTGACGATCCGAGTTGGCCATATTAGATATGCCACATCTGCCGTTCATTTTAGACACCGCTGTGTTGTCAAATATTGCAGCTTCTTATGGTCGGTGATAACTTTGGAATGCCGGACACTGCTCAATTCCCATCCTTGGCTTATTACATAAGGTCGGGTCTCTTGCTTGCTGCCGGCCGCTCGGGGCTCGGGGCCAAGCTCAGAGACTCGCACTTGTAAGATTGCTCAATTCCCATGATTGTAGCAAGCGATGTTAGCGAAGAGCCCCTTGTCATGGATCTCATAGTTGCATTCGGCAGGTGCATTGTTCCGCGAGAAATACATATGCATAGGTGCGGAGCATTGCATCGCCGATAATACGCTCCTAGTAGCCCATCCTGACGAATCGGCCTCAACTACGGTCTCGCGTTCGGGGTTGGATTGTACCAGGATTGGCGCGATTGCAAACAGGCTTTTAAGCTTCTGGGAAGCCTTATTTACATCGTATGAATGCTTTGTCCTTTTTCGTGAGATCGGTTAGGGGAGCAACTATCTCCGAGAAATCATATATGAACCGAAGTTAAAAACTGGCAAAGCCTAATAATAATGATCGAACTCCTTTAACGCTGTGTGGAACTTCCCAATCCACGAGAGCTTTGACCTTCATTGAGCCGCTGTAGTACCGTACTTTCCGGACATGCTCGCGATGCTCCTTGAGAAACCTAGAGCCGAACACTAAGATATTGTCGGAGTACGCAGACGCAAAAATCATCTAGGAAGTCTCGAAGGGTCCAGTTGACATATCGCTAGAAGATACTAGGCGCATTAGCTAATCCAAATTCCGTTACGAGCGATTTGAATAAGCCGGACCGGGTGCGGAAGGCTGTACGTTATTCATCCTCTCTCTTCTGATCTTGTGGAATCAATGATATCGAGCTTCGTAAACTAGCGGGCCTTGCCAATTCATTATAGCATCTCACGGATATGTGGCAGGGGGTAGTGGTCCTTCTTATTCAGTTACAACAGAAGCGGATGGAGCCCACCTGTTAGTGCTGGAACCACATTCAATCCGTCAAGATATGCATGCCTGCCATACTCCTCCATCCATGTATATAGTATCGTCAGCTTACCATTCCATTCATTCGTGTGAGTTCCTTATTCATAAGCTATGCGTCCCTTGCGATATCTCATAGGTCAGAAACCAGTCTTTAGTCCTCGCTGATGACTTCGGGATCAATAGCCGTAGTATCGTTGCCAGAATCCAAAAGGCCCTCGTTGTTATCTTCGTCCAATTCTGAGGGTAGCTCTCTGGATTCCGTCAATCGATATTGGGGCCGTGGTGTTTGGTGGTCATGGTTCTAGAATGGCGGAGGCCTTTACCTTCGGGCTTCCCGCCAAAAGGCATAGAACTGAGAACTGAATGGTTAAAAACCAGGATTCATGAATTTATAAACTGGGAATCTTGACAAGACAACACGGCCACGTCGTCACGTCGCTACGGCTCCTCGGCCGCCTTCGAGCAAATCCCACCGTAAATTGCTCTTTGTTCCGTGCCACATACACCTGTGGTGCTAACGAGCTGAGAGGATACAACAAAGCACAAAATATCAAAGTCATACAGATAAATACTATTGGGGGTACTGACCTCGGCTTTTCTAGGTCCTTGGGTCTCTCGACAATATGACATCCTCACCAGTTCTTGAGCGGACCTTCGTTTCTTCCTTTTTCCTTACTAGAATTTTCGTGCAAGCCGCACAAGTGCCGAGAGAATGCAGAATTGTCTTGACTTTCGGTGATACCGCACCCAATACAGTTTCTCGTAGATTGCCATCACAATATCCTTGCAAGGGTTTAGGATTTCTCAGAGAAACTTACCGTCACACCTGGTTATCAAACTACAAAGTTGTAGGAAGTTATTTGTTTAACTTGGAATAGCCTCACCGGACTAAGGCCGTCCGCGAAGTAATTCATTTTCCTTGAATACTTCAGTTGCAAGGATATCAATTTTACCTCGACCAATTGAACACGCGATAAGAGGGTTTGGAACCCCCATAAAAGCAAGCAAAATCTACTTACAGAAAGGCGAAAAGACACACTGATAGGCTGATTTATCTGTGGAGCGTAGTAAGCATCAAATTTGCAGCTATAACGAATACAAGCCGAACCGTTCCGGATCAACTTAACTTCAGCAGATATAGAAAATTGAATAGACTGTCTTTAGCGCCTTACCGTGCCTGTGTTGACCCGCCATCATGTCAGTATCAGTACTGGATCAGTGTAGCAATGTTGGAGGGAATGATTAGTGAGAACCTACTACATATGATATATCTGATAAATAATGCGCTCAGCTTGGCGAAGAGCCCTTGGTTAAGTCTGGGAAAGAAGCTGGTGCGAGAACCTACCACTGCAGGTGAGTGATCACCATAGCAGCGTGTAGAATCTGTTATTTGTAGCATAATGGATTCGAATGAAGCAGAGAGCCTACCACAATTCGTTGAAATAACCCACCATCAACCTTTCTGTAAAAATGTAGAGATATTCGATGAGGAGGCTCGCTGCAAAACAATCAGCCATGATGGTCAAATCTGGGAAAGAAGCTGGTGCGAGAACCTACCACTGCAGGTGAGTGATCACGTAGAATCTGTTATTTGTGGCAGAATAGATTCGAATTAAGGGGAGAGCCTACCACAATTCGTTGAAACAACCGACCACTGACCTTTTTGCAGAAATGTAGAGATATTCAATGAGGAGGCACGCTGCAAAACAATCAGCCACGATGGTCAAATCTGGGAAAGAAGCTGGTGCGAAAAACTACCACTGCAAGTGAGTGATCGCTGTAGCAGCGCGTAGAACCTGTTATTTGTAGCAGAATGGATTCGAATTAAGCAGAGAGCCTACCACAATTCGTTCAAACAACCCACCACCGATATTTCTGTAGATATTGGATGAGGAGGCTCGCAAAACAATTAGCCACGATGGTCAAATCTGGGAAAGAAGCTGGTACGAGAACCTACTAGGTGAGTGATCGCTATAGCAGCACGTAGAATCTGTTATTTGTAGCAAAATGAATTAGAATTAAGCAGAGCCTACCACAATTCGTTGAAGCAACCCACCACCGTAGATATTGGATGAGGAGGCTCGCAAAACAATTAGCCACAATGGTCAAATCGGGGAAAGAAGCTGGTAAGAGAACCTACCAGGTGAGTGATCGCTATAGCAGCGCGTAGAATCTGTTATTTGTAGCAAAATGAATTAGAATTAAGCAGAGAGCCTAGCACAATTCGTGGAAACAACCCATCACTGACCTTTTTGTAGAAATATAGAGATATCCGATGAGGAGGCTGGCTGCAAAAACAATGAGCCACGATGGGAAAAGAAAGAGAACGCGTAAACAAGAATGTAAACAATAACAAAAAGGTGGAACGCAATTTGATTGGGCGGAACGCATTGATGGTTAGGCAAAAATACAAAAATACATACTAGCCAAAAACGCATGCACAAAAACGCCTAGGGCTGATACTAGTTACACAAACAAAGCAAACCCATTACATTATGACAAATCTAATCCAGTGTATTAAACCTATAATAGTCTGAACCTGAACAGGGAGCAACTCACTCGAG
>Ga0209529_1000006_pt1 | contig 16605 bp, 20 predicted proteins | sample BlaSpr_A8_OM1_O2_FD_187980 | JGI IMG/M metagenome (GOLD analysis project Ga0209529, IMG submission 187980) | Forest soil microbial communities from Thunder Bay, Ontario, Canada - Black Spruce, Ontario site 2_A8_OM1_O2 (SPAdes) (version 2) | ecosystem: Environmental > Terrestrial > Soil > Boreal...
GTATTGGCGGGTGGAGCGGTTCAAGCGGGAGCCGCCTTCGGTATTCAGTGGAACGGTCGTGGATTGATGACAAGTCCGGGAGCTGGACAAATTCAATTAGGATCGACCAACGCTTCCAGCGGGATCGTTAGTCAAACTCTCTCAACCCAAGGTGCGCTCGGAGGTACGGCTAGCAATGTGGCGGGCGGCAATTTAACAATTCAATCCGGCTTAGGAACAGGCAACGCCACTGCTTCGACACTTAGTCTGAAAGTTCCCGCAGCGACCACCAGCGGGACGACACAGCAAACTGCGTTCACGGAGATTAGTATTTCCTCCGGAAATATTGCCTTTGGCGATTCAACCAACAATCCAACTTATTCTTTTCCAAGCTCGGGTTTGGCTACTTTTACTGGGGGTATTACCGTCAACAATGTGCTGACGGCCAATCGGGTGGTGGTGGCCAACTCCACGATACCAACAAATGGTATTTATCTCCCAGCGGCAAACACAATGGGAATAGCGGGCGGTTCTACGGAGGCCGCTTCTTTTACCTCGACGGTGGATACGCTGCTCGGAACCACCGTTTCTTTCCCGAACATTTCTTCTTCGAGTGCCGCGCAGACAGGGACCCTATGCTGGGCTAGCACCGGGATTACCTATGATCCAACGTTGGGCTGTCTCACATCCTTGGGTGCCTGGAAACAGCACATTGAAAATCTGTCTTCGTCATTGGGTGAGATCATGCAGCTGCACCCCGTGAGCTATGAACTCAAGCCGGAATTTGATCCGACCCATCAGGGACGGCAGGTCGGCTTCCTCGCCGAACAGGTGGAGAAGATCGATAAGCGCCTGGTGGGTTATGGAGGCGATGGTCAGCTGCGCGGGGTGCGGTACATGCAACTGACTGCGGTGCTCACCGAAGGGGAACAGGAGTTGTATCGCATCATCGAGCGCCAGCAGTGGGAAATTCTAGGACTCGCCGCCTGGTGCACGGGATTGACGCTCTTTCTCATCATTCGACGGAGGACATAGCATGGCCGCTCCCACCTTAGTGCAAGCACAGATCGCCTCCGAAGCGATCGACAGGATCACCGATTCCATCAATGCATGGACCAATCGGTTAAACGCACTGGCCAACGAAGGCAATGCGCTCAGCCAGCTGGCGGTCCCGGGGGCGTTGGCAAGTGCCATCGCCTTGAATAACGCACAGCAATCGGCGGTGAATACGCTTTTGACCAATCAGCAGACCTCCTTGGCCAACCAGCAGGCGACCGTCGCCGCCTACAATGCGGCGAATCCTGGCGCGACTATCTCGGCGGGGTAATCGAGCGCTCATCCCCTCTTAAAGCCCATGCCCACCCCGATCGTCACCACCAACGTCGCTTACTACTCGCCCGACATCGCGGCGATCTTCTCGGAGTGCTACGAGCGGGCCGGGATCGCCGCGACCGCGATCGGCAATGACCATATCGACTCCGCGGTACGCTCCTTTGCGCTCCTGCTCAATTCCGAGTGGCTGACCATCTCGAGCCGCCCGTATCAGATGCAGACGCTGAACTTCACCACCCAGCCGAACACCCCGGTGATCACCCTGCCGGTGGGGACGCTCATGGTCTGGGATGCCATCCTGCGCCGGGACCAGCGGGATACTCCCATCAATGTGATGAGCCGCGACGAGTACCTGGAGATCCCGGATAAGACCCAGACCGGCCGGCCGGACCGCTATTTCGTCGATCGGCGGTACAACCAGCTCACCATGACGGTGTGGAGGAGCCCGGAGAACAACACCGATCAGATCTTCTACAATGCGATGTGCAACACCTTCGTGCCCACCGATGATCTCTCCGAACAGGTCCAGGTGCCCCCGCAGATGCTCGAGGCCATGCATGCAGGCCTCGCCGCCAAACTCGCCTTGAAGTGGACCGCGCAGCGCTACCCCATGCTGCAGGAGTACTACCGGGGCCCAGACCCCAGTCGAGTGGGGGGGGTGCTCGCCATGGCCCTGGATGCCACCCGCGAGTTCGGTGATGTGCGGTTCACGCTGTATCGCAAGAAGCGCGGACGTTGGTAAGTCTTTGCAAATACTAATTTGGTACTTGTTGGGAACAATTTAGGAGTAACTCATGAGCAACCTGATCAATCCGAAACCGCGCTTTGGCCTGAATGTCGAAGACAACACGATGTTCGATTACGTCTCGAACAAGGACGTACCGGTGACCGCGCTCTACCAGGGATCGGATGGGCAGTGGAACTTGGAAACCGTCAAGAAGCTGATCCTGGCCGGCAAGACCATCGAGACGGGCAAGCTCAATAACACCGTCCCACCCAAGCCCACCGCGACCCTGCAACCGGCCCCGGGGAAGGCACCTGTTCCCACCGCCAAGGCACCAGCGCCCGCAGCTAAACCTGCTCCGCTGGCTACACCGAAGCCCGTAGCAGGTATTGCCGCTGTGGCAGCGAAGATTCCGGCCCCGATGGGGGCGCGCAAGGCGCTGACCCCGGCGCAGATCCAGGCGCTGCAGTTGCAGCCGCTCCAGCTGGCGGCCTTGGGGATTGGACCGAAGGCCCTGAAACAGGAGGGTCTGACGAGTGAACAGGTCGCGGCCCTCAAGATGACTGCGGAACGGGCCAAGCGGCTCGGCCTCACCCCGGCACAGGAAGCGGCACTGACCGCATAAGGAGCCTGTCATGACCAAGTTGACCACGGAGCGCCGTGCCGAGATCCCGGGAGGGGAGTTCGCCCTTCCCGGTCGACGGTTCCCGATCCACGATGAAAACCATGCGCGTGCGGCGCTCTCGATGGCGCATTACGCGAGTCCCGCCGAGCAGGCGACCATCAAGCGCAAGGTGCACGCCAAATACCCGGACATCGGTTCGGGAAAGTGAGATGACCGATGCCGATGTACGCGCGGGGGTCGATTGCCTGGGGCTTATGCCAACGGTGCGGGTTGCGTTTCTACCTGCATGAGCTGGTCTTTGACGGCTACTTCCCCAATCTTCGCGTCTGCAACGGCTGTTACGACCCGCCCCAGCCCCAGGAGCGGCTAGCGATCGTCACCGACCCGGTGGCCCTGTACAAGCCCGCGGTCGATACCATGTACGTCTCCCCGCCAGTGCTGGTGGCCGAGCTCGAGGGAGAAAGCGTCATCCTGACCTGGTCAGGCTTCAACCAGATTCAGGAATTTGAGACCGATCAGCAGCCGGATGGGGGCAAGAACCCGATCGGCTCGAGTTCCGGCGCCAATATCACCTCGGGGTACTACGTCAACCGATCCTCTGACGGGGTGAACTACAGCGTCATTGCGCAGCTGCCGAACACCGCCGATGAGTTCGGCGCCTTTGTGGTTGAGACCAACACCTATACGGATACCCCAGGGTTCGGTACCTGGTATTACACCGTCACCGGCTTCGATGTGATCGCCCATGCGGAGTACGGTTAAGGTGCCGGCCGCGACGTCCAATGTGGTGCAAGCGACCCTCCTATCAACGGTGGCGACCCCGACCTTTGATCCGCCGGCCGGAACCTACACGGGATCTCAAGAAGTGGAGATCCTCGATACGACCCCGGATGCCTTGATCTTTTACACGCGGGACAATACGACGCCGACGCCGGAATCGACTCCCTATACGGGCCCGATCGCGCTCAACAGATCTAACGGCTCTCAATCCTACGTCTTGCAGGCCATCGCCACATCGGTCGGCTACTTGGACTCCCCGATAGCGATCGCGGACTACCTGATCGAACCCTGAGAGGACGCTATGCAAGGTTTCAATTACACCGAACTGTACGCCGCCCTCCAAGCGTGGCCCGTGAAGTCCTCGTCCCTGTATCTGGCGAACCTGAATCGGATGATCTATTTGGGCGAGCTCAGGCTGGTCATTGACCTGGACCTCGACATCTTCGATGTGAACGACCAGGTGGGGGCTACCTTGGGCGATACCTCGATCCCGAAGCCCAATCAGTCGATGCCGATTACCTTCACCGGCACGATCGCCCAGAACGCGATCTCGGCGACCCTGGCCGCAGCGTGGGAGGGCACCACGGGGGCGTATGTGCTGACCTTCTCCGATCAGGAGATCCAGGCCGTAACCCTGACCCACGGGCAAACGACGGCGACCTGGACATTGCCCATGGCCAACCTGGTCACGGCAAACGCCACGATCAATCCGCAGATGATCGTCGAGCGCAACCTCTGGGTGACCTACAACGGCTTTCCCAAGACCATGGTGAAGCGCTCCTGGGACTTCGTGACCATGTACGCCCAGGCGAACCCGGGGGCACCGAAGTACTACGCAGATCAGGGCACCGCGGAATGGATCTTTGGGCCGCCCGCGGATGCCAACACCTCGGCGTATATCCGCCGCTACATCCAGCGGCCAGTGTCGATCATCATTGCCCAGAACACCTGGTTGGGCGATAACGTCGGGCAGCTGCTCTTCGTCTGCTGCCTGATGGAGATGGAGCACTTCATCAAAGCGGATGACCGCTACGCCGATATGAAGGCAAAATACTATGAGGAGCTGCTTCCCAATGCCCGCGGCGAGATCATGATCGCAGCGCGCAAGGGCCAATATGCACCGCTCGCACCAACCGCGTCCGTCCCGGGCCCACCGCCCGCCCCGGCACCAGCTCAACAGGGGTAAGAAATGGCGGATTCATTCACGACTTTCCTCCAGGTCCGCCTCCCGGCGACCGGAGCCTATAACAACACCTGGGGTGCGACGCTCAATAGCGATGCCCTGAACCTCTTAGATACCGCGATCACCGGATGGACGGCAGTCAACATCGGCTCGGCGACGGGGTATTCACTCCCCGCCATGACCCAAGGCGCGGCGTCGATCGCGCGGTATTTCTCCATCTACCTGGTGGGGACGCCCTCCGGGCCGGTCACGGTCACTGTGCCCTCCTCGGTGGTCGGCAAACAGTACTTGATCAACAATCAGACCGGCCAGACGCTGACCTTCACCTATGGCGGCTCGGGAGCCACCTGCACCCTCCAGCCCGGGGTGCTGCAGTTCGTCTGGTGCGATGGCACCAATTGCGATGCACCCTCCGCCGGCGCGACCTCGGCGACGCAGCTCAACGGCATCCCGGCGGCCAATTGGGTGCGCCAGTCGAGGACCTCGGCCGAGATCACGGCTAACACCATTGTCACCAATTCGGTCTCCATCCCCACCGCGTGGCCCTTCACGGTGGCGACGGAAGCGCCGACCACGATCCTCGACTGTAATAATGGCAACAGCCAGCAGCTGACCCTCACCGGTAACCGCGTCATGGCGGCCCCCGTGAACGTCCAGGATGGCATGGAGATCGAGCTCTGGATCATTCAGGACGGCACCGGTGGCCGCACGCTCACCTGGAATGCGGTCTTTTTGTTCCCGAATGGACTCACCCCGACGTTGGGAACCGCGCCCGGGGCCATCGACAAGTTCCTGCTCAAGTACAACGCCGCGCTCAATAAATGGGGCGTTGGCCAGTTCGGCAATCTCAACACCGGGGCCGGCACCACGTTGCCGATCACCATCTCGAGCAACTGCCTGAATTGGAACTTGAAGGCCATCATCGGCACGTTGGGCTCGCCAGCGACCATCAATATCCTCATCACCAAGGGCACGATCGTCTCCTCCGCCGTCGCGGGGACGCCGGCGATGGATTTATCGGGGTTGATCTCCGGCTGTACGGTGAACCTCACGAACTTGGGTTACATCCAAGGCGCCGGCGGGGATGGCGGCGATGGGGCCTCGGCTGCCTATCCCGGCTCCGGGGTCACCTGTATTGGTGCGACCAAGGGCAAGCCCGGCGGCAATGCGATCTTGGGCCCTGGTTCAGGGTGTACTTTCAACATCACGAACGGCAATGGCTTCATCTGGGGCGGTGGTGGTGGCGGTGGTGCCGGCGGGGCCTACGATGGCATCGGCGGAGGCACCGGCTGCGGTAATGCCTCGGGCGGAGGTGGCGGCGCTGGCGGTGGTGCCGGCGGCCGCGGCGGCCGCGGTCAGTACATCTCAGGGGCCTACACCCCCGGTACCGATGGCAACGATGGCACCGTCGGCGTCAATGGCACCTTCGGCACGGCGGGTAATTCGGGAACGGGTGCGAACCAGGGCGGAGGTTCCTCGGGCACCAGTCAGAACGGCGGAGATTGGGGAACTGCCGGGACCAGTGGCACCAATCCGGGCACCACGACCACGGGTCACTTTGTTCCCTTCTCCACCGGCGGAGCGGCCGGGAAATGCATTGAATTAAGCGGAGGGGCAGCTACGTTTGTGTCGGGATCGGGGAGCCCGAATTGCAAAGGGGCAGTTTCTTGAGCCTCGAGTCCGCCATGGAGAAGATCTGTCAAGCGCGCTATGGCCTCACGCAGATCGGGGATACCTACAAGGTTGAGGGCTACGCACCTATGACGGCGGCGCAGCTCATCGACTTCGCCTCGAAGTTGCGGCCGCGCCCATGATCGGCCGACGGGTTGTAGGCCTCGACTGGCATCTTTGGGAGCCCGGGGACTACGGCTTCTCGATCGAGGATGGGCACTGGATTGGCATCACGCCGAATGGTTATGCCGCGAATTTGGGGCGGCATGAGGTCACCGAACTCGAGGATGGCACCATCACGGTCTCGCCGTCGATCGCCGTCTCCTCGAGCCATCCGGTCGAAGGCGTCATGATTCCTTACCCGGTCTATCATGGCTACCTCGAGCACGGTGTCTGGAGGGATACGTGAATATATTGGAAGGACAACCTCGATGGATGCGCTGGCAATATTACATTTCCAAGTATCTTTCGCGCATATCGCCTTCAGCGGAAAGGATTTTTAATATTGCAACTAATCGTGTGCACTACTGGTTCATGACGCCTGAGCAGAGGGCGCAAGATGACGAAATGAAACGTTTCTGGGATGGGATGACGCCACGACAGAGAATTATCTGGTGGCAATGGGGAAAGAAGCCGTGAGCGGTCAGCGCCGGGCGCAGTACGTCTCGATCCCCTTAGGCCCGGGGGTTTTGAGCAATCCTACAGGAAGAGCGGCTAGAACTAGAATTGCGTACATGAACTGGGACCGCTGGAAGGATGCCTCTTGGGTGCGCTGGCACAAGCTGATGCCGGAGAAGATAGCGGGATGGCAATACCAGAATCTGTCTGCTGCCAATCAGTCGCCGCAGCTGCTTGCCGGCTCTCCAGTATTACTTCTTCATTTCGATGGGATTAATGGGCAGACAAGCACGGTTGACTCCTCGCTTATTGATAATCCGATGACAATCACGCCGGTGGCCAGCCTATCAACGGCGGTTGGAAGTCCTGTTGGGGACAGCGCCGTCTTGATGACGGGAATCACGGTCAATGGATCGCTCCTCTCAACCCCGATTGCCGAAGGAGGACCTTTGGATCTGTCCGCTCAGGCAGCATGGACGATAGAGTTTTTCTTCTACGATCTGAGCAATGCCTCTCAGAGCCAAACGATTTTTGCAATGGGCTGGGCAACAAATGGTTCAAACGGTTTTAACGGTATACGCATTGTTGCGCCTGGATCGAATCAGTGTGTAGCAACGATCTATGGGGAGGTCTCAGGTCCTGGGATCAGTCCAACCTGTAATAATTTAACGCCCGGCGTTTGGCATCACGTCGCTCTGTGCAAGAGGCCCAATCAAGGAGGTCCCTCAGGGGATCAGTATCAGCTCTTCGTGGATGGCATCGGGAGCGGATGGACGCGAAGCGATATCCCATTCGTAGGACCGTATCCACCGTGGGAGGGTTATTACACTCTGAGTGGTTACTATTCTGGACCAGGGGGGTACAGCGCTTTTATCGGAGGAGAGAGTGGCTACTACTCAGAAGCTCGGGTTACTCCAAAATTGACCCTCTATGAGGTCAATTTTACGCCTCCAACGGCACCCGATACCTTAGGCGTCCCCAATACACTGGACACGCCTACTCCGCCGAACGGCTTTGCGCCAGTGACTTATCTCGGCATCGCTCGAGGCCTGCACGATTGGGCAAGCTATGACAATCAGTACTGGGTCGCCATTGGGACCCACCTGAAGCTCTATCTGGTGAACAACGGGACGCTGTTCGACATCACGCCGGTGAGAAACACCGCGAACCTCAACAATGCGATCTCGACGGTCAATAACTCGGCGAATGTCAATGTCACCGACAATGGCTCCGAAGGCCAAGGCCACCAGGCGAATACGGGAGATTTCATCGATTTTCCTTCTCCTGGGGTCACCGTGGGCGGCATCACGCTCCTCGGCACTTACCAGCTGTCGGTCGTGGATCCCTTCAATTACACGATCGTGGCGGCTACTGCGGCCACCTCCACCGTCACCGACGGCGGCGGGGCCGTCACCATCAACTATGAGATGTACACGGGGCTTGGAGCCAACGGCGAACTCTTAGGCTACGGCACCGGGGAATATGGTGAAGGCACCTACGGCACGCCGCGGCCGGCCGGCACCGGGGTGGCGGCGCGGATGCGCACTTGGTCCTTGGAGAACTATGGCCAGGATCTGATCGCCTCTGAATCCGATGGCGAGATCTACTGGTGGCAGAAGCTAAGCGGTCCCAATTCTCCCGCGGCGATCCTCGCGAATGCCCCCTTGAATGTGCAGCGTTGCCTGGTGGATGCCGCCCAACGGGTCATCATTGCCTGTGGCTCGACCGATATCACCTCGGCCTACGACCCTCTCCTGGTGTCCTGGTGCTCCTTGGATGACATCGAGGACTGGGTGCCGACGGACGTCAACACGGCCGGGGACTATCAGCTGACCGCAGGCTCAAGGATCATCACGGCGTCTAAGACCCAAGGCCAGAACCTGATCTGGACCGACACGACTCTGTACCGAATGGTCTATGTCGGCGGCACGGACATTTACGATTTCTACCCCTGCGGCCGCTGCTATATCGTCGGGCCCAATGCCTGCGTTGACGTCGATGGCGTCAATTACTTCATGGGCTTCGATAACATCTACAATTACTCGGGCACCTTGAACCTGCAAGCCTGCGACGTCTGGGAGACGGTGTTCGATCCGAACTACACCAATGCGAACGGCAAACACACGGCGCTCGATCGCACACAGTCCGAGTCCGTGGTCTGCTATACCCTCGAGACCAAGACCGAGATCACCTGGCTGTATCCCTCGATCGACCAGGACGCACTCACGGTCACCTTCTCCGGGACCATCGACCAGGGCGCAACCTCCACCACGCTCGCCGCGGCCTGGACCGGCGCTACGGGCCTGTACAACTTGGTGTTCTCCGACCAGGAAGCGCAAGTCGTCTCCTTAACCAATGGCGAGACCACGGCCGAGTGGGTGCTCCCGCTCCTGAATAACGTCAGCGCCACGGCCGAGGTCATCGGCAATGACCGCTATGTCTCCTTCAACTGGGAGGATGGTACCTGGTACGCCGGGGACTGGAACCGCACCTGCGCGCAAGGCCGCGCGCCGGCGATGGGCGGCTACCCTTACGGCGTCAATGCGGGGTACCTCTACCAGCACGAAATCGGGACCGATGCGGTGGAGGCCGCCGGCACGGTGGCGATCCCCTGGTACATGGAGTCCTTGGACATCACGATTGGGGGTGCCAAATCCGAGTACACCATGGGCGGATCCGATGCTCGGTTCGCAATCGGCGGGTCAGACTCCCACCTCTGCGTGCGCTCGATGCTCCCCGATTGGCAGTATATGACAGGGGAGATGAACCTCACGCTGCTCTCCAAGGACCGCCCTCAGGATGCGCAGTACGTGGTGGATGGGCCCGTCGCCTTCGATGTCACGGACGCCCAGATCGATATCGATGCGCATGGCTCCCAGATCGTCATTCGCTTGGATAATCTGACGGCCGAGGGGGGCGCACCGAGTCTAGGGTCGAATTTTAGGATGGGGGTCTGGCAAGGACTCGCCTTCCCCTACGCCAAGCGGTAGGCCGTGGCCACCAAGGTTACCCGCATCCCGCAACTCGATGTGCAGTTCGCGCAAGGATCGCCGTACGATCCCGTCAAGCTGCAGCGCATGGTGCAGGCGCTGACCACGGTCATCAGCCAGATCAATACTCAGAATGCCCAGATTGCCGCGATCGCCGCCGAAGAGACCAGTGGGGTCGCCAAACACGTCTTTGCGACTGAGAGCGGCCTAGGACCTGAGCATACCGTCACGGGCCTGATTCCCGGCAATGTCGTCATAGCGAGCAGTGAAACCACGGCCGAGTTCGCGGCGCTTAAGTTCAGCCAGCTCGCGCAGGTCGATCCGAACACCTTTGCCGACCCTGTCCAAGGCGATGTGATCACCTTCATTGACGGCTACTGGTCGGCCGCGGCCCAGAATCCCTTGGACCTCGCAAACCCCGGCCAGAACGCACTCGTGATGTGGAACGAGGCGGCGGACAATTACGCGTGGGCGGTCCCGGATAACAGCCTGACCTTGGCGGCTGGTACGCTGTCGGTGAACCAGGACGTCATCAATCACGCGAACCTCGAAGGCCTGTATTACATCGAGGGGTCGAGCAGCGTCATAGCCAATGATCACCCGCAATACGCGCTCCTGGCGGTGGCTAATACCTGGACGATGCAGCAGACCTTTGAAACAGGTCTCATCTCCCAATCCGATATCGATGTGTTCGGCAACATCGAGCAGGCTCAAGCCGAACCGGAATGGCGCATCCAGAACACCGATGACACGGTGAATGAGGGAATCTGGCGCATCCACGCGGAGCCCGGGCAACTGATCTTCTCGTCAGTTTCGGACGACGGATCGGATGGGGAAAGCTGGCTCTGCGTCACACGAGTTGGCGAAATCGTTGACGCGGTGAACATTTCCTCTAATTCACTCACCTTCAATGGCGATGCTGTTTGGACAAGTGCCACAGTCGTCGCTGGGGCGAATGTGTACTTCACCTTAGATTCATTGGGCCGGCTGGTGATAAACGCGGCTTGAAGGGGCGCTCTCAATCGCTTAAAGTCGCGCCATCATGCGCTACGATCTGACTCAAGCCGTACTGGACTTACACGGGAAGGCACTGCACTCAGAACAGGCGGCCGGCCCCAACGGCGCTTTGTTCGATGATCCTAATTCGCCGCCCCTGACTTTGGGGGTCGTCTTCTTTCGGGCGGCGCTCTTCGTGGAAGCGGGTACCAACCCGCCAGCGGAGGAGAAGTTCCGGCAGGGACAGCTCGCCGAGAAGATCTCCAAGGCCGCCTCGAGCATTGATCTCACCACCGAGGAGATGGCGAAGCTGCGCACCGCAGTCGGGCGCATGTACATGCCCACCATCGTTTTCCGAGTCTGGACCATGATCGATGCGCACTCCGCCGGATCATCCGAAGTCAATTGATGAGCCCTGGGTCGGGCCACCGGACGGAGGCCTTGTCCAGGGCCCCTTCGTGGACTGCGAATGTCCCTCGCACCATACCCATGGTCCCTCAGGCCACCGCGGCTGTTCCTTCTGTCACCCGGAACTTGGCCCCTATGTACGACACCACGATTCCTTGCATTGAGAATCCTAGCAATGCGTTGAGCACGCTCAAGCGGGTGATCGCGGAGCGTGACATCCTTTTGCTGGCGGTCCAGGCCTGCGTCGATAACACGGTCAGCGACGTGCGTATCTTCTGCGAGGACTACAGCATGGATATGAGCTTAGGTGCGCCGACGAAGATGGAGATCCTTACTCATGCGATGGAATGGATTCGCGCACAACGGATAAAGGCCTCGCCGCGCTCGGCACCCGTAGAGCAGGCCCTGCCAGTCTCTGACATTCCGCTGGGGCTCTCAGACCCCTAGAGTCTCTCCCATCCCGCGCGGTTTTTACCGTGCGCTGTTAGGTGAGGCCTCGACGATGATCTCATTCATGGTGCTCTCCGCACCCCGATCGGGTTCCACCTGGGCATCGAACTGGCTCACGACCACCGAGCAGCTCTGCCTGCATGATCCGATCTTCGAACACAGCGTCGATGAACTTGATTCCCTCAACTATAAACGCCGGCGCTACGGCGTCGCGTGTACGGCACTCCCCCTGCTGACCGATTGGGTGAACCAGCACCGGGGACCTAAGGTGATCCTGCATCGCCCGTTATCGGAGGTGAATGCCTCCCTGGAAGCCATCGGCTTGACCGCCTTAGGTTCTGCGTGGCAAGGCGTCCTCGAGCGGATTGAAGGCTTCCATATCTATTACAAAGACATGTTTCGCGCAGGGCCAGCGCAGATGATTTGGGAGCACCTGTGCCCACAGCTGCCCTTTGACCGGCACCGCCACGAATTACTGACGGCCATGCACATCGACCCGCATTTCCCCCGCGTGCGCATCAATCCGGAGCGCGCCCGGGATTTCCGTGATCAATTGACGAGGGCACTGGCATGAAGGCGGCTGCGAAGAAGGCGCAAAGCGCCGTGATGAGGAATGAACCGGTGCGCCTATTGCGCAAAGGGGTGCTGGTACAACCCCTGATCGATCAGATCGAAGCGCAGCCGGAGCTCTGGAACCAGAATGTCTTTCGGACGCTGGGTAACACCAATGAAGGCTATGGGAACCCCCACAAGCGGGTTTCGGACATCATCGTGCGGTTCAACGATTGGAAGAACTGGAAGGGTGACCGACAGAAGTTCAACGAACGCCACGAATCGGTGTGGTGGGACGCCTATTCGAAGCTACCGTACATCAAGCCGCTGGTGTTTGACCTGATGCGCCTCTTCGAAGCGGAGGCCTTGGGGATGGTCCTGATCACCCGCATCCCGCCGGGCGGCGAGGTCAAGCGCCATACCGACTCCGGCTGGCACGCCCAGCAGTATTTGAAGTTCGGGCTGCAACTCAAAAGCGCTCCGGGCCAGAAGTTTTGCTACGACGGGACGGAGCTTGAGACCGAGCCCGGGGATTTATTCGCGTTTGATAATTCGCGCCCCCATTGGGTCACCAATCCAACGGCCTTCGAGCGTTGGACGCTGATCATATGCCTGCGCCTGGAACAACCGAATTGCCACCAGTGCCGATGGCTGGGGCCCGACGTTCACTAGGAGAAGGGTATGGGAGTAGATCATCAGGTCCACATCGCAAAATGGTTCAACGTTGGCCAGCACATTGTCAGCCGCATCGGGAGCGGAAAACGCTGGTTTTGCCTGAATCCCGTGGGAGGTTAGTCCTTTGCCCGCCGGGTGGGTTGAGGCGGGCGCCGCTGTCCTAGGCGCGGGTGAGTCGATCATGTCGAATAATTCGGCAAAGTCGGCCGCCAACCAGAACAACGCTGCGGCGAGCACGCTGCAAGGCGCGCAGAACACCATGCTGAATCAGGCGGAAAGTGTCGCCAATCAGCCCTTCCAGGCCTACACCGGGACGCTCACCGCGCCGCTCGCAGGCAACCAGCAACAGGCGGTGAGCCAGGCCTCGACGAATGCCATCGAGCAGCCCGGCCAGGCCGATGTGACCGCAGGAACGAACCTGCTGGGTTCCGAGCAGCCGTGGAATGCTTCCACCGCTCAGACCTACATGAATCCGTACACCCAAGACGTGACAGATGCAGCCCTCGCGCAGCAGAACAAGAGCTACCTGCAATCCATGGCGCAGCAGCAGACCGGCGCCGGCGCCTCGGACTCTTTCGGCAATTCCAGGAACGCGATCGCCGAGGCCGATCTGACGGCAAACAATTCCCTCAATACGGCGACGCTGACCGCGAGTAACAACGCTGCCGCCTATAGCTCGGCGATGCAGGCCTGGCAGGCGGACAACACGGCCAAGACCTCGGCAGCGACCGCGTATATGAACGCGGGCAATGATGTGACTAACATGAACAATTCGCAGATCCAGGATCTGCTGCAGACCGGCGGCGTCGCCCAGGTCACGGCCCAGACCAACCTGTCGAACCAGTACGCCCAATTCATGCGCCAGCAGGGCTGGAGCGCGCAGCAATTGCAGTCCCTGATCCAAGGTGTCGGCACCGCGAAGGGCAATGCTCAGGTATCGCCGGCGGTGCAATCGAACGTCGGTAACTCCCTGCTGGGATTGGGATCAACGCTCGCCGGCCTCTCCGGCGGCGGCTCGAGCGGCGGTGGGAGCACCAATAGCTCAAATCCCGGGAATCTAGGAGGCTCGAGCCCGACCGCCCCACCTGGGAGCACCTTAACCTACGACGCCGACGGCAACATCACCGGGTATTGCGACTACGCGACCAAGACCGACGTGAATCCGCTGTACCTCGAGGCGGCGACCGGCCTTCAGGTTTATGGATTTCGCTACAAGAGCGAGGAGGGACGCTGGATCGGGTATCTCGCTCATGAGGTGCAGAAGAAGTATCCAGAGGCGGTCTTGCGCGGTCCGCGCGGCTTCTTGATGGTCAACTATGCCAAGATTCCGAGCGCTCGTATCCGTAAACCTGAACCCGAAGATTGGGCCGAACTCGATAAGCTGATCGCTGCCGAAGGGGTGCATTAGCCATGGCCGCTGGAACTATCGCGCCTGCGGATCCGACCGACATGCAGACGCCGACGATGCCCCCGATTCAGGGCGCACCGGCACCGCTCAGTCAGTCACCCTCCCAGCCCTTGAGCCCCGGCGCCGGTGCGGCACCCGCTGCCCCCGCGCCGATGCAGGGACCACCCTCGCCCACCCTGCCAGGCGCCACGCCGAATGCGATCACGAACCAGCCGCAGAAGGGCACGATCGACACAGGTCCCACGGCCGAGTTTGACCCGAAGAAGCTCGCCAAGGTCAAGACGACGCTCGATTTGCTGAACGCGATGAAGCCAACCTCGCGCACCGATTACATGGATTGGTGGGAAAAGCAGCACGGCGACATCGACGACAGATACGATAACTTGAAGACGCAGATCGGCGCGCGTCCTTCGGATGATGAGCCACAGACCAAAAAGGAGAAGTTCGCCGCGCTCCTGGAATTTGGTCTGCATCTGATGAAGAACTCGGCCGCCGCGGTCGGCTCGAGCAATCAAGCCGCTCCCTTGGCAGATGCGTTATCGGACACCGTGCATGATCAGCAGGCCACCCACCAGGCCAACATCGCCGCCAAGCAGAAGACCTATGATACCAATGCGAACGCGATCGAGGACGCACGCTCCGAGGAATTGAAGGGGATCGGCACGCCGGCGGCTGCGATGAAGCAGCAGTCGGATATGAACAATCAGGCATCGTCCAACCTGAAGAACACCGCGGCGGCCTACAAGGACGTGTCGGGAACCCTGGATGAGGCGGAGAAGCACCCGGAACCCGCCACCTATTCGACGGGCGCGGATGGGCATCTGTATTCGATTGGGCGTGATGCGAACGGCAATCCGAGTGCCAAACCGGTCTTAGGCATCGATGGCAAGCCCTACCAGGGCCAGGTGCTGGGCCGCGCCACGGGTTCCGGCGTTGCCCAAAAGGACACGGCGCAGATCAGGAATTACAAATACCTGACGGGCGTCTTAGGCATGGATGAGAACGCGGCCAATTCGGTGGCTTTCAAGGCCAAGACCGGCAATCCCCTGGCGGATCACACGGCGATCTACAAGTCGATCATGTCCGCCACCATGGGGGATACCGACAAGGCCAAGACCGGCGCGGACCAGTACATCATCGACAATTACGGCGCTGGCGCGCTCTCAAGAGCCACCGCCCCGATGATCCCACCGCAGAAGTCGGGTGGGGGCGGTCCGGTCGGCAAACCGCCGCCGCAGGCGCTGCAAGGGCTCACGCCGGGGAAGGTTCGAGACTTTGGGCCGAAAGGCAAGTGGACGCTCGATATGGAAGGCAATCCCATCCAAGTCGGCGTCTCGGCGATTAAATAGCCCATGGCCGCCGGCTGGATCGCGAAGGGCCCAGATCAAGATCAGGCGCCTGAGGCGGGAACCCCTGCGCCTGCCGCTGCCGCCCCGGATGCTTGGACCCCGGTGGGACCGGACAGTCTCACGGTTCCCGCCCTGGCGCGGCCGCATCAGAGTGCGCCGAATGCGATCGAGAACACGCGCAACATCTTGCAGGCGACCCGCGATGTGCTCTTCGGCCACGCGCCGGCGCCGGGGGAGACCGACCGCGTCACCAATTACGGCATCTTTCCCTCCCTCGGCGCGGATCTGAACGCCGACGCCGAGAAGGTGACTGCGGGACCGGATTGGGGAACCCTTGCTCAAGCCTATCCCCATGTCTTGAAGGCGCAGTTCCAACAAGCCGGCGCCGGCATCCAGGAATCCCGCGGTGCCTCCCAGGTCGCCTCGGCGGGCGCGCAGCTCGCGGCCTTAAACACGCTTCCCCAAGTCGCTGCACGGATGCCAGGCAATGATGAGGGCGCCAAGATCGATGCAATGTCGAAGGACCCGGCGGTCAAGAAGGCCGCCATCTCGGTGGGGCTCGATCCCAAGGTCTTCGCCGGCATGTGGAGTCAGTATTCGGGTCTCACCGCCGAGCAGCAGGCGGATGCCGCGGCAGAGGCTCAGCAGACGCTGTCCGCAGGCAAGTCGAACCTCACGGCGGGGAAGAGTTCACGACTGCAAGCGTGGGCGGATCAGACCGCTTGGGCGCCCTCAGATCTACTGAATGGGAAGTTGGACCCCTGGACCTTGAAGGGCCTGGCGTTCAATACCGCGCTCGCCGTGCCGGATCTGGCCGCCACGGCCGCTGCCACCGTCGGCGGCACAGCCGTAGGGGGCCCTGGGG
>Ga0209529_1000007_pt1 | contig 15482 bp, 13 predicted proteins | sample BlaSpr_A8_OM1_O2_FD_187980 | JGI IMG/M metagenome (GOLD analysis project Ga0209529, IMG submission 187980) | Forest soil microbial communities from Thunder Bay, Ontario, Canada - Black Spruce, Ontario site 2_A8_OM1_O2 (SPAdes) (version 2) | ecosystem: Environmental > Terrestrial > Soil > Boreal...
CAGCGAACAGTTTGATTGTGCAACCTGGTTGCACAAAGCCTCAAAGTTGTCAAAAGAAAAGTTCAATAAGGAAGTCGAGAAACACTTGAACGGACAGGAAACGGAACCGTGGGAGATTATTTATTTCAAATTATACAAGAGCCAGTTGCCAGTCATTGAACAGGCACTCGAAACGGCAGCGTTGATGCTGGGTTCGTCGCGATCCCGTGGTTATTGCCTTGAAATGATTGCTGCCGATTTCGTAGACGGAGCGCAATTGGAAAGCGCGAACCAAGCAGCCTGGCTCTTCGCGCTGGGACGACTCTATTCGCTTCTTGCCGATCCGCAAAAGAAAGAATTTCTCCAACAGATAGAAAGGCCAGAATGAAATTTTTTCGAATGGGTCGACAGCGGCTGAATCCTCAAGATTATCGGCGACTTTGTGCAGAGGTGCTCGAGCGCGATGGCTGACGCTGTCAACATTGTGGCGCTCTACGGTATCTTGAAGTTCACCACATTCGCTTCCGCGGCCGACTTGGCGGAGATAACCGCGAGAATCTTATTACGTTATGTACGAACTGTCATAGGAAGGTCCATGGAATGTTCCATTGAGCAAATCAGACAGGGCATTGGTGATTCGCGTGAATTGATTCGAGGTAATGATATTTTGATCGATCATAACTGACACCGAAATGAACCGAAGGATGAAGGGCTTTCGAAAAGGCGATGCCTATTCAATCTGTTTTCTTCATGGCACATACAACGACGCCGGCAGCGGTCAGAAGTGGATGAAACCAGCTCGTGGGTACACATGGCTCCGACGGAGTTATGATTAGCTGCTCGGCTGAGCTAGCCAGGAGCTCAAACGAGTCATAAACGCTGTAGGAGTATGCCAAACCGTCACCTTCTGTTAGCTCATAGCTCTTTCCGCCAGTCTTGAGATAGTTCACCGCCTTCCACAAACCTGTTTTGTAGAGACCGAGCTTAAGCAAACGAACAGGCCAGCGTCCCTGGCCGAACCGATTCCCGTCAATGATGATGACTGCGCGGCGCGCAACCCGGATCATCTCGCTAACGATAACGTTGGGTTGCCGAACGTGATGCAGAATCCCAATCGAGAACGCAACGTCGAAAGATCTGTCTCTAAAAGGCAATCGTTCGCCGACGGCCTGAAGGATTGCGTCCGCCGAAACTGCACTTTTCGTTTTCGCCTGCTCGAGCAAGGCTGTTACTGGTTCTACGCCGCAGACGGAAAGATCTGGCATGGCTTCGGACAGACGGCGAATTCCACGGCCAGTTCCGGCACCAACCTCAAGCACAGTTTTTGCATCAGCCATTCGAAGCATGGCGCACAAAAGATGGAAAGTCTGGGGGTTTTCGCTACCTTCGTGGCCATGCATCTGGTCGTAACACGCGGCAGTATCGGTATAGTAGCGGCGCTGGATATTAGCCTCTTTGTCCAGCTTTCCAATCATCAGATCTCCTTCCTCGTTTTTTTTTGCCATGAAGAATTTCAGACGCGTCGTACTGCGATGATGAGGCTTGTTTCACCAATTCTAGGCTAATCGACAGCGAGTCAACCGTCGACCGCTAGAATTGAAACCCACCTCGCGTGCGCTGCATCGCGGCGGGCGCCAGCATGAAATTCGGCGTCGTGGCCTGTATTTCCGGGAGTCGGAAGAGAATTCCGACTAGAAGCCACAGATAAATATTATTGGTGTAGTTCTGATAAGCCGTTAAACCACCGTACGTCATGGGATAAAACAAGAGGAAAGCGAACCAGAAAATAGCAAAGGCTAGTGGAAAGAAGCGCGTCTGCCGAAGACGGTTGGCTACACACCAACCACAGTACAAGAGCGAACCGGTCCAAAGGAACCAAATAAATGGGGTAACAATCCCCATTTCGACGATCAAGGTGCCAAAACCCTCTTCGACCCCGATGCTAATAGGAGGCTTCCCTATTAATTTGGCGACATACTGTCCACCCAGCGACGCGGTACCAATTCCGTTTCCGAGTAGCCAATTTGGCCGGCTGAACGCGTCGGTAAGGTTTTGGATCGGGTAATCCCAGGTACGATCGCCCATTTGGTAAGCCGAACTGTCAGGCGAGAGAGTCTCGGTATAATAGGAAATTCGCGAACCAGCCTCGTGCGGGAATAGGAAAAGAATCAAGGCGAGTCCAATTGCTCCGGCAATGGCGGAGCGGCGAACCATCCTAATCATTCGGTGAGCCTGACGCTGACGCCACGGCGCACCCCATAAGAAGGCGACCACCAAAGCTAGTGCGCTCATCAGTACAAACATGAACGCACCTCGATTGCCACATAGCAGAGTCGCGATAGTTATAATGCCAATCGCAAGAAAACTGAGTTTGTGGCCGCGCAAGTTGGACAACAACAAGTACCCTGCTGTAGCTATAGCAAGAATAAAAGCGAGAATAAGAAACTGATCGAATCGCCCGGCGCTCACAAAGACAGAATCGGGCAAATTGAAGATTTCATTGGTGAGGGGGGTGACCTTTGAAAGATTCCCGAGATCCTGGAGCTCCGGGGCCAGCTTTGTAGGATTTAGGAAAGAATTCCCGAGAATGGCCTGGGCAATCCCAATCCCTGCAATTAGCGCACTGACAGCGGCGTTCCAAACCAGAAGTTTCCTGAGATCCTCATCGCTTCGAATTAGCGCATACCCGACATACATCATGGGGATGTAGTAGAAATAAGTCTTCAAACCAAGCAGCCCATATAGAATATGAGGGGAGTTTGGATTAAAGACTTGCACAGCGCCCAAGACAAAGAATAAGCCGAGGCATAATAGAAATGGCGCTTGAAACCGTTTTTCGCGTCTTCGCCGAACCGCAGTAAAAAAAGAAATATACACAAGCCCTGCCAGAATATCCTTTCCGAAGAACAGTGCCGGGCCGTTACCCATATATTTTCGGAATAAGTCCTCGAAAAGCATCCAAAAGAAAAACATATAAAAGCCGGAACGCCAATTTCTTAAGGTTGTGACCGCGGCAGTGATGGCGACGAAGCCAGCCGAGACATATATAAGCGACCGCATGTTGTCGGCAGTGATTTGCTGAGCCAGTTGCCATGCAATCAAGATGGCGAGAACAAAAACGCTCAGTGTGATCAGCGTCTGATTTCTCAGCGCAGGAGTGTGCGCGTTCATCATCTTGCCGATGCTAAAATCTGCTTAACAATTCGGTAAATAGACATGCGTATATAGCCTTTGTACGTCTAGCTAATGTCTGACAATAGCGAAATCGTATCTGATCACCGCGTCTCGCGCTTGGCCACTATTCGGACGATTGGCTTAGCAAGGATGGATTTTGCGTCGATACTACGTCCATCCGGCGCAAACGCATTGTAGCCAAGCGCCGTGAGTTCATCGAGGGCGAGGCAGGGATTTTCCCCCGCGGAAATAATCATTTCGTTATGAAGTTCAAGAAATAGAATCGGCGAAAACTGCCCCAGAGTGGTCCGGGCACCACCGAGAACTGCCGCCTCGTAGCCTTCGACATCAATCTTGATGTGAGTCGGAGGCCCGAACTCTAAATTCATCCGATCAACAGTGACGGCTTGAACCGGCGTCATTTCGCTCTTCGGCCTTTGATTAGCGACTTTGAAATATCCGTTGGAGAACACGCCTGAACTGAGCATGTCTATGACGCCATTTGAATCGCTCACAGCTCCATGAATAACCGAAATTCTGTCAGCGCAGCTATTCAGGGTGCTCTCAATCCTGATCATCTTGATTGCTTCGGGAGATGGATCTATGGCAACAGCTCTTCCGCCGAACCAGGCTGCAGCCAAGCTAAAAATCCCAAAATGTGCTCCGATGTCATAAAGCAACATATTGTTATTGCAATGAGAAACAAAACTTCGAAATTCCGCGCATTGGTCAACGTCATCCACCTGATCGCGACGATACACTTTATAAGCACGTGGATGACAAATAAGATGTGCACCGGGAAAAATCTCGAGAGTCTTTGTACTTCCACACAAGAACCGAGCAGAGTCCCACAGCCAGTCCATGGACTTCGATGGCGAGCGCAACCAGTTTCTCGTCGTCCTAGGTATTAGCTTTCGGACACCGTTCTTCAGGGTCTCATTCGTCAAAAATCCATCGGGCTCATCACGCCGTATTGTCCTAGGGTCGTTCAATCTCTGTTCACGTTTCGGTAATTGTCGTCGGCTCATTCTATCTTAGTCGCGTAGCACTGGCCAAAAGGCCAAAGATATCAGGATGATTTTGACGCTTGGTTTTGATTGTCCTGAACCTCACGATAAAGTGCCGCGTGTTGTGCGATGAAGCGGTCCACAGAAAATTCTATTAGGGCCCGCGCCCGCGCTACAGATCCGAGGTGTTTGACCTTGCTTCGATCTTTGGCGACCATTTCGAGGCAGGCATAAAGTTCAATAACGCTTCCGGTTGAAAATTTAAGGCCCCCTGGACCCACAACTTCCGAGAGGCCACCTATATCGGCGACAATTACGGCGCCACCCGACATCATGTGTTCGATTGCCGCCAAACCGGCTGTTTCTTCCCACTCGGAAGGCATGATCACCACTTGAATACCTTCGAGAACTTCCAAGAGATTTTCGCCTCGTAAGTCCCCTTCAAACGTGACCCTATCATTCAGCCCAAGCTGTCCAGAAAGGCCCTGAAGCCTGGCGCGTTCTGGTCCGTCTCCAACGAAAGTAAGATGAAAAGATGTCCCACTCCTGTCGAGATCCCTGGCGGCACGTAGTAGAACGGGAAGTCCTTTTTCTTGTACGAGACGACCTACGTATCCGATCGCAAGGGCGCGATGCGAACCAGATGATGGATCAGAAGATCGCTCGCCGCGATCATAGACGCCGTGATATATGGTACGCGTCCGTGGAAGCTCGATTCTCTTAGCAACGTGATCGGTGACAGAGATGTTCCCAGCGACGCGTCGGCACAGCCATCGACGCAGAAAAGTGAGGAGGAGGCCGCGCACGCTTGCAAACCATCCAAGGTCTTGCTGATTGCACTGAATACATTTTCCATAGCGCCCCGCCATGAAATGGCCTGGGCAAACGCTGCGGTCAGGTTGAAATAGCAACAAACCGTTGGGGCAGTTGACCTGGTACCCGTGATGTTCAACTACAGTCGGCTTGCGAAGCAGGTACGCGATGATGAGAGGAAGGAGCGTGGGACCAGCCAGATGAATCACATCCGCGATTCGAATTTCGTAAACGAGCTGACGAAAGCTGGGATTTCGAATTACACGGTACGGCAATTGCGAATCGTTCACGTTGCCCGCAGGTGTTTTCGTAATCAGTGTTACTTCGATCGCGCGTTCATCGTGTTCTTTTGACCATTCGACTAGCCCCGCTGCTAGAGTCTTTGTGATCGTTTCGACTCCGCCGACCGAAGGCGCCCAGCTATTAACATAAACAACCAGTTTCATGAGCGGTCCGCGCCTTGCCGTCGGAGTTGAATGGCTCGTTCTAGGGCGGTTACCAAACCTTCGAGATTTTGGGCAGGAGACCAGTTAGCCATTCGGTTGCGAGCCGCTTGGCTAAGGCGTTTTAGTAGTTCAGGGGACTGCAGTACCTGATGCAGCAATTCGGAAAGCGTACCAACCTCGCCCATGGGGAAAACGAAACCAGTCTCACCCTCTCGTACGAGATCAAATCTTGCTCCGACTCGGTCGCTTACGATTACCGGGCAACCGCATAACATGGATTCGTTGACGACCACGCCGAATGGCTCATATTCCGAGGCTAACACAAAGATGTCCGAGGCAATGTAGGTCTCCGGTAATTGAGATTGATTGACGAAACCCAAGAAACGCACTCGATCGCCGATTTTCAGGGACACTACTTCAGATTCCAAAGCGGAGCGCAACGCGCCGTCGCCGGCAAACACTAAGTATGAATTCGGTAATCCGGCTCGAACGAAGGCATGCAAAACATCTTGAGGCCTCTTCCACGGCTGAAGTTTTGCACAGAAGAGTACAACCGGCGCGTCCTTTGGTACGTCCCATCTGCGGCGCACGGCCTGACGGTCCACCCGGGAAGATTCCGCGATCCACCAATCGTTATCGACGCAATAAGGTGTCAATGCGAGGCGCTCTTCTGCGATTCCCAGTGAGCGCATCAAGACAGACCCACCGCTCGACGGCAGGATTACAGTATCGGGCAGCCGAAACAATCGTGGCCATAACAGTTTCTTGATCGCCAACCTCCATCCTTGATTGTCGCGCGAGGAGAGCACGTGCGCATCGGTGCCAAATAAGACCGCTGCACCGCTCATCTTGGCGGCCGCCAGAGCGATCCAGAAGCTTGCATAAACATATCCGGTATACAACACAACCGCGTCGAAATTCTCGCGGCGAACCAGGCTCCAAATTCCCGGATTAAAGAGACCGAAAAACGATCCCAATCCAGGACACCAAGACCGATTTTTGATAGCGATCCACGGGTAACCTTGAAGCAGCGGTACGTCCCACTTTACTTCGACCCCGAACTCCTGGTCCAGGTGCGACTCCGCTCCTTGCAAACCGCAATACGCCACCAGTATGTCGAGCCTTGGGTCTTTCGCATACAGACGGAATTGAGGTGATGCATATTGTACGGGGTGAGAGGCGACCAAAAGTACGCGCAATCGTCGATTCAGACGGCTCTCCCGTCATCCGTGTTGGCGATTCGGTGCTCTGCGAGGATGTGCGCCTGAGCTCCTGGACCATCTAGATATCGAAAGCAATAATCCATGGAAATTAGTTGTTCGAGAGCTGGACAAGACTGCCCCGATTGATCGAACCATGGAGTTCGATTAGGAGGGTCGGGAAATCCCGCTGCAAAATAGATCGCATCCCTCCGAGCAAATCGGCTTCCGCTCCTTCAACATCCATCATCACGAATTGAACGCGCTCGCGCAACGACGATGTGTAGTCATCCAGGCTCACAGCCTCCACCTCGATGTTCGGCCGGCCGCCTACAAGTGATGACGTATATGTTAGACGATCGGTGTCGTTCGATTTCAGATTGACGGAACCGGAAACGCCCGCAACCGCGCGATTTTCAACGAAAACGTTGCCGCAGCCGTTCAGGCGCACATTCTCCTCTAGCACTTTAAAGTTTTCCGGAACTGGTTCAAACGCGAAGACTCTTCCGCGTGGCCCGACAAGTTTTGACAACAACAATGCAAAGTCGCCTATGTGCGCGCCGACATCGAAAACAACCCAATTACTTTGGACCACTCGCTGGAGAGCGCCTATCACTTCGGGTTCGTACGTGCCAAAGACGAAAGCCTCAGAGGATTGCCATTCCAAGCGCATTCTGTACCCTTCAAGCGGGGCGGCCGGTGGAAAGATGTCAGCACCACGAGGGTAAAGCGAATTCATAATGCGGCGTAGTGGAGGCGCAAACCGCGATTTGACAGGTCCGGTGCGCCAAGACAAGGGAACGCTCTGCCAGAATCGCAGAATGCTATCTTTGGCGCTCATGACCCTCACCCGATTCGAAGCTCGTCCCATTAGCATTCAGCACCTTACAGAATTGTTTGGCAATGATGGCCCAAGAGAAATACTTCCCATAGACCTTGAGGTTACGTTCGTGGAGTTCCATCCACAATTCCGGATCGCTCAGGACGTGAACAAGTCCACGAGCCAAAGATTCGCGATCCTGCCACGGGGACCATTCCACGCCGGCATCGTCGAGAGGGCTGCTCGTGTTCTCGCCACGATATCCCACGATCGGAATTCCGCTCGCGATCCCCGCCATAACACTTCCGCGCTGAGGTGTAACAGCGCCGCGGACAAAAAGCAGTACGTCCGCGGATTCGAATTCGTCAGCAATCTCTTCCGCTGGCAAAACCCCGCGAACCAAAAGTTCGACATCGCTCCCGTGAAGCGCGCTCGCTAAAAGATCCTCGGCTTCCACGGATCCGCGCCCCACAACCATGAGGCGCAACCTTCCGAGCATCTTGCAAGCCTCCAACACGGCGCCGGAAATATCATGGACTTCTCGCTCAGTGGCCTCCGGAGAACCGGTTACCCCGAAGACGATTATGGTTTTTTCTTTGCTTGTCGACGTTGGCGCAACGCGTAGGTACGTGCGCCCGGGTATGTTCGCACCAATGGGTATGAAGACCGCTTTGTCCCTTTGCCGTGGCAGCCATGCGACGGTCTCGAGCGGTACAGTAAAAATGCTCTTAACAGCCATTTTGTGAAGCTTGTGAATTACCCAATCCTGGCAAATGCCACGGATGCGATCGATCCAACGGGTGGAACCTCTGCTCTGGCGGTGTTGTTCATGAAATACAACGACGCCGCGCACGTCTCGTCGGCGAAGAATCCAGAGCACGCTAACAGCGCCCAACGGAAATCCACGCCGAGACCAGGAGAACGCCGTATATTGCAACAGAACCCATCGATCGCGCCATTCAGCGCTCGCACGTGAAAGCTGTCTCAGAGCGGAGATCCAACCCTTTTCTGTCCATTGAACGCGCGCCTGTTGCAAGTCGATCCCGTCGGTCGCAAGCGCCCGCGCCAGAAAACTACAATAGTCTTCGACGCCATCCGTGGGCGTGTCGCGTCGGCCGAGGAGTGCTGTCCACTGCTGACGTGATTCATTCATTCGCGAGCTAGCGTTTCGCCCGGATTGCGAGATTCTTTCTCGCGCAGTACCACGCCATCGGCGTATCCTCCCCTGAGAGTTCCAATACGGTGCCCCCTGCAGCCTCAAGGGCGGGAATGACGCTCTTCTTTGTCATCGCTGTGCCATGCCAGCTTCTTCCAGCCATATCGGAATCGAAACCCAGAATACGAGCGAGAGCACGGCTCATCGAAGTTAAGTGAATCGTCCACAGACCATCAATCAACTTCCAGGCCAGGTGACCCTTCCAATTCATTGTAGGCTTCGACATTCCGTTCACTTGGAAGAGGCAAATTCCAGATTCTTTCAGAACCCGGAGGAGTTCACTAATGTACCCAGATACGGTCTTCTCATCCGGGAGGTGCTGCAAGACAAGGTAGCTGAAGGCAAAATCCACGGAGTTACTAGCCACGCCTTCCAGGTCTAGTCCATTTGCCTGCATCCACTCGACGTTCTGAACGCCCTGCGCCATCGTTCGCGCCCGATCGAGCATTTCGCCAGAAACATCCAACGCTATCACGCGGTCGAAGCGTGCTGCAAACACTTGAGTCATTCGGCCTGCACCACATCCCAACTCGACCATCGTCCTGCCTGCAGGCGAGAAACCGATACGCTTCAACACGGGCGAGACCAGCCGTTCGAAGTCCTCTCGCCCAGAATCCAGGAAGTCTGAGACGTCCCAACCAGTGCGCCAGGACGCGATGTAAAAAAAAGCGTCCTTACGGGCGCGCGCGTCCCACTCTTGCCGCATGGAATTAGCTCTGTTCACAACGTCATCCCCGAAATATTTTCTTTCACCGCTCTGTCTCGCGAAATCCGTCCGGTAGTATTCTGTTGGAGCGTGCTTGCCTCATCGCGGCAATCTTATTTCGCACCTCAGCCAGCCAAGCACGCCCAATAAGCATTGCGCCCTCGAATGCGTGGGGCGGATCTGACACGGCGAGGTGTCCCCACTGCTTGTAGGCACAATCGAGAAAGCCGTTCGCCGCGTAATAATCGAGGTAATGAGCGCGAACGCGTCCCTTGCACCATTTTCTGGCTGGGGCAGGTAGGCGGCCGGCATCGCTCTCAATGATCCGAAATAACGTTTGCACACGATTATCATACGTGTGTTCTCGTAAAACCCTATCACGAGCGGTCTTTGCGATTCGTGTGCGCGCGATCTCGTCAGTCAGATACTGTTGAACAAGTCCAACGACTTCTTCTCGGCGATTGTACCCGATGAAATGAACGCCTTCTTTGAATCCAAAGGATGTCAACTCACTTGGAAGCCGAGTGATCAGGAGCCCTCCGGAGGCCATTGCCTCAAAAACGCGCATGTTCGCATCGTCTGGATAGTCATCTCTCGCCGCATTAACTATGATTTTTGATCTGCAATAAACTTCGGCGAGTTCTTCGGGGGAATGGAAACGAGTGAAATCGTTCATTTTGAAATGCTGAGATAGAGCTTGGAGAATGTATCGGCGATCCTGGTAGACAGGGCCATCTATGCGGCCCACCGACGCGACCTCGAATACTCGTTCCTCTTGCTGTCCTGAGAAGAATTGCGGGTCAGCAGCATGAGGCCAAGTGATAACTCCAGGATGGCCCGCATCGCGAAATTGAGCTTCGAAACCTGGGTGAAAGACTACGGCATAATCAAAGAGCAGAGACCAGCGGATTCGTCGACGCGTGTAAGCGTAAGTGTCGGATTGCAACGAGACGGTCGGAATATTAACTTTCTCTAGGCCCTGCGGGAGCAAGTCATGTGCGGACTCCGCCAATACGATAATTTTCGGTAATTCTTGGAATTTGCCCAGGAGCACCTGAATATTTCCATCGACGGGAAATTCATCTCCGGCACAAACCACGTCAAATCCGAACCTTCGAAAGGCTCTCGCAAAAAGTTGAGGTTCTTTATACTCCAGCCCAGATTGCCGGCATAAATATAGAACGTTCATGTTACTCGTGCCCAATGCGAAGCAAAAGCTGTCATCGTTCAAAGACCCGGGGATCGTGCTTCCAGCGTTGCGTTATACCGGAAGCAGCGGAGAGGGATTAGGGCCAGAACAACTGGATTCGTCCAAAGAATTAAAATGTTCTTTACTCCCGTTAGCCTTTGGGCCTGGTCATCTCCGCTTGCTCTGTAAGTATAGTCGAAGCGGACTTATCGGCATTCACGCACTCAAATGTCCAAAGCCAATAGCAGAACGACGGGAACTTACCCGTGATACGCCATGCACGTTCGATCGCTCGCCGAGCGAAACCGGCGACAAAACGACTACTAAAGAGGCGATTCTTTCTTAGCCGATGGGGAAGTATCGACTCGCGCGGAGCCCATTCCCAAGGCAACACACGCTCGATCCGCCACCCGAACTGCTTCAAAAAAAGAGTGAAGTTAGAAAACTCAAAAAGGCCGGGATACAGATAAGCATGTCCTGTCGCCGGGTTCGGCACGCTGCAAATGAATTTCGCGTTTTCTTTGAGAACGCGACGCGCTTCCAACATGGCATAGTACGGATTCATCAGGTGTTCCATGGTTTCGAGAGAAATTACAATGTCGAAATAATCACTCGGAAAAGGCAGCGGTTGACTGCCGGCGTCCAAGCACAGAGCCGATATTCCCTTTGCACTGCATTTCTCTACCCCCGAGGCCGAGGCGTCTACTCCGCGAACTTCGTTGGCATTCTGAAACAGGGAGAGCAGCTTGCCGTCGCCGCATCCGATTTCGAGGATGCGCTTTCCATGGCAGTTGGGGAGAAAAGTGTCGGCAGTCCACCGGAGACGGTTTTCAGGGTAACCGCCGGACGCGTAGTAATCTCGATGTTCTTCTCGAACAATGTCTTCAGGGCGCATGCGGCTCTTAAAGCGACAAGCTACCAATTCACTGCGCAAGATGATCTATGTGGATCCCTTTTTACAAATTCCCGATGTCCAACCGCGATTCCAGGCACAGTGAGAATAGGTTCAATACTACCGAACCATTCAATCTTCGAATCTCGTTCCCGAAAAAGAAATATGATCTTCATTTTTCGAAAACTAAGAGAAGCGTACTCCCAGCATAACGATAAATCGGAAGTTTTAGAAGGAGGCCCTTGAGCGATCTGATGGCGAAATTTGTGCCTAATAACTGGGTGTCTGCTTTCCAGTAAACCAGTTTATGGCCGCGCTGTTTCATCAAGCGAATAATCTCGTATGTCCACATGATGTACACGACATCGGCATCGTAAATGAAGTCATAATGAAAAGCATCAGGATCCTCCACGCCCACGAACGGCAAACGGCCAAATAACCACCCCAACAAGTGCTGCCACAAACGCCCAAGGGTATAGCGCAGGCGCCAAAAACTATTTCCGCTCTTACTATTAAGAGAATTCGGAGCCCAAAACGGAAAATCCCAGGCTGGACCAAGTAAAACAATTCTGCCACCCGTTTTAACCACTCGGGTAATTTCTTCGAGTGTTTCAACCGGCGTGACCGTGTGTTCGAGCACATAGGTGGCGATGACCCCTCCGAACGAACCATCGGAAAACGGCAGATGGTCGGCGTCACCGCACGTAAGGTAAAGTGCCGGATCTACAGGTTTTTTGAGCGCCGTCATGGATAGATCAATCCCGAAATAGCGGCAGCTCTCTTTAAGCCACGCGGAGTTTGCGGCAGTGCCGCAGGCAATATCTAAAACTGGTTCGTTTTTCGGCAGAAATGACGCCGCTAATTGCCGAGCTGGAGAATCTACAAATTCTTCCGAAGAAGTCATGTCCCAATAGGATTGTTGCGCATTCCAGAACGCCCAGAGCCGCTTCTTCAAGTTTTCGGCTGCCGCGCGTTTAAAAGACATGAGTTTTGAGTGCAGCCAGGTTTTTCCCCAGCAGCTGCCAAAGACGACCGACATCACTGTTTCTTATAATTCCTAGCAACCACGCCCCGAGAACGTACAGCAGAAGCGAGGCCAAGAAACGGACTATCTCCAAGACACGCACATCCTTAAATAACAGTGTGATGAAAAGAGTCAGTAAACATGGAGGAACCAGTATTCGGAAACCGATCCAAGCAACCGAACGTGTCCGCGGAAATACAAAGAAAAGTAAAATGCCACCTAATGTGTAGCTGATATTTGTGGCCCACGCAGCACCGATAGCGCTCCACCTTGGAATCCAGTATAGGTTTAATAGGATATTAATCACTGCGCCTATTCCCGTAGCTACTGGAAGATAATTCTGGAGATTCTTCGTTACCAATGCGTTGCTGATCACAACTCCGAAGAAAACAGGCACTTCCGACCAAATCAGCACTGCGAGTAACGGGCCAGCAGCGATAAACTTCACACCGTATAGAAAAAACACGATCGGCATGGGAAAAAGCGTAACAACAAGACAAATCCCGAATGCGATGGCCATCAGGGCTCGAAAGCTCAACCGGAGATAGTGGCGAAAGCGATCGCCATCGTTCGCGGTCTGCGAGAGTATTGGAAACAGTGAAGTCATGACGGCAATCGGGAGGAGATTGATGAACTCGGTGAGCCGTACTGCTGCCACATAGTTGCCTAGAACTTGGTCGTTGACCATCTTATGCAGCATTACTTGATCGATCCGATGATATATGCCGACGGCGAGTGTGCTTACAGCCAGAGGAAATCCGTACATGAGATATTTCTTAATCTCTGCGGGAAGCAAGCGCCACGGGCGGGTCAGGAAGCCTTTCCGATGAATTGCCACGCCGATAAGCGCGACTTCCAGTAGGGCGCAACCCGTTCGTCCTAAAATGATAGAGAAAAGACCCGCTCGCGTCGCGGCCATCACCACAAGCACGAGCAGCCATACGATCTGCCGGAGCAAACTAATGCCAACGCCGTACCATTGCCGTAAGTCCACCTGAAAGATAATTCCGGGCAAGCGCAGAGGTGACAGAAGAAGGATGTCGACGGATGCCACAATCAGCAGGATACGCAGTGAGCCGCCATAGCCGAACAATGGCGCAAAAAGAAGGGCTATCGCAACTGAACCCATCGCAAAGAGAGAACTAACACAGAGGCCGGTGAGAAGAATGCTTCCCGCGCGACTGCGATCCTGTGCTACCTGGCGAGCGAGAATGGAATCAAGTCCGAAAGTTGACAGCCAGCCGTATAGCCCGAGATAAGCGTACAGGGCGCCGAACTCCCCGAGTTGTGCAGTCCCAAGGTAGCGAGCCAACAGAATCGTCGCGCTCGCCGAGAGAACAAGGTTGAGGCCTTGACCTCCAATAAGCGTAACAATGTTTTGAAAGATCCGTGTCGCGGGCGCGGTGGTCTCCAGAGCAGCGTCTGGCATCGATCCTGTACCGCTCAATTCAACAGAGGTCGCGGTCCCTTGCGGGCTTGCGATGGGTTCTTTATTCAGCATGTTCGCGCAGCTGTTTCACGTCTTGGTTCTCGATGCGATTCATCAATTCCTTGCGACCGAGCATGTAGTGCCTTAGCGTACGCGTAACCTGTACCGGAACTACCGCGACTTGGTTGTATGCCGCCTCGGGCCAGGAAATGGGGCCGCGAGCTGGGATCAGATGCATGCCCCACTGAAAGATCATCCCCAGATTCCAAATGCTCAGAAGAGCGATTACGGACCTCGCGAGAACAGCCGCGGAGCGCGGCGACATCGCGAAGGCCAGCCTGTCAAGGAACGCGCCGAGACCGAGAACAAACAGCGGCGTCAGAGAAACAAAGAAGCGGTTGCCGAATGAGGATATCCCTGCCCAGTCTGCATAACAACCAATCGCATAAAGATACAAGGCAAACGCCGCAAGGCTACACAGGCTCAACAGATGATCATGTCGCTGGAGCAGGAAGAGCCCGATGAGCGCGAGACCAATGATGGGTGTCCAGGTAAGCAAACCATGCTCGGACGAAAAGCAAACTTTCAGGAGCGCGGGAGAGAGAAAGTTCCAGGACTCAGTATAGCCAAAATTCAAGTACCTTCCGTAGATGATATGTTTGACGATGAGCGTGGGCAGAAACGCTATCGAGATAACAAGACTAAACAAAACATTCTGCAAAAATAGGGTTTTGACGGCCGCGGTTTGATGTGATCTAAATTCTACCAAATAACGAGCAACGGATTCCAATAGCGGGACCACGAGCAACACTGCATTTATATAGTAAACATCCAACATGAAGCCGGAAATTGCTCCGAGAATTATCCACTGCAGCCAGGTACGTTCGCCGCGTGTTCGGTCCCAATACCAAAAGAACAATGCGACGGCGAATGCGGAGTGCGCATGAGACCAGGAGGGATTGAAATACATGTAAACAGGTAGAGAGCTTGCGAACCAAATCCCGATCGTAGCCAAAAAGGCCCATTTTTCCGGGACGTACTTTTTAGCCAGATGGAACGAAATCCAAAGTGCAAGAAAGCCATAGATTGCGGTCCCCAAAGCCATAGCGACAAGATACGGAAACGAATAACCATCAGCGGGAAGGTGACCACCGAGGACGTGATTGATGCCAACGAAGACTTGCGCTGCCAGCAAAAACGGAAACCACAGGATTGCTGGGCCTATGGAGAAGTGGTTGTTCAAATAGCCTGTAGAAGTAAATTCAGACGGCAATATGTTGCCGTCTGCAGCTACCCGTCCCATACGAAAACTGGTATTTGCCGCCAGCCAATCCTTTCGAAAATCCAGCCGATGTTCGATGAGTAGAGAGCGGGCGTACGCGTAATATCCCACGCCATCACCGCGCACCCAGGGATTGCCGAGTGGCAAGGTTAAGACAAAAATTAGGATCAGAAGCTTTTCGAATTTATCAGGTCTAGACAAGTGTTGCGATTTCCTTGAGAGTTCACTCAAATCGCTGGGCGGTCCGAACTGCTCGCGCCGCGGGACGGGTGAGGTCCGGAAAGCGGCTCGTTTGAGGCTTGCCGA
>Ga0209529_1000009_pt1 | contig 13993 bp, 6 predicted proteins | sample BlaSpr_A8_OM1_O2_FD_187980 | JGI IMG/M metagenome (GOLD analysis project Ga0209529, IMG submission 187980) | Forest soil microbial communities from Thunder Bay, Ontario, Canada - Black Spruce, Ontario site 2_A8_OM1_O2 (SPAdes) (version 2) | ecosystem: Environmental > Terrestrial > Soil > Boreal...
TACCTACCGGTCACACTTAAATTGGAGGACCTGCAGGCAAAGGCCCAGCAGAGCAGGGCAGACCTTCGCGCGGCGCAACAAGGAGTGACTGCAGCGAAGAGCCAGTACGAACTCGCGAAGGCCAATGGAAAAGTGGACGTCACTGGCACGTTCAACTACGACCATGTCAGCGACACGAACACAGGTTCGTTTTTCGGCAGCTTCCAGATTCCGATCTTCAGTCGCAATCAGGGCGAAATCGCGCGAACGAATTACGTCATCAATCAAGCGCAAGAACTGGAACTTGCGGCGAACGATCAAGTCTTGAGCGATGTGCTCACGGCCTACGAGTCGGTGCGCGATAATGACCAAGTCGTCTCGCTCTATCGCTCCGGCTACCTCGATGCCGCAAAACAATCGCGCGACATTACCGAATATTCCTACAAACGTGGCGCCGCGAGCCTTCTAGATTTTCTGGATGCCGAGCGCAGCTACCGCGCTACGGAACTAGCCTATCGCCAGTCCCTCGCCGCTTATCTTACGGCTGTGGAGCAACTCCGCGAAGCTGTGGGAGTCAGAAATTTGCCATGAAAAATCCACCAACCATAAAACACACAGTACACCTTGGAGTGGCAGTGACAGTCGCGATTTTGATCGCAGGCTGCAGTTCGGAACGAGCGAATCAAATGACCTCGTTCTCTTCGAGCGAATCGAAGACGGAAACAGCTGGGCTTTTCACGATTCCGCAAGATCAAATGTCGCACGTGCAAGTTGTGAACGTACAACCGTCCAAGATCACGCGCACGCTGCGGCTGACGGGAGCAGTCGCTTACAACGCATTCAGCACCACGCCCGTAATTACACAAGTAGGTGGACCGGTCAGCAAAATCCTCGTGGTTCCAGGGGATCGAGTGAAACGCGGGCAGCCCCTTTTGGAAGTAAGCAGCCCGGATTATTCGCTGTTGCTGGCTTCCTATCTGAAAGCGCGCGACACCTACCGTGTGGCGGACAAAAATTACGAACGTGCTCAGGATCTTTTCGCTCATCACGCCATCGCCGACCGTGATTTGCTGCAAGCTGAATCTGATCGCATACAAGCGCAAGCGGATCTAAGTGCGGCTGAAGCGGGCATGAAAATCTTGGGCATACCAAAACCGGAGGACCTGGAGAAATCTCCCATCTCAGCTCAGATCCCCCTGCTCGCTCCTATCGGCGGAGAAATTGTGGAACGCCTCGTTTCGCCAGGACAAGTGTTGCAGGCTGGTACGACTCAGGCGTTCACGATTTCCGATATGAGCACTGTCTGGGTGCTCGCCAATATTTATCAGGGTGACCTGGCCTACGTGAAAAATGGCGACGCCGCGGTAATCACCACCGATTCCTATCCTGATAAATTTTCCGGTAAGATTTCCTTTATTTCCCCGGCGCTGGACCCCACCACTCGGACATTGCAAGCGCGCATCGTAGTCGACAATCCAGGCGGAAAGTTAAAGAAGGATATGTACTGCGTCGCAACCATCACGGCCGGCGTTATTCCGAACGCAATTGCTGTGCCGGATTCTGCAGTCCTGCGCGACGACGAAAATCAGCCCTTCGTTTACGTGGCTACCAGCTCCAATCAGTTCGGCCGTCGTCAAATAGAAATCGGGCAGAGTGAGAACGGGGAAACACAAATTCTGAAGGGCCTTTCAGCCGGCGACAAAGTGGTTGGCAACGGAAGCCTGTTCCTACAGTTCGCCAATTCTTTCCAGCACTGAGCTCGCAATCTAAATGATCAATCGAATCGTCCAATTCGCGCTGCAGCAGAGATTTCTTGTTCTCATGTTCGCGGCTTTCATCACCGTAGCCGGCGCTATTTCATTCAAGCGCATGCCGGTGGACGCTTATCCGGATTTGTCTCCGCCCATGGTTGAAATCATCACGCAGTGGCCCGGCCACGCAGCGGAGGAGATCGAGCGGCTGGTCACGCTGCCCACCGAAGTGGAAATGAACGGCGTGCCGAAGATGGTCATCCAGCGCTCCATATCGCTATACGGGCTCTCTGATGTAATTCTCACTTTCGACGAAGACACCGATGATTACTTTGCGCGACAGGTCGTTTTCCAGCGGCTCAGCGAGATTAACTTTCCGACCGGCGTACAGCCCACGCTTGCGCCTCTTTCCAGCCCCTCGGGACTTGTCTATCGCTACGTGCTGGAAAGCCCGGACCGTTCGCCGCAGGAACTTAAGACTTTCGAAGATTGGGTCATCGAGCGCGAATACAAGCAAGTGCGCGGCGTCGCTGACGACTCCGGATTTGGCGGTACGGTGATGCAGTATCAAGTGCTGCTCGATCCCGCCCGCTTGTACGGCTATCACATCACGGTACCGACGGTAATCCAGCAACTCAGCGTGAATAACGCGAATACAGGCGGCGGATTCTATTCACAAGGCGGCCAGTTTTACTACGTTCGCGGCCTCGGGCTAATTCGTGACGAAGCGGACATCGGCAGCGTGATTATCGGAACGCAGAATGGCGTGCCCGTTCACGTGCGCGACGTCGGCGACGTAGCCATCGGACACGCTCCGCGTCTCGGCCAATTCGGCTTTAACAATAATGATGACGCCGTCGAAGGCGTCATCATGATTCTGCGCGGCGAGCAGACTCAAAGTGTTTTGAAAGGTGTCGAAGAAAAAACCAAGGAACTCAACGAGCACATTCTTCCTCCCGACGTAAAAGTGCGACCCTATTACGACCGCAGCGACCTGGTGCAGCTCACAATTTCCACGGTTGAGAACAACCTGCTGCTGGGCATGACCCTCGTCCTGATCGTGCTGATGTTCTTTCTGGTGAGTGTGCGTGCGGCCGTGATCGTCGCTCTGACGATTCCGCTGGCGCTACTGTTTTCTTTCATTTTTCTGCACGCGCAAGGGGTGGCCGCCAACCTTCTTTCTATCGGCGCGATCGACTTCGGCATCATCATCGACGGCACCTTGGTAATGGTCGAAAATATTTATCGTGAGCTTGGCCTGCGCGAAGGGCAGCGATACGACTTGCAGGAAGTAATCCTCGCTGCGGCCAAGGACGTGGACCGGCCGATCTTCTATTCCGTAGCCATCATCATCGCTGGTTACATTCCGATCTACGCGCTTAGCGGCCCTTCCGGAAAGCTCTTTCATCCCATGGCCGACACCATGTCGATCGCCCTGGTGGGCGCGCTGATCCTCACACTTACATTCGTTCCGGTAATGTGCTCTTACTGGTTCAAGAAGGGTGTCCGCGAGCCCAGAAATAGGCCGTTTGAGTGGATAAAGAACGAGTATGCGTCGGAGCTTCGGTGGTGTCTTGATCGTCCTTGGCTGACCATGCTGCTCGCGACCATTATTTTCGCCGCCAGCCTCTTGCTGATTCCTTTCATCGGTGGCGAGTTCATGCCGCATCTTGACGAAGGCGCCCTCTGGGTTCGCGCGACCATGCCTTATACGATTTCGTATGAAGAAGCCGCCAAGATTGCGCCGCAGATTCGCGACATCCTAGCCAAATACCCACAAGTCACAGAAGTTGGTTCCGAGCTTGGCAGGCCTGACGACGGCACCGACCCCACCGGATTTTTCAATTGCGAGGTTTACGTTGGCCTGAAGCCATACAAAGACCCTGTATGGAAGACTGGAAAAATTCACAATAAGCCTGAGCTGATTGAGAATCTTCAAAAGCAGCTCGCTGCGTATCCCGGAATTATTTTCAACTACACACAACCGGCCGAAGATGCCGTGGATGAAGCGCTTACCGGACTGAAAAGCGCTCTGGCTGTGAAAGTTTACGGATCCGATTTGAATGTGCTGCAAGACAAAGCTCTGGAAATAAAGCGCAGACTTTCGCAGGTTCCTGGTTTCACGGAACTAACTGTAGTACGCGAACTGGGCCAGCCCAGTCTGCTGGTACAAGTGGATCGCGATAAAATTGCGCGCTACGGGATCAATGTCGCCGACGTTGAAGCCGTTGTGCAGGCCGCCGTTGGAGGCCAAGCTGCCACTCAGGTAATTCAAGGCGAGAAATTATTCGATCTTGTTGTGCGCATGAAACCTGAATTCCGGGAGAACGCGCAACAAATTGGCAATTTGTTGGTGGGCACTCCTGCAGGGCAGCAGATACCGCTGAGCGAACTTTCCGATATTCGCGAAGCCAGTGGCGCTTCCTTCATCTATCGCGAGAACAATTCGCGCTACATCGGAGTGCAGTACAGCATCGAAGGGCGCGATCTGGCGAGCGCAGTGCGAGACGGACAGCGCGCTATCGCCAGCGTCGAAAAGTCTTTGCCTACCGGCTATCGCATGAGTTGGGGTGGAGAGTACAGCGAGTTTGTCACGGCGATGAGTCAGGTGCGGGTGGTCGGGCCGCTCACCGTGCTGCTGATTTTCGCGATTCTTTTTTTCCTTTACGGCAATGTGAAGTTTCCCGTCACTGTAGTGTTAAGCGTGGTGATGACCGAACCGGTGGGTGCGCTGCTTGCCTTAAAGCTCACACATACTCCCTTTAGCGTCTCCTCAATCCTTGGGCTTTTGGTGCTGATGGGCGTGTCAGTGGAAACGGCCGTGATCGACGTTTCTTATATCAACAAGCTTCGGCTGGAAGGTCAGGACATCGAGCGAGCCACTTTTCAGGCGTCGCTTGTACGCTTCAGGCCCATCATGATGACGGCGCTGGTTGCCTGTCTTGGATTGCTTCCCGCGGCGCTTTCCACTGGTATCGGGTCCGATTCCCAGAAGCCGTTTGCGATCGTCATCGTAGCGGGGCTTGTATCACGTCTATTACTGGGCCGTATCGTTAGCCCAGTGCTATATAAGATGGTCGCCCGGCAAGGCGATGTGCTGCAGGTCTGAAGCCGCAATTGGCTGATGTGCAGCAAAAATTATGGTCACGATTGTATCGGAAGCTGCGTCTAAGTAACATCGGTGTGGGGGTGTTGGGTTGTTCAAGCGGCGGCAAGTGGCGTATCGGATTGCAGCCATCGTGGTGGCCGCATTCGTATTGTCTTTCGCCTTTCAGGCCGCTGGGCACTGGCACAGCCAATTTGAAGATCAGCACTGCCGCGTCTGTCATTTTGCCCATTCCGTAACCGTTGACCTCTCACACGGGACAGCCCTACCCATTCCGCAGGCCGTCGCTCGACTGAACCCAGCCAAGTCGTTTGATCCCCACCTAGAACTCGTCTTTCATCAAACTTCTCCTCGCGCTCCCCCGGTTCAATCGTAATCCATCCCTAGAAAAAATCCGGCACGTGGATTTCTCATTTTAGCTCGTTCGCGAGCGATGAGTTCCGCGTAGCCCCACCCAACGATTGGATCAGCCCTACGCGGGCTTAGGGAGATTCGTATGAACCGTAGGAACACATTTTATTTGGCAGCGGCATTGTGTGTGTTGATTCTTTTCTCCGCGAATAGCGTGCACGCTCAATCAGCAGCGATTACCGGAACGGTTGTAGATCCATCGGGCGGTGTGATTCCCAATGCCACGGTAACAATTCACAATCCTGTAAGCGGATTGGAGAGGTCCACTACCACCGACACGGCAGGAAACTTCGCCTTCCCCAACGTGCCATTCAATCCCTACCACCTCACGGTGAACGCAACAGGATTTATGCCATACGCCCAGGATGTTGAGATTCGCTCGTCGGTACCTTCCAATGTTCGGATCACGTTGAAGATTGCAGGTGGGACTAGCACTGTGACTGTAGAGGGCGGCGGCGACCTCTTGGAGAATGATTCAACTTTTCACACCGATGTCGACCGTGCGTTATTCGAGAAGCTGCCTTTGGAAAGCCAATCTTCATCACTCAGTTCGCTGGTTACGCTGACGACCCCAGGTATCGCAGCCGACTCGAACGGTCTTTTCCACGGGCTTGGCGATCACGCGGAGAATTCGTTTTCTGTCGACGGCCAGCCTATCACCGATCAGCAGAGCAAAGTTTTTTCGAACCAGCTTCCTGTCGATGCGGTGCAGTCGCTGGAAGTTATTTCCGGCGCACCGCCAGCTGAATTTGGGGACAAGACGAGTGTGGTGATCGTGGCTACCACGCGCTCCGGCTTGGGCGTTACTACGCCTCACGGCAGTATCACTGCCTCCTACGGCTCATTCGGTTCAACCAACGGCGGTTTTGATCTTGCGTATGGCAGCCAGAAATGGGGGAATTTCGTCTCGGCGAATGGTTTAAACAGCGGCCGATTTTTGGATCCTCCGGAAAACAGCGTGATGCACGACAGAGGCAATGAGGAAAACATATTTGATCGCGTCGATTACCAGCTCTCGAGTGCAGACTCGATTCACTTGAATGGCCTATACACGCGATCGTGGTTTCAGACGCCGAATTCTTTCGACGCCCAATTTGCCTCGCCTTGGTTTGGTGTGGTCGTTCCGGATGCGGGCATTGGTCCCAATGGCGTGCCGGTCGGACCGCAGGATCAGCGCTCGAAGATCGGTACCTTTAACATCGCGCCGAGCTGGACACACCTGATCAGCTCCAACACGGTTTTCACACTCGGAGCCTTCGTCCGCCGGGATGCTTATAACTATTATCCTAGCGACAATCCCTTCGCCGACCTCGGACCATTCAACCTTCAGAGAGAGAGCGTCGCCCAGGATCGCACTCTAACGAACGCAGGTATTCATTCGGAAGTATCGTACGTACACGGCATCCACAATGTAAAAGCAGGAATCATGTACGAGCAGACGTTTCTCACTGAGAACGACAGCCTCGGCATCGTCGATCCGACGTTCAACGCACCATGCCTCGGTCCCAATACGAATCCTTTAACTGACGCGTTTTATCCTTTCGCGCCGGTGCAAGGCTTCACAAGTCTCAGCCAGTGTGCAGGGGCGGGACTCCAGCAGAATGTGGCATCTAATCCCAACGCCCCTGGCAATCCGGCCAATGGTTTTTTAAGCTCATCCCTTTACCCTCTGTTTAACTCAGTTTTACTTCCATTCGACCTGACGCGCGGAGGGACTTTATTCAACACCGCTACATCCTTTCCTCTGCACACAGATGTGAAGGAGCTGGCGATTTACGTCCAGGACACCGTTACTTGGAAGAACTGGTCGTTCAATTTGGGTATCCGCGGCGACAAGTACAACGGTTTGACCACCGCTGGCCAGGCGGAGCCCCGCCTGGGCTTGGCATACAACTTCAAACCGACCAGCACCGTTCTCCGCATTTCCTACGCGCGAAGTCTCGAAACTCCCTTTAACGAAAATCTAGTGCTTTCCAGCATCGGATGCGAGTCTCCAATTCTCAATCCCCTGCTGTTGTGTTCGTCGAACGCGTTAACGCCATTAGCTCCCGGGTTTCGCAATGAATTCCACGCAGGCTTGCAACAAGCCTTCGGCAAATATTTTGTGCTCGATGGCGAATATATCTGGAAGTACACGCACAACGCCTATGACTTCAGCGTCCTTGGCAACACTCCCATCACGTTTCCGATTGAATGGCACAATTCGAAAATCCCTGGATTCGCGATCCGTGGGTCCGTCCCGAATTACCACGGGTTGACTTCTTTCATTGTGATGTCTAGCGTGGCGGCGCGGTTCTTCACGCCGCAGGTCTCCGGAGCCGGAGCAAATCCCTCGGCGCCAACAGGTGTTTTTCGCATCGACCACGACGAGCATTACAACGAAACCACACATCTGCAGTACCAGGTCCCTTGGAAGAAGGCTCCTTGGGTCAGCTTTAACTGGCGGTATGACAGTGGCCTCGTCGCCGGCGCGACTCCCTGCTACGGAGTTCTAGCGACTAACGATTGCCCAGGCTCTATTCTCCTAGGAGGAGTGCCGAACGTAAGTCTGGTCGCGTCCAACGTGGGAAGCGTGCCTCTTTCCGCAGATCAGGAATTCGAGGCCGGCTTCACTTGTAACGGCATGCACGCAACACCGCCCAGCGCGGCAAATCCAGCTGGCACACCCTTAAGTTCTAATGGCACGGTCGGCGTTTGCCCCGCTTCGTCTTTTGGTTCGTCGCTCATAAAAGTGCCTGGGCCGAACAAAGAGAACGACGACCTCAACCCGCCGCGTATCCAACAGCGTAATTTGTTCGATCTCGCTGTGGGCCATGACAATCTGTTTCGCGGGGATCGCTACAAGTGGAGCGCCCGCTTGGAAGTGATCAACCTGACCAACAACTATGCTCTGTACAACTTTCTCTCAACGTTTAGCGGCACACACTACGTTACACCGCGAGCCATCACCGGCACGGTCGGTTTCCACTTCTAAAGGTAGCCGCCTCAAACTGCGCGGGACTGGGTCTGTCAATCGGTCCCGCGCCATCCTCGTCGTTGGTGCGCGCGAACCGGTCGCATTTGGCGCGCCGATGCAATACCCTTCCTTGACGCCTATCTATTGCTTTTGTTAGGCTGCCTCACTACTCTCTGCATCGCGGGCGCGGTGTTTGCGCGATGCCAGAGTTTAAGCATTCCCTTCCCCCTGGGAGAGTAATGGAAACATCTTCCGCTCTTTTTGAGCTCGCGAGCGTGTCGCTAGCGTGTCGCGATCAAGACACATTGCTAAAGACTTTTGCCGCTCGAGTAGGTACAACACTCGGGGCGCGCGCCGTACTCGTTTGGATCGCGAATCCAACAAGCGAAGAGCTGGTTTGTCGCATGCGCTGGATCGAACCCGGCGAACGATTGCATCCCACAGAACTGCCCGTCGGCGGTGGAACGCTCGCAATTTTGTACCAATCGGCCGCTACGCGACGTTTACCGGCGCGTGAAATTTCAGTCGAAGATCTCGAGCACCTCGATGAATTTAGCCGTACTCGCGTGAAATCCGCGCTATATGCGTCTCTGCCCGGAGCCCTAAGACCGGAAGGCGTAGTAGAAGTTCTGAATAAGCGCGCCGGAGAGTTTACTGCCGAAGATGCGCATTTCTTGGAAGAAGCCTGCTTATTGGCAGGCCGCGCCCTGACGAATCTCGACGCGATTGAAGCGGAACGCCATGCTCAGCTTTCCACCCTCGAGCGCCTCACCGCTCTTTACGATTTGGGCCGAACGTTCACATCGACCCTGGAGCTGGAAGAACTTCTCCCGATCGTCGCCGGTAAAATTCGCGACATTCTAGGGGCGGGTGCTTGCAACCTATGGCTCGCTTCTGCCGACGGACAACAGCTCACTCTTGCGAAACAAATCGGAGAAGATCCCACCATTGAAGAGGACGCCACTGCGCCTTTGAATGAAGGTCTTCTGGCCGATATCGCGCAGCAGGCCAACCCCAGATTGTTGGAGGACCCCAGGGAGGAACCCGCGCTCGCCGAGCGCATTGAAAAAGGCGGAGATTTCGAAATTCTGTCCTGGATGGGCGCGCCTCTTCGAAAGGACGATGAAGTTCTCGGCGTCGTTGAAATAATCAACAAGTCGGACGGCACGCTGTTCAACGAAGATGATCTGTTTTTCCTTTCCAGCATCAGCGAACAGGCAGCCGTAGCGCTGCATAACGCCAACCTGCTCGAATCTGAGCGTAGGGTTCACGCACTCGACGCCCTCTTGAAGATTTCACAGGAAATTACCTCCACTCTTGATCTTGATCATGTGTTGACCACGGTGGTCGCGCAATCCTCCAACGTAGTCCCCTTTGAAAGCTGTGTGATTGGATTCTACGACCGCAGACGCTTCGTCCTGGGCGCCGTGTCAGGTGAAACAGAAGTCCCCAAGACCCGGGAGATGAGCGACCTGCGCGAGCGTATGGAGTGGGTAGCCGAGCAGGAAAACCCTGTTTCAGCGAATTTGCATGAAGATGGTTGGCAAGTTGAGCCCGACGAAACGAAGGCGCAGGTCGTCTCGTTTCTCGAGGAGCACGGACACAACGGTTTCTACGGTTTGCCATTACGCGACGACCAGGGAACACTCGGCGCGATGATTCTTCTTAGCAGCGAGCCGGATTTTCTCTCGGAAAGCAATTTAGAAACACTGGCAATCCTCGCCAGCCAGACCACCGTGGCTATTCGAAACGCACAGCTCTATCAACAAGTACCGCTGGCGAATATCTTGCAGCCCTTCGCGCAGAGAAAGAAAAAACTGATCGCGGCTATGCCCAGAAGCCGGATAGTGCAATATGCCGAACGCGCCGCCATTGTGGCAGCCCTTCTGATACTCATTCCTTGGCCCATGCGTGTGGGGACCGACGCGACCGTCGTACCAGCCGACCGGCGCGTAGTGAGCGCAATGGAAGGCGGCACGGTAAAACAGGTCTTCATTCGCGAGGGCGATGCCGTAAAACTTGGTCAGGTCCTGGCGCAACTCGACGATAGCGAGGATCGCGTGAAATTGGCGGAAGCTGAGGCAGCCTTGTCTCAGACGCGTCGCGAATTGGCCGAAGCCGAATTTCGAAATGATCCCTCCGCCGCAGGACAAGCGCAAATTCGCAACGAACTGTATTCCGCGGAAGTCGCGCTGGAGCAGCAACGTGTAAATCAGGCGCGATTGACTTCCCCGATTGCCGGCATGGTGGTCACACCGAAAGTGGAAGACAAAACCGGAACGATGCTAAAGGCCGGCGATGCTTTTTGCGAGATCGTTGCTCAAGACCATATGGCCGCGGAAATGAGCGTGCCGGAGACAGACCTTGCCCTCGTGCGGCCGGGAGAAAACATGGCCCTGAAGTTGAACGCTTTTCCGACAATAACATTTACGGGAAATGTGGAACGGCTCGGCGCTCAGACCCATACGGACTCCGGAGACCAGTATTTTCTGGTGCGTGCTATATTCGAAAATACTGGCGGAAATGCACGCGATGGAATGGTTGGAAGGGCGAGAATTCAATCACACGGCGGGTGGTTCGGTAGTGGGTGGTACCCGATAGGCTACGCAATTTTTCGCTCACCGTTCCGATGGATTTGGCAAAAGGCATGGGTCTGGTTGCCGTAGCAAAGAGGAAATGACCATTATGAAACGCGTTTTGCTCATCTTGATCGCGACGATCGCTGTTGGTGTAATGGGTTGCGACAAATCTTCAGTAGCATCTAATGCTAAGGTTGCGCCGGAAACACCGGCAAACTCAGCTACTTCCCAGCCGCTCGCAAATACCGGAGCTCCGAGGCCATCGGAACCTGGCGATATCCTGAGCATCCTCACCGTGGAACATCAGGTAGATCTCTCATCGCAACGCGATGGCATCGTAACCTCCGTACTGAAAGATGAAGGCAACGCGGTGAACACGGGCGACATACTCGGCCACCTGAACGACCAGAGCCTGCAACAGGAACTTATCAAAGCCCGCGACGATCTGAAGGTCACCGAGAACAACCTGCAATATAAAGCGGCCGAATTAAAAGCTAAAGGCGCCGCCTACCGTCGCCAGCAGCAATTACGAGAAGCAGGATTATCGAGTCAGGCCGATCTCGAACAGGCCGAATTCGAAGCGAAAGGCGCGGAGTACGATATGCACGGGTACGAAGCCCTGGTCGAAAGCGGCAAAGCCGAAATCCATCGCCTTGAAATTGAAATTGATCAAACTGTATTGCGCGCGCCATTTTCCGGAGTAGTGGTCCGCCGTTACATTCGAGAAGGCCAAGCTATCGCAAAAGGCGATAAGTGTTTTCGGATTAGCCAACTTTATCCGCTCCAAGTTCAATTTCAAGTTTCTGAGTTGGCCGGTCCGCGACCTGTGGCCGGCGCGCCGGTGAGCTTGGTTCTCCTGGATGGTTCGAATCGGCCCCTGAATGCCAAGGTTGTGAAAGTAAGCCCCACAGTGGACCCCTCCAGCGATAGCTACAACGTAGTGGCCCAGCTTACTGGGTCCGGACTAGAGAATCTGCGCCCCGGAATGGCCGTGCGAGTTGGATGGCCCGGGACGTCGCAATCGAAGCCTTAGAGGATTTCGGAGATGCGTTTTGGCCCTACCAGCCTTCAAGTTTCCAGCGTCCTCGCCAAAGGCCTGAAACGTCCCAAACTTCGCGCCGACCTGCGTATCAGCGAACAAACCGTGGCCGGCGAAGTTAGCTACGTAATCAAAAACCCCGAGACAAATTCCTATAACCGCTATGGAAGTACGGAATACGAGTTGCTGTCCTTGTGCGATGGAACGCGCACGGCTGCTGAAATCGCCCAGGCCATGCGTGAAAAGGATCCCGAATCGGAAATGACCGAAGCCGAGGTGCTTGAATTCCTCGACTCGATTGAAGCCGACATGTGGGAACGATCGATCGGCGAAAAAAATCTCGCTGTTCTTGAACGGATTCGCGATGAGCGAAAAGGCCGCATCGATCAATCCAGCATGCTCTACATCAGTTTTAAAGCCTGGGATCCCGACAAGACCCTTGAGAAATTGGACAAATATCTTTGGTGGATGTTTACCAAAGGCTTCGTAATTTTCTCCTTGCTTACATTTGTCGTGGCCCTTTACCTACTTGCCGGCGATTGGACGCGAGTGCAACAGGACACTTCTGCCTTATATGACTTTGCGAATAAAAGCGCCTACGACATATGGATCTTTTGGGTCCTGATGCTTGGCTTAAGCTCAATTCACGAGCTTGGTCATGGCCTCACTTGCAAGCACTATGGCGGTGAGGTTCATCAAATGGGCTTTTTGCTCATCTATTTCACTCCCGCGTTTTATACCGACACCACCGACATCCTTCTGTTCCAGTCCGGGGCCCCGCGACAGTGGGTTATCTTTGCGGGCATCTGGATTGAGCTGGTGATCTGCGGCTGGGCCGCGCTGGTTTGGCATTTCACGGCTCCAGGCTCGCTCACTAACGACTTCTTTTACAAGATGATGCTTCTAAGTGGTATTCAGGGCGCCGTTGTAAACTTAAATCCGCTAATCAAAGCCGACGGCTACTATGCGCTCTCGCAATTCCTAAAAATCGATAATTTGCGCGAAGAATCCTTCGATTTTCTGCGAGCATGGACGCGAAAATATATCCTTCGCCATGACATTGATTTGCCGCCCTCCAGCAAGCGTGAGCGCCGAATCTGTTTCTTGTTCGGAATTGCCGCCATTGTCTATAGCACGTCGCTTCTTATTCTTGTGCTTTCGTTCGTCAATAACGTCCTAGTAAGCAGAATGGGCGACGCCTGGGGGTTTGTCGCAACCGCTGGCATCGTTTTTTTCGTTTCAAGAAGCGGCATACGAAAGGCTTTACCGGTGATCCGGGCGTGGATACGCGACAAGAAGGAGAAATATATGGCGTGGAAAATAACACGCACACAACAAGCTTGGGCATTCGGATTGATCTTCCTGTTTCTAGTCCCGCCGCTTCCGTCGAAAGTCACCACTGACCTGGTGCTGGAACCGAGGAAGGATGCGCGGGTTCGGGCGCTAGTGGACGGCAGAATTGAAAAAGTGTTCGTTCATGAAGGCGATAAAGTGAAGGCCGGACAATTATTGGGCGTCCTAGAAAACCCCGATATCCATGCCGGTATCCAGTCACTCAAACAGCAGTTGGCGCTCGCGAGCAGTAACCTCCGCAATAACCAGGATCGCTCGGACCTCGGTCAAACGGCGCGAGCGGTCCGTGATCGCACACGGCTAGCGCAAGAACTGTCCATAGGACAGAAACAAGCGCAACAACTCGAAATTCGGGCGCCGATCGACGGCACCGTGGTCACACCTAATGTGGAACAGGAAACCGGCGAGTATCTCTCGGCCGGCGACGAGTTTGCCCGCGTTGTTGACCGAAGCTCCATGAAAGCTCGCATCCTCATTCAGGATCGCGATCTTCAGGATGTTTACGCGGGGGCCCCGGCGGAAGTGATGGTGCTTCCCTTTCCGTTCCGCACCTATCGGGGTCACATCAATAAGCTGCTCCCGGCCGCAGCGCTAGATCATCCGGTCGCACAGACCGACAAATTGGAGCGCCTGGGTCAGGACTTAGCAAACTATCTTGCGGTTGACATGGAAATTCCAAACCCTGACGGTTCCCTGCTGGAAGGTATGACCGGAAAGGCAAAGATTTTGGGGCCCAAGCGCTCCTTGGCTTGGCAGACTGGGCAGGCCGCGTGGCGGTGGGTGCGTTCACAATTCTGGTAAGGAAACATGGTAAGGAAG
>Ga0209529_1000011_pt1 | contig 12853 bp, 7 predicted proteins | sample BlaSpr_A8_OM1_O2_FD_187980 | JGI IMG/M metagenome (GOLD analysis project Ga0209529, IMG submission 187980) | Forest soil microbial communities from Thunder Bay, Ontario, Canada - Black Spruce, Ontario site 2_A8_OM1_O2 (SPAdes) (version 2) | ecosystem: Environmental > Terrestrial > Soil > Boreal...
GCGCAAAACGGCAACAATCCTCGAATTAGCGATGGGTTCGCTTAGAGTGCGGTATTGAATCTCTTTTCCAACCCAAGGACTTTCGGGCCGAAGCGCGCCCACAGTTAGTTGTGAGCCATCCGGAAGATCCAATGCGACTCCCTCTTGTAAGAGGGCGGCAACATGAAGGTGTGTAAGGTTCGGTGGCAACGAAAGATTGCCTTGGTTCAGAACTCGTAAAGCAATCTGGACGAGCTCAGCGCGGTGCGCTGGCGAATCGGCGCGTTCGGCAACCTGAGCTTCATATAAGCTGCGGTACTTACAATACGATGAAAGTTTGTACTGAATTACAAAGCTCAGCATTACAGCCAATCCTGCGGGGACTAAGAGCTGGTAGCCGCCCGTCATTTCAGCAACCATCAGCAATGTCGCGATAGGAACGCGTGCCGCACCACCGAAAACCGCTGCCATCCCGACAATAACCAGCCCCGATGGAGCGTGGTTAAAGACCGAGGCGAACACTCCGCCCAGCATCGCTCCCACGAAAAGGCTGGGAGCAAACACACCGCCCGAGCCACCGGAAGAGACTGTAAGGGAAAACGCTACGATTTTGGCGACGAGAAGAATAAGCAGCAAGCGCAAGGCCATGTGCCCGTCGATGGCCTCCTGAATCCAACCGTAGCCGCCACCTAGCACCTGAGGCAATCGCAGAGCGATTAAGCCCACGCCTAAGCCTCCTATTGCAGGTTTTGTCCACGTGGGCACGCGCAGTGCGGCGAAGGCGTCTCTCGTCCGATAAAATACTTCCGGAAGAATGGTGGCCAATACGCCGCTCGCCGCTCCCAGGGCAACGTACCAGCCGTAATCGGAAATGTGCGTAGCATTTGGGTGAAATGGCACCTGAAACAACGATTGCCATCCGACAAACCAAGCGTTCACCGCGTAGGCCACGATAGCGGCAAGCATGCAATAAATCAGAGCGTCAGCCTCGACGTCCATTCCACCATAGAGAACTTCCACGGAGAACAAGGCCGTCCCAATCGGCGAACGGAAAATAGCGGAGAGACCCGCGGCCATTCCCATCAAAACCAAAAATCGTCTCTCTCGCTCTGGACGATGTAGCAGGTTCGAGTATATCGAACCAAAACCCGCGGCAATAAGCGCCGTGGGACCTTCACGACCGGCGGACCCTCCTGAGCCAATCGTGATGGCTGAAGCCAGCATTTTTATAGGAGCAACGCGCGCACGAATGATTCCACCTGTCCAGTGCAGGGCTCTGACAACCGTGTCTGTTCCATGACCTTCCGCCTCGGGTGCCAATCCATAAACGAGTGCTCCGGAGATGAGTCCACCGAGGGTAGTGGCAACTGGCACGAGCCACAGTCCGTGCGGTCCGACAACTTCCCGGAGCACTCCGCCGTCTTGCGGAAGCGCAGGAGGGTGATAACCCGCGATCCAACCCAGAAAAATCCTATCGGAAAGCCGCAACATCCAGACGAATAGCTGTGCGCTAAGCGCGCCGACAATACCCAGGATTACGGAGTCTAAAAGAAGTCGTGGCTTGTCTTCGTTCTGCATTAAGTACCGAACTATTCGTCGATTAGCGTACAAGAATGAAATGAAAAACGGGAACATTTGTCTACGCCGAGCGCGCTAAATTAATTTGGGTCGTTTCGGTAAGAGAGTAGAATCGCGCTAGATATGTGTAGCGAAATCGCGAAGAGAGTTGCGTAATTCGGCTGTTGCGAAGAGAAAAGCGATGGGTTTACGAAGAACCAAAGATCTCAGCCATTACACGATCGAGGCGATTGATACAGATATCGGCTCAGTCTACGATTTCTATTTTGAGGACCAAAACTGGACCATTCGCTATATTGTCGTTGCCACTGGCACCATCCTGTCGGGACGCAAGGTCCTAATCTCTCCGGTCGCCCTGTTGCACCCGGCCTGGAGTCCTATGCACATCCGCGTGAACCTGACCTGGGAACAGGTCGAGAGCGGTCCGAGCATCAATCTACACAAACCTATTTCGCGACAGCACGAGACGAAACACCACGAGCATTTTGGATTGCCTAAGTATTGGGAAGGCGATCGCATATGGGGCTCATATCAAAACCCAAAGGAGCTTGCCGGTGCGCCGCGAATCAAATCAAAAACCAAGGAAAGTGACGCGTCCACTGAGACGCATCTGCGCAGTACTCGCGAAGTCAACGGCTACCACATAGAGGCGATTGACGGTGAAATCGGGCATCTGGAAGATTTTTTGTTTGACGATGAAAGCTGGGAAATCCGGTATGCGATCGTTGACACGAAGAATTGGTGGCCCGCCAGGAAAGTTTTGCTAAGACCTCAATGGATCAAGCGCGTGAGCTGGACCGATCGGGAAATCTACGCGAACATCTCCCGCGAGACCATACGTAAAAGTCCCGAATGGAACCCCGACCAGCCCATTAGCCGCGATTATGAACTTCGTCTCCATCAACATTACGGCTACGCGCCATATTGGACGAAAGAGAAATGACAGCTCTGTGCCATTACTTCCCGTTCAAACTGGTTTTTTTCAGCAATGTTTGCGTTTCAAAGCACTTACGAGTTGGAGCTGGTTGAAAATCACGCGCGCGCACGAGCTTTGCAAGAGAGCTATTTGATGCGTTCATCTTTAGCTAGTTTTGCGTGCGACGCGATGCCCGCGACGCATGTCCTAACCAACCTCCGCCAAAACCTCCCCGACGCAGCCCACTGGCAATGTAAGGGCAGGTTCGCATCAATTGCCATAACAATCCGGTCCGATAGTTTTCGATCATCAGGATTATCGGTCCTTGATTCAGCCCGCAGTGCCAGGGCGACACCCAACCGTGTGGATTGCCGCGCTTTTCCGGGTACGTCGCGTTGAAAGATGCTTTGAATCCGTAAGGGTTCCGCTTAGTGAGTTTTATCTCGCGTATGTAGTAGTCCAGCGCGGGCAACACGATTTCGGGAGCGAACGGCAGCGACGCAGCTACAGCCCAAGGCGCGATGGTTCCGTCGTCAGGGCCATAGGGAACGCCACGTCCGACGTAGCCGAAGAATTGGCGCTCAATGCCGTTCACTTTGATTGTGGCGGGGCCGGGACCGTCGCCTGCAGTAATCCCCCAGCACTGGCGTGCGTAGCCCTCGAACTTGAGTGGGTTGTCGATCGCGTACTGTTGCTGCGCATACGTTGCGCGGCGGCTGTTCTCAAAATAGTCGATGCGCTTCTTGCGCATGAAAGCGTCCTGAATATCGCGAAAATCAATCCAGACGTGTGAGAGCTGGTGAGTAAACAAAGGTCCGGCGTAAAGATAGTCTTGTCCGCAACAGTGTTCCCATTTGTAAGTGGAAGCCCACGCGGTGTAACTAGTCTCGGGTAGCGGATGTGTCGGCGAACCTAGTGCGAGGATGTACAACAGCAACGCCTCGTCGTACCCTTCCCAACGGTATTTAAGAAATCTACTTTCGGGATTCCATCCATGCGTGATTGTTGCGCCGCGATCTTGCGCCCATTGCCAATCGGCGCGTAGATAGAGCGCCTCTGCGAGCCTGCGGATTTCACTTTCGTCTGCTCTATCGGCGGTAAAATACATTCCTGCCGCGAGGGCGCCCGCCAGCAGAAAAGCACTGTCCACGGTCGATAGCTCGCATTGCCAGGCGCGCCGTCCGGTCCGCATATCAAGAAAGTGATAGTAAAAGCCCTGGTAGCCGGTGGTGTCGGGTGCGGGGCCTTGCGGGCTATTCCAGAAAAAACGCAGCGTCGTCAGCGTTCGTTCTATCGCGGCGGTCCGTGGAATGAAACCACGCTCGACAGCCACCGGGTAAGATGCCAAAGCCAGTCCCGTGGCAGCGATGCTCGCGGGACAATCTTTCTTTGTCCTATCTCGTACGAGCCCATTTTCCAAGTTCGATTCATGCAGAAAATAGGCGAAGGTTTCCTTCTGAAGCTGATCCAGCATCGTGTCACCGGATGACCGTTTGGCACTTGTTGCGCGGGTTTGAGGAGCTTTTGCCATCCGCCTACACAAATTCGATCGTGATCGCTGCGGCGGCGTGAGGCGGCAGCGCGACCGACAACTCTATATTCGGCTGTTCATACTTCCAAGGCTGCGGTTGTTTTACCAGGCATGAAATGGCCTTCAACTGTTCGACCTGGACCGCGCTCAAGTAATTTGGTTCGCCCATGGTTTGCCACAAGTGTCGAGCGTTTGCGTGATCCTGGTCGATTCTCTGGATGTAGACGACGCGGGGTTGCGGGGCGCTGGTGATAAGTAGATTCGTTAGTTCCGTGTGAATGGGATGCCGCGGCATGGCGTGGTTCGTCGCCAGAATCGTCACCTCCTTTTCTTTTCGAACAGCCCAGGCGTCCACGGTGTCATGTTTACCTTCGACCCTCAGTAGTTCGTCGCCCAGATGATGTAGCAGTTCGAAAGCTCGGTACACTGGCTTCGCGATTCCATGAATGTTCAGCAGGCCGAACCCACCCTGAAACGGAACAGATGGAAAGTAATTCTCGGCGAAAATATCACTGAAGGTCCAAAAGGCGTAACCCTCAACGAGTCCTGTCGCTTCCATGATGATCTTGGGGGCATATGCGGCGGCAAAGGGTTCGTCGTGCAGCGGGTCGCGGGGATTTGAAGAGATGTTCCATTCGGTGTAGTAGACAGGCAAGCCACGCGCCGCATCTCGCGTTTTGCGAGCGTCTTCACGCATGACGTGAGGTGGTGCATGCTGCAATTGTGTCTCGGTATCGGCGCCTATCTTTCCGAAGGCATCCGTAGGGTAATGGTGAGTCGTGACGAAATCGGCCGGCACTTTGTTCTGTCGGCAGAATTCGACAAAGTCAGAAATCCAGGCATTCTTGGCACTGACGGGGCCACCCACTTTGAGCAAATGATCCACGCCTTTAACTGCCTCCACGGTTAAACGGTAAAGCTTGAAATATTCCTGTTGAGTTCCCGTCCAAAATGCCTTGAGGTTCGGCTCGTTCCAAACCTCAAAGAACCATTCACGCACTTTCTTGGCGCCGTAGCGTTCAACCCAGTGGCCGGTCAGTTTGCTGATCAGTGTTGCCCACTGTTTATAATCCTTCGGCGGGGTTACGTTCGCTTGGTAACGAAACACGGTCGTGATGCCAGAGGCTAAAGCTTTGGGCATGAAGCTCAACTCGACAAAGGGCTTCATTCCGATTGAAAGAATGAAATCCATTATCTGATCCACATTGAAAAATGAGTACAGAAGTTTGTCTTCTTCGCAAATGATCGTATCCATTCCCTCTGACAGCAGCGCATGAAAGCGAACGTGTTCAAAGCCCAATTCGTTGTGGCAAAGCAGAAGTTGCGACTGCCAGTCAGCCCGGAGTGCGAGGGGCGCGTGGCCGCTGCCAACGGTATGCTCCCAAAAATGTACAAAGGGTTTCCCTACCTGCGCAAAATTGCATGTGAAATCGGGCATTCCTTCTCCGTTATACTCGTCTTTGTTGGATCACAGGTGCGCAGGCGCAAAACCCGGACACGGAACAATCGCGGTGATATTTATAAGTGTCTCCGTCAGCAGTAGCCTGGTGGTTCTCCCGCAATTATCAGGACGTCTTCTTAGATGTAGGGTCGTACCAACGGCCGTTTGAAGCGATCAGTGCATCGGCCGCTTTTGGTCCCCAGCTGAGACGCTTGTACGGAAGAGCGCGGTGATGCTTCTTAAGGACTGGATCGACGACGGCCCATGCTGCTTCAACTGCGTCCTCACGGGTGAAGAGCGCTCCATCGCCGATCATCGCGTCGCCTAACAAGCGCTCGTATGGCGATTCCTCGCCCGGCTGTTCGTCGACCAAATAGAGTTCCCGTTGTTCTCCAACGAACTCCTTGCCTTTGCGCTTGACGCGAGCCGACAGAGCGATGGCGGAAGTTGGTGAAAGCTCGAATCGCAGATAGTTGGTTCGGCCAGTTGTCGGATCTGAGTCGGCGAAAAGTTTTTGTGGGGGCGGCCTCAGTTCCACGAGGATCTCAGTTTCGTTTTCGGGTAAGTATTTGCCAGAGCGCAAATACCAGGGCACGCCCGCCCAGCGCCACGAGTCGATGAAGAGACGCAAGGCGCAGAAAGTTTCAACGTCAGATTTTTTCGCCACGTCTGGCTCTCGTCGGTAGCCAGCATATTGACCGCGCACCAAATCGCTCGACCTCAAAGGGCGCATGGCTTCAAAAACCTTGGCTTTCTCCGTATGGACGGCTCCAAAGTCCCTATCGGCGGGCGGCTCCATCGCAAGTAGTGCGACGATCTGGAAAAGGTGGTTTTCGACCACATCGCGCAGACACCCGGCGGTTTCGTAAAACGCTCCACGCCCCTTAATGCCAAATTTCTCGGCTAGGGTTATCTGCACGCTGGCCACGTAGTTGCGATTCCAGATTGGCTCTAGGAACGAATTCGCGAAGCGGAAATAGAGGATATTCATGATCGCTTCCTTACCGAGGAAGTGGTCAATGCGGAAGATCGAGTCTTCCGGGAACACCGCCCGAGCGGCCCGGTTGAGTTCTCGCGCGGAAACCAGATCGCGTCCGAACGGTTTTTCGACGATCACGCGCCCGTGCTCAGCCAATTTCGCGGCGCCAAGGCCTTTGATCACGGTTTCGAAAAGCGAGGGCGGAATGGCCAGATAGTGAGCTGGACGGCGAGCTTTGCCCAACGCTTTTTTTAATGCCGTGAATGTAGCCGGGTCCTTATAATCCCCACTTATGTAGCTGAACTCCGACAGGAGATGGCGCAGAGCACGCTTATCATCGATCCCACCTGATCGCTTTATGCTGTCCGTCACGCGTTTACGCAGACGTTCTAGACTCCACTTCGGAAAGGCGACGCCGATTAGGGGGACCTTAAGGACACCTCGTTTCGCCATCGCGTAGAGTGCCGGAAAGATCATCTTGTGGGCGAGATCGCCGGTCACACCGAAGAGCACCAACGCATCCGAACGGGAGGTGGTCATCAGGCGACCGCTTTCTTGCCGGCGGCTTTTTCCTTATGGCCTCCGAACTGGTAACGAAGAGCTGATAACATTTTGTCGGCGAAGTCATTCTCGCCGCGCGAACTGAAGCGCTCGAAAAGTGCGGCACCGAGGACGGAGACCGGAACCGACTCGTCGATGGCCGCCTTGATTGTCCAGCGCCCCTCTCCCGAATCCGACACCCGCCCAGCAAACTTCGCAAGGTCTGGGCTTTGAAGGAGCGCGCTAGCGGCCAAGTCCAGCAGCCACGACGAGATCACACTGCCACGACGCCAGACCTCCGCAATGTCGGCCAGATTCAGGTCGTATGCGTAATGCTCAGGGTGGCGCAGCGGCGTGGTTTCGGCATCTACAGTCCGCTGCTGCTTCCCCGCATTAGCATGGCGAAGAATGTTCAACCCTTCGGCGTAGGAGGCCATCATGCCGTACTCAATGCCGTTGTTGACCATCTTGACGAAGTGGCCCGCACCGCTCGGACCGCAGTGCAGGTAGCCGTGTTCAGCCGTGCCACCTAACTTTTCCCGGCCGGGCGTGCGCGGCGCTTCGTCGATGTTCGGAGCCAAGGTGGCGAAAATGGGATCGATGCGCCTGACGATGGTTTCATCGCCACCAATCATCAGACAGTAGCCTCGCTCTGAGCCCCAGACTCCTCCGCTCGTCCCAGCATCCACGTAGTGGATGCCCTTCGGTTTCAATTCGGCAGCGCGGCGGATGTCGTCGAGGTAGTAGGAATTGCCGCCGTCGATGACTACGTCGTCACCTTCGAGAAGTGGGACAAGAGCGTTCAGTGTCGGATCGACCACGGCGGCTGGCACCATCATCCAGATGGCGCGAGGTGATGTCAGTTTTCTCCTGAAATCTTCGAGCGACGTCGTCCCAGTCGCCCCTTCTTTGGCGAGCGCCTGTACGGTTTCCGCCTGAAGGTCGTAAACAACGCACTGCTGGCCGGCCCGCATAAGGCGCCGCACCATGTTGGTCCCCATTCGTCCTAATCCGATCATGCCCAGTTCCATGTGATTCTCCTTTTGCTATAAAAAGCAGACGTTCAGATGAAATCACAGCCGGTCGACCCGTGCGTCGAATTCATGAGAAGAAGAGACTGCAGTGCCTCGGATCCATTTACGGTGTAGTTCTTGTAATCGATGGTCAGCGTCTCCTTGCCGAACATCCTGATGACTGAAACCGCTTCTTCTCTTGAGAGAAGCCAGAACCCGTCGATCTTCCGGTAGTTCCGCACGAAATCCACCCGCTTAATCCAAAACGACGGGCTCTTGGCTAGATGGCCGGTGATTTTCACGATCGCGAAATCTTCATTATCGACCCAGATCTTTCCTTCGAAAAGATCGGTTTGCTTGTGCTTCGGAACGGCGTGAACGACGGAGCAATTCGAGCTGTCGACCCTTTCCGTCCCAACTATTTCAAAGGTGTAGTTTTCCGGAGTGATCAAGTTGTCTGGGTCCTTGTCGCCCCGTACCCTCTTCTTTTCATCCTCCATAAGCCGCCGGAAGACATGATGGAGTACGAATCCCGAGCCTTGTTCGGACGAGCTTGTGAAAGTATCTGTACCTGGCGCGGTGTATTCCATGACCACAACTTGTTCCGCGACAATTTTGTCTTTTTCATTCTGTACCTTATAAGTACGAGTTTCCGAGAGCCGATCCAGATGAATTTCTTGCCAATGGTGGCGAACGGTCATCCTCGAAAAAAGTCCGGCCGCACTATCTTGCTTCCCGGCGGCCGAATTAAGCGGTACTGCAAACACCTTTTGGCTGACAAACGTCTCGCGCGAATATGAGAGGGGACTTCCGATTGACAGGATTCCGAATAACGATACGCCGAGGCAGAGTCTTTTAAACCCAACTGCCGATCTCATAGAAACGAGCCTCCTCCAACTCAATTCACGAGCCCAACTCATATTCTTACGCATGTGTTACTTCGCCAGCGCGTTGCCAATAGATTTCAATTCGCGCCGCCGTTTTGGGGTGGCCTTGGGGTAGGCCATCTTCAGATCCTTGAAAACGTCGATAACAATTCGGGAAACGATTAGGCGGGCGTTCTCCTTATCGTCGGCGGGAACGACGTACCAGGGTGCCTGATGGGTGCTTGTGGCATGAAGGCACTCCTCATAAGCCTTCACATATTGCTTCCAGTATTTCCTTTCGTGAATGTCCGCGAAGCTGAATTTCCAGTTCTTGTCCGGCTCGTCGATGCGCTCGAGGAAACGCTTTCGTTGCTCGTTTTTGGAGAGATGGAGGAAGATTTTGACGATCCGCGTGCCGTTACGGTGGAGATGTTCCTCCAAGTCCACGATGGAACGATAGCGCTCCTTCCAAATACTCTTCTCGTCGCGCAACGCTTCTGGAAGGTCCTGGCTGCGGAGAATCTCCGGGTGCACGCGAACGACCAGGACCTCCTCATAGTAAGAACGATTAAATATTCCGATCCGTCCGCGTTCGGGAAGGCGGCAAGTTGTGCGCCAGAGAAAATCATGTTTTAGCTCTTCCACACTCGGCTGTTTGAAACTGAAAACCTCGCAGCCTTCCGGGTTTACACCGGACATGACGTGCCGGATCGAGCCGTCCTTGCCGGCAGCGTCGGATGCCTGAAAAATCAGCAGCAATGCAAAGTGGGCGGATGCGTAGTGAAGTTGTTGCAGCGAGCTCAACTCCTCAACGTGTTTTTCCAGGAGTTTTTGATACTGCTTCTTCGACTTGCAAAAGGGTTTTATGATCGTCGGCCACTGTCTAAGTTTGACCTTTTCCCTACGGCCGACACGGAAATCCTTTGAATTGATTTTCATCTTCATCCCTCCGCCCCCCTCCGGTGGGTGTTCTCGTGCCGCTACTTGCGGGGTTCATGTTCCCGAGTGTCCCGCTCTGTTTTCTCCCATTCCTCAACTTCGCGCACGTCTTCGCGCCCCAATTCCTCGTAGAGTTCATGGACTCGTTTGACGATGTGAAGATTCAAATCGACCGCTGGCTCGAATTTGTCTTTAGGTTTCGGTTCAACTTTGGCTTCAGGTTTTGGATCAGCTTTAGGTTCAGGCTCTGGCTCGAGTTTGGCTTCGACGCTCGTCGCGGCTTTTGCTTCCGGCTTCGAGTCCGCGTTGAGTTCCGGCGTCGTCTCAGTTCCGGCTCCAGTCTTCGGCTCAGATTTGGTTTCCGGTTTCGCCTCGGCTTTGAATTCAACCTTCGGCTTGGACTTGCCTTCTGGTTTCGGCTCCGAGTTCGGCTCCGTCTGGCCTGCGTCTTTTTGAATCTCCCGCTCGGCTTTTTCCCAGTCCTGATCTGCTCGATCACCTTTGCGGGTTCGCTCCTCGTAGAGTTCATAGGCGCGCTTGGCGATCTGCGGAGTCAAATCGGGCGATGACGTGGTTTCTGGCTTCGCCTCGAAGTTGGCGGCCTTTGACTCTGCATTAGCTGTCGGGTTTGGGTCAGCTTTGCCCTCAGCCTTCGACACGGCCTCGGGCTTGGACACAGCCTTGGCGTACGAGTTCGTCTCAGCCTTGGCTTCCTGGCTAGACTCGGCCTTGATGGGATCAAGAATCTTATATGCGAGCAACTTCACGCGGTCAGCCGCGAGGGCGCAAAGGATCGCATAGCCCCAAACAAAACCTGCCCAGCGCCAGCCGAGGGGTGTCATAAACAGCCCATAGACCGCGATCAGGGTAGCCACAATTTGAGTACCGAGCACCGCCATCCAGAGAATCCGCGAGGGGCGTATGGACCAGAACGGGCCGCGCGTGCGCGTCAAGAAAATCGTTAGATGTCCGGCTACAGATAGCTTCAGGTACATCAGTGTTTGGACGTGCGCGTGATCGAAGTGAAACACGCGTTCGCCTAGATAGAAAAGTCCGAACGCAGCCGCGACCCCGATGACGCCCAGCACGGTGGATATTCCGAGCACCAGACGCATGTTCCATGCCTCGGGCTTGTCCGAGTAGTGAACGTTGTCATACGCGATGGAAAGGATGGCTCCGTCGTTGAGCACGGCGATCATAACAATCATCACAGCGGTGACCGGGTAGAAGTTAAAAACGAGGATCGCCAGCGTCATGAAGAACAGCACGCGCAACGTTTCGGCGATGCGGTACATGGAATAGCTGTTCATCCGCTGGAAGATGCGGCGGCTTTCCTTGATCGCGTCAATGATTACGGATAGGCCGGGCGCAAGAAGCACGATGGACGCCGCAGCACGTGCCGCATCTGTAGCACCAGAAACCGCGATGCCGCAGTCCGCTTTCTTCAGCGCGGGAGCGTCGTTCACTCCGTCGCCGGTCATGCCGACAATGTGACCGTGCTTCTGAAGAACGTTGACAATGTTGTACTTGTCTTCGGGGAATACTTGGGCGAAGCCATCGGCCTTTTCGATCGATTCCACCGACTGTTGAGACTGCTGATCCTTCGAATCGTGCAGCACGGTTGCATCGAGGATGTTCGTACCCATCCCGAGTTGCCGGGCGGTTTCCTGTGCGATGGCCAATTGATCGCCGGTAACCATTTTGACTTTCACGCCCATCTGCACGGCGTTCGCGATGGTCGCTTTGGCTTCTGCGCGGGGCGGATCAAACATCGGCAACACGCCCACAAACTGCCACTTATTTTCCTGATCCGCCCGCGCCACGCCCAAGGAACGGAAGCCGCGCCCGGCGAACTCGCTGACGGCTTTCTCGACAGCGGCCTTTACATCGCCAACATTGGTCGCCATCGCTAGAATCACCTGCGGCGCTCCCTTCGCCACGTAGAACTGGTTTCCGTCCGAGCCTTTCACAGTAGCTTCAGTGTGCTTATGCACAGGGTCGAACGGTTGGAAATGGAGAATCTGAAAGGCTTGTAAGGCTTTACCGTCCTTTACGCCGCCGATCACTGCCAGGTCAATGGTGTCCTTATCTTCGGCACGCGAAGCAAGTGCGGCCCAGAGAATGATCTGATCGGCAGGTATTTTATTCAGGCAGAAGGGATCGCCTAACGTCAGCTTGTCCTGGGTGAGGGTGCCGGTCTTGTCCGAGCACAGTACATCCACGCCAGCCAATTCCTCGATCGCCGACAGTTTGGTAACGATCGCTTGTTTTTTTGCCAGCAGGCGCGCGCCGACCGCCATCGTCACGGACAGGACGGTGGGCATGGCTACGGGTATGGCGGCCACAAGAAGTACCAGGGCGAACTCCAAAGTACTGAGAGCAGGATCGTGACGGAAGAGCGCAACGGTAACAATCACCGACACCAGAACCACCGCGAGGATGATCAAGTAATTGCCAATCTTCAGCACGGCGCGCTGGAAATGGCTGACGGTGTGAGCGCTTTGCACCAACTCCGCGGTCTTGCCGAAGTAGGTATGCGTTCCGGTGGCATACACCATCGCGTCGGTTTCGCCCCGCTTGACGACCGAACCCGAAAACACCGCGGCGCCAGGTTTAGCGGTGACGGGCAAGGATTCTCCGGTTAACGCGGACTGATCAACTTGCACCGGATCGCCTGCCAGCAAGCGCGCATCCGCCGGCACGATGTCGCCCAGTTTCAGTCGGATCACATCGCCGGGCACCAGTTCGGCGACCTTCGGTTCGACCCACTTTCCATCTCGCAGCGCTTTGGCCTTGGTCGCCAGCTTGGCCTTCAGCGCCGCAATTTCGTTGCCCGCCTGATGCTCCTCCCAAAATGCCACGACGGCGTTGGAGAAAAGCAGAAAGAGAATGATGAAGAAATCCAGCCAGTGCCGGACCACGCCCGACAGAACTACGGCTGCTTCGATCATCCAGGGAATGGGGCCCCAGAAATAGCTGAGGAACTTCAAGAATAAGTTGGTTTTCTTTTCCGCGATCTCGTTCGGACCATATTGCGCCAGCCGTTTCTGAGCCTCAGCTTGGCTGAGGCC
>Ga0209529_1000012_pt1 | contig 12842 bp, 22 predicted proteins | sample BlaSpr_A8_OM1_O2_FD_187980 | JGI IMG/M metagenome (GOLD analysis project Ga0209529, IMG submission 187980) | Forest soil microbial communities from Thunder Bay, Ontario, Canada - Black Spruce, Ontario site 2_A8_OM1_O2 (SPAdes) (version 2) | ecosystem: Environmental > Terrestrial > Soil > Boreal...
CAATTCCTAGGTGCCTATTGGGCCTGTGACGGTTACATCGCTGCACGCGGTGCCGACCGAGCGGATAACGTCATCGGCTGTGACAGTGTCTCAAAGGGACTCCTCGCAGACATCCAGCGTCTCCTGTCTCGCCTGGGTATCAATTCCACATTGCGTCGCAAAACCGCAAAGCTTGTGAGCAAGAAGCAACCCGGCGGCGTGTATGTTTCTTGGAGTCTGACGATTAGCACCGCCGATGGCTGCGCCAGGTTCTCGAAGCTAGTCCCCATCACGCATGCCAAGGCCAATCGACTGACTTTCAAACGGACCGAATTCGATCGGCTCCATGATACCGATAGGGTCGAATCGGTTGAAACAGGGGTCGCACTCCCCTGTCGATGCCTGACCGTTGAAGGCGATAAGAGCTTTACAGCCCAAGACATCGCCGTACATAACACCATGATCGTCTCGGTGCTTTGGCCCGCTTGGCACTGGCTGCACAATGCCGGCGAGCAGTTCCTCTGCGCCTCCGTCGATGACGGCCTGTCGCGCGACTCTGCCATCCTCTCGCGCCGTCTAATCGAGTCCCCCTGGTATCAGGACCAGTGGCCCGGTGAGATCCAGCTCTTCGATGACGAAAATACCGTCGGCATGTATCGCAACAAGAAGGGCGGCTACCGCATGCAGGCCTCTTTGCAGGGGCGCATCACCGGTGTCGGCGGCACGATCAATTGTTTTCCCGGCGATGAACTGGTTTGGACTGAGCACGGGCCGATGGCTATCGGCGACATCGTCGCGCAGCGCCTCGCAATTCGTGTTTGGTCCCAAGATCTTGACGTTGGTAAGACCGAACTCAGACAAGTCACTGGCTGGCATACGAATCCCGGACGGCAGATCGTAGAGGTTGGATTGAGTGATGGTGTTTCCCTGCGTTGCACGGCCGACCATCGTTTATGGACGCTTAATCGTGGTTGGGTCGAGGCTGGGCATTTGACTGCGGTCGATATGCTTCCAAGTGTCACCATTCCTGACGTTGTGGATGGTGGCGCGACTCACCCCGTGCTTAGCAGCCAGACATTTGATCGAATCGGTAGATTCAAGGATCGCTACAACGTCAGACGTCACCAGTTTATTACGAGGCAGAGCCTGGGAAATCACGCCGCCGACGTGTCGCCACAATTTTCCTCGCCTAATCATACGAATCGTCCCGCGCGCGACCCCGTATCTATTCGCCAAGAGTATGGTGCCCACATTGGAGGCTCGGATATCAAGTATGTCGGCCTCCGTGAATATCTTAGACGTCGTCGGTTGTCTGGGATAGTGAGACAAGCGCAGGCCGCGAGTCACAGAACCCCACGTTTTACCTGCTCTGATGGTCGCAACCATCCCAATGGTGATTGCGTATTTCTTGGCCAATATCTCCGGAAATTCGGTGCTGGTAACAACGTCGATTGCCATGGCCTTGGTAATAGTCGAGTTAGGATGAATCTCCCCTTCGGAAAAGGTGCCGTGGAGTTTCGAGTCTTCGATGTTCTGCGCGCGGGTGCCGTATTGCAGGTTGGACAAACGGGCATCAGCCCGATTTCCATCGCGGTGTCGCACTTCCTGTCCAACGGGACACGGTCCCACGAAAGCCTTCATAACCTCCTGGTGCACCCAGAATTGACGCTGCTTTGCCAGGCGCAACACATTGAATCGCGGATACCCCTTGTGCAGCGGGGTTTTCAAGATGCGCTCTCGAATGAATACTTGGGGACGTCCCTGTTGGCGGGAAGGGACCCATCGCGCCTCGCTGCGGATTCGGCCAAGGTTCGAGACGCTGTAAAGCCCCTCATACCCCACTATCGATCGCCACTCTTCGTTCGTCATGTCGGTCATGCCGATCTCACCTATTGCTTGACGGTGGAAGGCAATCATAACTTCTATGCCGGCAATGACAAGCGGGCTTTTTTGGTATCTAACTGCCTCGATGATCCTCACGACGCCAAGAAGGTCGAATCCGACGCGGTGCGTCACTCTGCGCTTGCCTGGCATGACGGAGCCTGGCGCTCCCGCGTCAATGACTGGAACACGATTCGGAAGGTCTACGTCGGACAGCGCACCCACGACATGGATATTTTCGGGCACGTGCAGCAGCAGGAGGGCAAGCGCTGGTGCGTCGTGACACTCCCCATGGAGTACAACCCGACCAAGAAGTGCATTACCTACCGCAATGAAGGGACGGCACCGAAGACCGATACCCCGCCGATCTTCGCGGATCCGCGCACCGAAGAGCGCGAGGTCCTAGACCCCAAGCGCATGTCGGCGGACATCATCGATGCGGAGAAGGCGGCGGTTCCGGAGTCCTCATGGGAGGCGCAGTACAACCAAAATCCGGCTGGTTCGGGCGGCTTCATCTTGAAGCGGCAGTGGTGGCGGCCGTGGGTCGAACCGGAATGGCGCGCCAAGGGGGGGAAGGAACGCCCCATGCCGCGGTTCGATGAAATCATCCAGGTCTGGGACACGGCCTTCGAGGAAGATGAGGTCGAGGACAACGACTTCAGCGCGCGCACCACGTGGGGGCTGTTCAAATATACAGAACAGTACTTGGACCCCAATCTCGGTCGCCCCGTCAATGGCGCGACCCGCACCTGCGCGATGCTGTTGGATGCTTTCCAGGAGCGCATGGAGTACCCCAAGCTGCGGGATGAGGCGATTCGGGCCTATAACGACTTCCAGCCCGATCGAGTGCTGATCGAAAAGAAGGCCTCCGGCCACTCGCTGATCCAGGAACTGAAGAAAAAGCGTCTGCCGGTAAAAGCGGTAATGCTTGATGGATCGGCCGGTCGCGGTGGCAAATCAGGGGACTTGGTCGCCCGCGCGAATTCGGCATCGCTCATGCTTGAGAAGCAATGCGTATGGTATCCACCTAGAGCATTTGCCTACGAAGTGATCGACAATTGCGCCAAGTTCCCGAACGCCGACCACGATGACTATGTCTCAACCGTAGTCATTGCCCTGATGTACATGAGGCGCTACAGCGATCTTGAGATCCCCGACGATGAGAAGGACGAGATCAGTCCCTGGTCCTGGAAGCAGCGACCGCGGCGGCGCTATGCCTGAGGGCATCCAGATACCATGCCGGCGGTGGGGTCACTGATAGGCAACGAGTCGTGCGCGCATGGCGCTCCAGTCCCCGCCAGCCGGCCCAGAATAGGGCCTCATCGTTGGCGGCCTCGGAGATCCAGTCGATCCCGCCGGCGCGCACCACGCCGATAGGGGCGTCGTGCAAGCGCAGTTCATACCGGGTGGGGGCGATGATTTTCATGGCGCGGATAGCTTAAGCGTGCGCTTAAAGAATTGCCAATGTCTGTCAGGTCGCGAGTGGGCGTCAGATTTCCGGTAGATCGGGGTTCTAAGCGGGACACGGGGCACTAATTGCGGTAGATTCCCCCACGCCATGAGTGAGCGTGAAATCCTTCGAGACATAGACCAGCGCCTGAGAAGACTCGAGCGCCGCTTTGATGAGCTGCTGTGGATATTAGGACGGCGGCTTCCGAGACTCGCGCCCCCCGCCGTCGGCACTCTTTCCGGAAACTTCACCCCAGGAGCCACCATGTCCAGCACAGTATTGATCGCGACCATTCCGACGACCCGTCAGGATGGCAGCGCACTTGCCGCCACCGATATTGCGTCCATCACCTACCAGAAGATCCCCGCAGGTTCCGCCGCCGGCGCTGCGGAAACCGTCCTACAGACCAACAGCGAGGCCTCCGGGGGCCTGTTGCCCGCCGATCTGACCTATACCGATATCGTTGCGGCCGCGGGGGACGTCTATACGTTCTTCGTGACCGATACGGAGGGCAATGTCGGAGCGCTCTCGAATACGTTCACCAACGTGCCCGCGACCTCGGTTGCGCCGCCCGCGGCCGGTGAACTCGCCGGAGTCTTCACGCCGTAACCTCGCAAGGAACGAGCGTCGAAAGACGAAGGCCGCCAGGATTCATCACCCTGGCGGCCTTTTTAGTGGGTCATCTTCGCTGCGGCATCTTTGGCGAGCTTTCGAGCAATCCATTGGCGCATCTGCAAGGCGCAGCCATGGACGTGGGCACAGAGTTGATTCACGCTCGAGGCGAATTCCCGGGCGTCCTTCTCGGCCCCATCGCTCGCCGCCATCTCGCCTAAGACCTCCGCGACCTCTAGAAGCATTTCATCGAGGCCTTTCTCAGGGTGAGCGTTCGACCAGGCCTCGATAGCCTCCCCTAAATAGCAATGCAGGCAGTTTGGATCCGCCGGCCCCTCATCCTCCCCGATGTCCTCGACGTGGAGCGGCGGACTCAATGGACGTTCTTCCTCGCGGCGCGCTTCTTTTTGACCTCTGATCCTCGGATCTTGCGCGACATCGCGGATTCCGGCTCATCGCCGGTGGCGGCTGCGGTGGCCTCTCGTTCCTCGCGTTCGGCCGCCGTCTCCTCCTCCTCAGGCCCAGGACCACCCTCATCCAGAGGCAGTTCGCCCTGATTTTCATTGGCCTCCTTGCTGGCCAGTGCGCCATTTAAAATCGCGATGCGACATTTCTTGTTGAGCATGTGCAACGGGTTGACCCCCGCATCGTCCGAGGGTGCACCCAAGACCTTGCAACTCATCACCACGTGGCCGCCGGCGTCTTGGGCCTCCAGTTCGATGTCCTTGACCGTGGCGGGTTTTAAGATCAACGGCTTCTCCATATCGTCGGTCGTCAGGGTCACCTTCGCACCCTTGAAGATCTCGGTCAGGATCAGGAGTGTTCCCGGGAAGGCAGGCACCAGGCCGGCGTCCGTTTTCTTGAACAGGCGGCTATGCGCGTCCTCATCGTTGTACATGGCGATCAGGTCCTTGGGGAACAGCAGGATGCCCCCGATCGACACGGTCAACGCCCCGATGACGTCGTCCCCGTGGAGCTCAGGTCTCGATGCGATCGACCCCTTGATCTGACCCGGCCGTTTGGTGATGTTGAGCTTTTGCATTGCGAAGAACTCCCTTGATGAGCGGTAGGACGAAAGCGTTGAGATAGCCTCGGCACGGGCGCATGCGCTCCCGATCGTAGGTCTGATAGGGGACACACGTCCCCTCGATGTCGGCGGTACGCTCGCGCATCGGGAAGTCGAAGGCCAAGCGGGCGTCGGGCGCGCCGGCGACGATTTCCTCGGCGCTGGCCTTCATCGGCACCCCTTTGTGGCAATAGAACTCCCCTCCCAGGGCGAGGGTCTGCTGTAGCTCAGCCCAGCGTTCTTGATCCTTGCGCTCCTCTGAGCCGCCGCGAAAGGCGCAGTTATCGCAGGGGGTCTTAAAGGCCAGCAGCTCGCCATCGACCAGGAAAGGATCCTCTGGCCGTAGCCGCTCCCAGCAGCGATGGCAGGCCATGCATATATCCAAGTCCGTGCCCACCACGCAACCGATCTGGTGGCTGTGACAAGCGGGACAAGCGGTTATGGTGGGGACGATGTGTCGCATGGGTCTTCTAGCCCTGGGGGAGGCGGCTTATCAAATGGTTCTTTCGCGAGGTACAAGTGCGTCACTCCAGCGGGGGTCCATACGACCATCATCACCTCGAGCAGCATGCCATTCCACGCAAGGTGATCGCCTTTGCGCGGCACCTGATCCACCAATCCCACTTCATCGTAACCCGCGGGGGCGTGGATCTCGACCCCGTAGAGGAATAATCTGAGTTTGACGCTCATGGTCCTTCCTTCTTTGATTTCTCGTATTCCTGGGAGGCCCAATGCTGCTGCGCATCGGCGCGCTCCAGGTCAGTCTTGAGCCGCGCGGCGCTGTACCAGTCGAGGACCAAAAGGCCCCCGACGGCGCAGAGAAACCAAAATAGAATACGAAAGGCCGAGGGACTCATCGCGGCACCAGGTGAGCGATCGCCGAACAATCGATGTCCAGCCGGCGGAAATGGATGGGGCTGCGCAAACGGCCATCGACTGCGAGTTCGATCAGCTTCTTGGTGCGCATGGTATCTGAGAGGCAATAATCGACCAGAGCACCGATCTGACCACTTTGCCAGAGAATCGGGGCCTGCGCGCCAGCCCCCGGGGTCTTGCGGGAGAGGAAGTTCGCCTCGCACAAAGCGCTCAACCCATATCCATGGGGTACTCCGTCCGGGTTACCCCCCGTCGCTTTAACGATTTGGCGCAACAGGTCCCAGGTGCGGCTCGGATTGATTCCGATGTCCAGCACCGCGGCGATCAGGCGGTCATCGAAACGCCAGGAATGGAACCCCGCCAGTATGGTCTCTGGGTCTGAGGCCAACGCCTTGAACTCCTGCATGTTGTCCTCGAGGAACACCCGATATCCCTCACCCCAGACGTAGGCGGTGATCACCGAGATGCCCATTCCCGTATAATCCGTCCACCCCTTGCAGGTCGCCATACCCTTTGGGATTGGATTCTTGCCATCCGGTATGCAGTGCCGGATCTCACAGTCGTACACGACTAGTTTCATGCCTGAATACCCTCAAGAAGTTGGGCTGCGCTTAGACATCTACTGGCCGCATCCAGTTGGTCCTGGGCGATAAATAGAACGGCTAATTCCTTAATTTCCGTATGAATGCGCTCTAATTCGGCTGGCACATCACGGGCGGCCATCTCTCTGGCCCTCTTAAGGGTCTGGGTAACGTTCAGCTTCTCGTTTGGCATAAGCGGAATCCTCGAGTGGTAGTGGAGAGGCGTGGCGGTTGCACACGTCTTTGGCGAGTTCGGCCGTCAGGAGTGACTGGCCGATCACGGAATGGGGTTGAAGTTTGGCGGTGTAGCGCTCGGAGGCGCCTTCGCCATGGCGCTCGATCGCGAAGCGCCCGCAGGTCGAGACAATCCGGGTGTTGGAGTCCTTGCGCCAAGTCAGCGCCGCGCGGGGGTCCGGGAAGTTCTTCTTGATCCGCTCGCGGATCTTGGCGAGTTTCACCTCGGCCGAGTCATCCTCTGCGCGCCGGCGCGCCCTGATCTCGGCTTTTAGTTCGGTGTCGGACTTGATGGTTTCCATCTAAACCTCCTGTTACACGCAATGCAGCGCACGGTCTTGGTGAACTTGAGCACTTGCGAGCGGGCACCCTCCACGGCTCGAACGAGTTTCCCGGTGTAATCGTAGTGATACACCTGCCGCAGGGTCACCTCGCAATAGACCCCGACGGGACTTCCGCAGTGCGGGCAGCCCCTCATGCCGTTTTCCTTTTGCCTTTACGCTTGCGCTGCCGACGTTTGTCTACACGGTTCGCCTTCTTTTTGGAACGCTGAATCGTCACTCCAAGTTGGTGTTTCATCGCGGCGCGCAGGGCATCGGCGCCAGCGAAGTTGCCGTCCTCAAGGATGCGGGTGAATACGTCGATCACCAGGAGTCCTTCCGGCGTGGTCATGGTCGCGAACTGGGGCACATTCTCGAGAATCATGGCTTTGGGCTGCATTTCGCACACCAGCCGCGCGAACTCCCAGACCAGCTGGTTGCGCGGATCGTCGGGCCCGCTTTTGCTATTGGCCCGGGAGAAGCCCTGGCAGGGCGGCGAGCCCACGACCCCGTCCAGCTCGCCCACCTCGAGCCCCAAGGCCCCCAGGATGTCCGAGCCCTTAATCTGAGTGATGTCGCCGAAGAAAAAATGCCCCACACCAGGCACGTCCGGATGGCTCGATAGGTAGCCGGAACCCGCCACATCGAAGATCTCCATCTGCTCGCCCTTCTTGCGGAATTGTTTGGAGAGCGATTTCTCCATGCGCCGTGCATCCGCCTCGGTGCCAAAGTGGAACCTGCAGGGATAGGTCCCGAGGTTCACCATGTACGTCTGTGCGGCGCACACGTCGTTATCAACGCCGGCGAGTACTTCCCAGCCAGCCTGGATCATGCCGAGCGAGAATCCGCCACAGCCGCAGAATAGGTCTACGCATTTCGGCCGGGTGCCGGCGAGTTTGCGTCGTACCGCCTCCCCTTCGGGGATCAGCAGCCCTGAATCGAGTTCGTAGTACTCGCTCACGCCACATCGCTCCCGTGCTCCTGCTCGACCCGATTGGCCTGGTCCATTTCCTCCTGGGTCATGATCTCGGCATCGACGATCAGCTTTGACAGGTGCCGGACCATTTGCAGACACAATTCGCGGGATTGCCCGGCATTTTGAGGATGACGGAGCGACAGACATAGATTCCCGTGTACGGTGACCCAGGTCAGCATTGGCGCCGTTACCGAGGCATTCGCCGCCAGCACACGCGGATCAAGGTTCACGGGAACCTCCTCGAGAGCATCTGTTGCAGGATCTTGGCGGCGAGGTTTCGCGCAATCTCCTCGTACACCGCGTCGCGCGCGGCATCCTCGAGGTCTTCGATTGTGAGGTCGAACAGCAGCCCGTTCAGCTTGTAGATCAGCCGCGCCCGTCGGGTATTCTTCTCGAAGTTGCCCTCGATCGCGACCTTGACCGCGGTGAACTCGTTTTGCGCGCCGAACTTGATGACCGTCGCCTCGGCGACCGCCTTCTGGGCCTTGTCCACGCACTCCCCGTAAAACTGCGCCGCCTGGGTCGGGTCGATGACGTGCGCTTTCTGCGCCGGGATGTTCACCGTCACATTCGGCGGCTGTACGTTGGTGGTGCGGTCAAACATGGGACACCGCCGGCCACTCGCGGCGCTGCAGGGCCGAGTGAAAAGTCTCGAACTTCTTGAAGGTTGGCCAATTCGCCTGGGAGCCCTGTTTCATGAAGAAGGCCACCCTGTCGCGGGTGCAACACTCCTGGATGTCGAGTGCCCAGCGCACATCCATCGGGCGCGCACCAGCACCGGATTCCCCGCCGACGATGACCCAATCAAGCCACGGGCCCGCGAGTTTGGTCGTGACCAGGTCCAGGTCGATCGGTCCCAGGAGAGGCTCACACGACAGGAAGCGAATCGCCGCCGGGGTGTGCATAAGTTTGGAGATATCGCGATCGGCCTCCACCTGGTTGACCACGGAAATGCCCAGCCAGACATTGGGATAGCCACCGCCCCAATCCTCGGGAAGCATGTGCACAGTGTTGCCGATGCGTTTGGTGAGGATCAGCCAGTCCAGCCGCGGGGTCTTCTTGATCAGATCCCACAGCATGGCCCGCGCACCGACCACTTCTTCGTGGTTATCGAACACATCCGCCATGGAGGCGCAGAAGACACGAAGCCGGCGACCCTCCTTACGTGCGGCCATGTCCCACTTGAGCGGATCCGCCCAGTGCTTGAGTCCGAACAGCCGGCGCCGCGCTTCCACGCCCCAGAGGTTCTTTTCCCCGTAGCGCTTCGAGTCCCGCTCGGCATAACAGTGATCGCAGCCGGGGGACACTTTGGTACAGCCCCACCAGGGGTTGAAAGTGTGGTCCGTCCATTCGATCTTGCTATTTTCGCCCACGCATCATCTCCTCACATTTGACACAGATCTTGCGGCCCATCGGGATCGGTCCCGGACACTTGGCCGCCAGCACGAACCAATAACTGCGCTTTTTGCGCCTGCGATAACTGCGCTGCCCGGTATCCCCACAAAGCGCAATCAGCCACACCCCCGGAAGGATGTGCACGAATGCCCCACCCGGAGCGAGTGCATAGCGGTGCGTACTCATCAGAGCTTCTGCCGCTTCGCGTCAGACTGCGCTTTACGCGGATTTTTCAAGGGGGTTTCCGTTCCGGCTGGCGGTGAATTGCGCACGGATTGGCCCAAAGGACCTAATCTCGTGCGCAGTCCCGACTGTACGGAGCCATCGCCGTCTCGCTTCTTTCAGGGCTTGCGCCCTGCTCCTTATCGCGGTCCCGAGCTCACACGCTCCGCGCCGGCTGGGGGAGGCCCTCAGTAGCCGGTCTCGGTCCTGGGCGCTGACGTGGTTTCCCCGCTCGCCCAAGCCAAGGCGTCGGAAAAGGAGTACGGGATTACGTCCAATCGGTGGGGACGAGTTGACGCGAAATGCGGTAAGATGCACATCGCGATCAGCTGTTGCCGCAGCTCGATCGGAGTCGTAAACCCGCCAAGGTTCCCGACACCACTCCCCCCGAAAGGGGGGATGTGCTTTATACGCCCTCAGATTTGTAGTTCGCAAGATATAACTCTGTGGATAACGTGTGAGCATCATGCGTACAGGTCCGGCCGCAGCCGAGACTTGAGCACCCCGGTCAACTTCTCCAACTGACAGGCCCGCTCGGAGGGGATGCCCCGGGTTCGCCATTGCTGGATTCCTGAAAGGGTAACCTTGAGCGTGGCGGCTGCTTTGACGATGCCGCCCATCAGATCAAGAGCCTCGTCGAGGGCCTTTCGGATCGCTTTCGTTGGCTGCGGCGGCTTGGGTTTTGCCATAGGGTCGCAGTTATAAACCCCTTTCGCGTATTTGCACAAGAAGTATTGACACTTTATTCTGCTGCGCGCATCGTCCTGTTGTTCGAGAACCCAAACAGGAGAATTCTGTGGCCCAGACCACTGTCAGGATTGAGACTTTCGATAAGGATGGCGATGAGCTCGTGCTCGAGCTCCCCGCCAAATTCGAGGTATGCGGCACCTGTCGAGGAGCTGGCACCCATGTGAATCCGAGCATCGATGGCAATGGCATTTCCCCTGAGGAGTTCGCCGAAGACCCGGATTTCGAGGAAGCCTACTTCCGCGGCGACTATGACGTCACCTGCCAGACCTGTCACGGCAACCGGGTGGTGGCCACCGCAGACGTTGCCCGCTGCACGTTTGCCCAAAAGCGGGCATTGGTACATCACTGGCGGTGCGAGGTGGAGATCCGCCGGGACAACGCCTCCGAGCGGCGATTACAGATGATGGAATCCGGGGAGCGCTGGTAATGGCCGACACTGACATCAACCACGAACGGCTGCTGCGCGCGATCCGCTGCTTGCAGTTGATCCAGCGCACCAATGCGCCGAAATCCAGCATCTTCAAGGCGGCCGGCAAGGCCCTAGCACCGCTGATGCAGGAGCAGTCCACCATGCCGCCGCTGCCTCCCCGCGTTAAATCGCCCATCCAGCAGGTGGGCGCGCGGCCGGGCAACGATGATCCTATGCATTCGCAGTCAGAGATCGAGGGGATGGGCGGCGATGCGATCCTTGAACCGACCCGGGCGGGAGCGCTGTCATGATGAACCGAGCCATGGAGAAGAAACTCGCCAAACAGGAGGCGATCGACGTTTCCGACTGCGAGCGGACCTGGGGCGGCATCTACGTGTTGCCCGAGTACGTCGAGGGGGTCGATTACTGCGACGCCGTCCAGGAAGCCTGGGTCTGGTCGATCGGCAAGTTGCTGGTGCCGGAGGAGAAGCTCATGCAAGACCGCAGCCTGCGCGTCCTGCCCGCAGGGACGTTCCTTGCCTCCCTCGATTCACGGTTCTATTCCGCCGGCGAGTCGAAGACCATCGAGTGCGTGTGGCTCAGATGACGGAATTGCAGACCAGCATCGAGGATCGCAACCGCGCGGCGTGGTTGGAGTGGCAGCTCAAGCGGCAGCACGGCTTTCGGTATCACGATGCTTGGTCCCCCAACGCGCGGGCGTACCTCGAGTGGGCTCAAGGCCGCAAGCTCGAAGCCGCCCGCTCGTTTCTCGATCGATTGCGTTACAACCGTCCAAAGTAAGGAGAATTCATCATGCTGATCCTCACAAGACGTGTGGGAGAGGTCCTGCGCATCGGGCAGGATATTTCCGTGACCATTTGTGGCGTTAAGGGCAACCAGGTGCGAATCGGCATCAGCGCCCCCAAGGAGGTTTCCGTCGATCGGGAGGAGATCTTCAACCGCAAGGCGGCTGAAACCATCGCTGCCCCGCGCCCGCAGTTCGTGAAGGGTGCCCATGTCCGCTGACTCCCGCATCGTGGCGACGGTGCCTGCCCGGGAGCCGGCATCCTCGATGGCGGTGGCCCCGCTGAGCGTTGAATACATGGTGGAGCGGCGCGCGCTCATCAAGAAAACCATCGAGACCGCGATGGAGGAGGGGGTGCATTACGGCCTCATCCCCGGCGCGGGGGGGCTGTCGCTCTTGAAGGAAGGCGCCGAGATGCTGCTTTCCATGTTCCAAATCGCGGTGGAACCGGTGGTCACGGATCTCTCGACCGCGAACGAAGTGCGCTTCCGGGTCGAGTGCCGCGGTACGGTCAATGGCCATTATGTGGGGTCGGGCATCGGGATCTGCTCCTCGAACGAGGAGAAGTACCGCTGGCGCAAGCCGAAAACCCGTCAGGAGTTCGAGGACGCCGAGCCTGGGATGAAGAAATACAAGTATGGGTTCAGCGGCGGCAAGGAGTACAAGGACCCCGTGGTGCGCCAGAGCCCCTACGATGCCATCCAGACGGTGCTCTCCATGGCCGAGAAACGGGCCCGGGTGGACCTGTGCAAGGGAGCGCTGGCCGCTTCGGAGTGCCTCAAGGGCAAGAAATCGACCAAGGATCGGTGGGGCAACAGCAACAAGGCACGCGAGGAGCGCCAGCAGCCCCCGAAGGACGCGGGATTCGCGGCCGCTACCCAGCCTAAGAGCCAGAGCAAGTCTCCTACGGCATCGACCGTGCCTGCGCCCGTGGCTGGGGCGGCACCGGCCGAGCCGGCGAAGCCGATCCTGATCGGAGAGGACGAGGTGGAGCAGCTCGGCCGCATCTTAGATAGCAGCGGCATCCCGGATTCTGCGTTCCTGGGCGCCTTTGAGATCGGCACCTTCGGCGAATTGGAGGCAAATCGCATGGAGGCTGCCCTCGCCTGGTTACAGAGAAACTCTCCGTGAGCACGCGCCGGCACCGGTGCGGAGTGCTTCCCTGTGGCCAATGGGTGGCGCCGGAGCAGTTCGCCTGTGCCCAGCATCGGGTGATTCTGGGCCATGATCGGTATGCCCGGATACAGGCGGCGTGGAATGAGCGCAGCATGAACTTGAGCCACTAC
>Ga0209529_1000013_pt1 | contig 12806 bp, 20 predicted proteins | sample BlaSpr_A8_OM1_O2_FD_187980 | JGI IMG/M metagenome (GOLD analysis project Ga0209529, IMG submission 187980) | Forest soil microbial communities from Thunder Bay, Ontario, Canada - Black Spruce, Ontario site 2_A8_OM1_O2 (SPAdes) (version 2) | ecosystem: Environmental > Terrestrial > Soil > Boreal...
CGTTGAACATTGGGGACAAGATACCGCCCGACTGGGTATTGAAGGGCAGGCCCAGCACATTCCCGGTACCAAAGGTCGCGGCCGTGATCGCCGCCGAGCTCGTGATCGAGATGATTGCCGAGAAGGTCTTCTTACCCGTGAACGTAGTGCCGGTCTGGGCCTCCGTCTGCGGATACCCATACATGTCGAGGCCTGAGACGGTGATGGTGCTCGAGGTCGTCCAGGCACCGACCACATTGCGCGTCACATCGGGGGTGGTGGCCGCCAGCACCGCCGTGCCCGCTGCGGCGATCGAGGCGGAGACAGAATAGAAGTTCGCCACTCCAAGGACGGGGGGCTGACCGGCTACAGTGGCCGTCGCTGCGGTTTGCGCATTGACCAAGGCACCGCTTCCGCCAAAAGGGCCGGTCGTGGTAATCGCCTGGGGGAAACTCCCGGGGAGGAACGGACAGGTGGTCGCGCCGTTGGTGAAGATGCCATTGAGCACCTCACCATCCGGGAAGGTGATCGCGTAGATGCCGGAGGCACCGCCCCAGTTGGCGCTCAGCGTCGCCGAGGTGGCGCTGGCGGCCGGGTTCGCAGTGAACGTGACCGCGCGGTTGCCGGTGGGCTTGAAGCGATACAGGAAATGACACTCATACCCGGGTTTGCCGGTTTGGTAGTTCCCGATCTCGGCGCGGCCGTAGTAGACCTGGTTCGCTCGACTCATCAATTGACGTGACATTCGCAGCTCCTTAAGCAGCCCGTGCGGGCACTGGTGTCAGATTTGGTTTGGCCCCCGCAGCCACGCTGGCGAGCGGGGACACTCGTGTGGTTTAGCCTAGTTACCAGAGGCCGCTACACCGCGAGGATTTGTCCAGCCTTGTGAATATCTCTCGCTTATTTTATAACGTAAATTACCCGTCTCGAAGTCCCCCTCCAATCCCTTCTTGAGGGAGCGCCGATTGAACGCGCGCAGCCCATCCGGGACGTCCGTGATCAGGTACCACTGGGTCGGGCTCGACAGATACCGATTGACCGAGAAGCCGTCCCGAATCGTCCCCAGCTTGAACAACGCATTGATGTTGTTGTCGCCGGTATCGGGCTGGTAGGGGGTCATCAGCAGCCGGGTGGCCACGAACTGCAGCTCAGTTGGGATGACCAGCTTCTTGATCATGGCGCGCGCGGGGATCGAGCGCTCATCCGTCCACTCGGCGATCTGGATGGAGATCTGCTCCATCGCGGCCTCCGAGAGCTGCGCCGAGGTCGCCAGCATGTTCGACAGCACTCCCCCACCTCCCAGGGGGTGGACGGTGGACAGGAGGGGCACTCCATCGCCGCCGGGATTCGTGGAGGCGAACCCGTAATTCAGGATATTGGTGCGATTCAGCTCCTTCGAGTACTTCATGGACCGGCCCATGGAGCGCGCGATCTGCGAGCCCATGGTCAGGTACAGGTTGTCCTCGACCGCTTCCTCGGTGATGGCGACTGCCTTGACGATCGTCGCGTGCTGGTAGCGCGACACGAAGGTCTCGTACATGTCGTCGTACTCGATCGCCGAGCCTTCCGGCTTGGTCTGCCCAGGCCCGGTGCCGGCCATCATCACATCTTCCTCATACGCCTTTTCAGACGGGGACTCGACGAAGATGTCCGGCCAGAGATCCGGATACTCGTTGTACGCCAGGCCCACGACCGCGTTTAAGCCCAGCTGGAGCTGCTTGCGTTCGTCGCTTCGTAAAATTGCCATGTTTTTACTCCGTTATGTCGTTGAAGCGACGGGTTAGACCGGGACGCCCATACCAGCGGCGGGGCCGTAGTAGTGCAGGAAGATCGACACGACCGCGCGGGCGTATTGACCGTAGTTGTTGTTCGTCGAGGCACGAAGCGCCCGCACGTACAACTGCTGGTTGGTGGCGCTGGCGGATAACGTCGCCTGATCCACCATGTCCGCGCTCTGACCGGTCAGGGCGGAGCCCGTCCCGATCAAGATGTTCGCGGTATTGCCGATATTGGCGGCGACCAGGCCCGCCGTGCCGGAGACCTGCGCATCGAAGAGAAGCGCCGGATCATCGAACACGGAGGCCTCGACGACCGAGCCTGCGAGGATGGTCTGACCGGAGCCCCAGTACGGGCGAAACTGGGTGTTACCCCCCGCATCGACGTAGTTGCAGCCCTTGAAGGGACCGACCATCGCGTTCGCGCCTTCGGCGATCACGTTGATGTTGTTGCCCGTGCCGGTGGGCGCGACCATCGAGCCGCGATAGATGTTGGAGGCCAAGCCGCCGGCGATGGAATAATCGCCCGAGACATTGGTCCGATTCGGGGTTCCGCCAGCGTTGTGCTTGATCGGCGTGAAGCCCGAAGGATTCGAAACGTTGGCTGGAGTTGCCATGTGTCAGTGTTCCTTGAGAGTTGAAGGGGTTCTTACGCGTCCGCCGCCCGATCGGCCCTCGGGCGCCGTGCGCGCATCCGGGCAAAATCGTGGCTCACCTCGTTGCGATCCTCGACCAACGGCATCGCCGGGTTCTCGACATCGAGGCCCGGATTTTTCCTTGTCACGGCCTTCGTGGCCTCATCCCGCCGACCATTCCAGTAGGCGTCTCGCTGCGCTTTGAAGGCCTCAGGCAGCTTCATGAGCACAGTGGTTTCATCACCGATCACATCGCCGTGCTTCGCTAAGCGGCCGGTAAAGGTCTCGGTGGGAAGATCGTCCTCGTCAATTTCTTCTGGCTTGACGAACTGCCAGCCCTCCCGTAACGACGCCAAAAGACCCGCGTCATCGCCGTGGCGGCGCTTGTGGCGGGATATCCAGCACAGGACATAGCCGGGCGGATCGGGGAAGGAGGGAAGCGAGTAGGCCCGGCGCCAGGACTTCACCGCCCCGGTATCAATGGTGACCACTTTGTGGGCGGATTTGGCCTGCTGGGTGATGGAAGGTCCCTGACCGCGGTCCACCGCATGGACGTCGGTGGCACCTTTTGAGCGGCGCTCGGCGCGCTGCTTGGCGATCTGGACCTTCTTGCCCTCCCGTTGCACCCGCTGCTCACGGATTTCGCCCGCTCCGGGGGCGGCACCGACTTCGATGGTGGTCATGCGCTTGCCTCCATCGAATTGACTTCCCGGGTGAATTGCACCACGTCGCGGTCATTGTCGGGGTTCAAGCCGACCTTGCGCATGGTGTCGATTTCGTGGGCCGTCAAGGTGCGTCGATTGCCATTCTGGCGCTGATTACTCGGCCGGCCGCGGTCCTGAAGGCTGGCCGCTGGCGCGCGGCGCCGATGCGGCTCATTTCCGCGGCTGATATCGTCCTCATCGTCCCCCTCGTCATCGTCTCCGGGATCGGCCTGGCGACCCCGCTTGACGCCGACCACAGGGAGATCCGGAAACTTCGCTTTCAAGCGCCGGCCGACTTCCTTGAAGGTTTCATCGTCGTTGGCTTCCATGTGCTCATCGTTCAGGAGTTGAAGATAGATGGCAGATGCGGCGGCCTTCTCCACCGTGAAGTCCGGGTCTTCCCACCATTCTTCATTGGCCAGGATGAAGCGGGAGCCCGCCGGCGTGGGGCCCGCCCCTTTGGCGCCCTGCTGGCGCTGGGTCGGCGCCTGTTGGGTTCCACCGCCCGTGTCGGCTCGCTGCTTGGCCCCCGCCAGCTTGGCGTGATAGGCGCCATCGGCCTGGATCATTTCCTTGGTGATCCGGGCCGCTTCGATCGAATCGCCCCTCTCGTTCGCCGCGGCGAGCTTCTCCTCGAGCGCCTTCATGGCCTTCTCGTGGGTGCTGGCCGCCTCCGCATCACCCTGACGCTCGACGCTCACCCCTTCGTACTGCTTACGAATGGCCGTAAGCTCCTGCTGGTGACGCGCCTCCTGGTCGGCGAGCTTCTGATCGAACTCCTTGCTGATCTTGCGCTGGTAGCGCGTCAGACGACTGAACATGTGCCGTTCAGCGTCCGAATAGCGTTTGGGGGAATCGCCGCCCTCCCGGTCATCGCGCACGTTGGCAGCGATGTTGGTGGGTTTCTCCCGCCGGGTGACTGCTTTGGTTCCGTCGCTTTCGGACAGGTCCACCGAAATTTCGGTCTCAGGGGCGCGCCGTTCGGCACGGGCCTGGCTGGGTTCTGACATGCGGAGGGCTCCTAGAAGTGGCTGCCCTGACAATGTATAGCTGGGGAATTTAACAAAACATGCCAGAGACTGGCAGCTGGGTAAAAATGGGTAGCTTTGGGTTTAATTGGAAGGACGGGCCGCCCATCGATGGTAGTCACCGGGATTGGACCGGCGGTCCACTGGGCGGCTCTCGGAGCCCGCGACCCCGCTTAAGACTTTCGGAAGAATTCGGACCGGAGCCTTAATGTGCCCCTATCTACTCATTTCCCGGTGCGTTCGTCCAGCCTGCCTAAGGCATATCCTTTGACAAAGGCTTCAAATCCCTCGCAAGTCATCACGAGTCCATCGACGCTGATGGTCTGAGTGTCGAAATCCCCGTTGACCTCGTGACCCTGTCCTCTCAATAAAACCACCCCGGCGTGATCCCGGAACGCCTGAGGCGGTTTCTCCCGCCGGCGATCGAACCAGGTCATAAGCGAGCGTTCCGGCGCAGATAGCCTCCCTGCCGACGCCGCCGTTCGCCGCTGCGCCAGTTCGGAGTTCCCGGTCGGGTGAGGACGAATACCCGCCCATCGGGATACCACGTGGTGCCCTCAGGTTTCGGCGCTGCCAGCCCGTAGCCGCCTGGCACTTCCGGGTATTCCATCACCACCTCGGCGACGATCAGCCTCAAATGTAGAACTTCCAAGCCTGCGGATCGGCCGTGACGCCCAAAAGATCGGTGACCTTCAAGACTCGGATCTTCTGCCCGGTCTTGCGCAAGGTCAGCACCTGCCCGGTGTGCAGCTGGAAAATCACGTACTTACCGATGAGCTGCTCCACCGTCTGAATGTCCTTGTGGAAATTGCAGAGCTTGATGCCCGCGGCGGTCACCCCTTCCATGGCTGCGGGACCCGCCTTCAATACCCGGGCCACGGTGCACTGGATCTCCTCCGCGGTCTGGGAGTCTTCTACGACCTCGATCCCACCATCCGACATGGTGCGCGGCGGAATTGCCTCGACCACGAGGTTGACCCAGCCGGGATCGAAGGGAAAGCCATCCTTGAGCAGATCCGGCGGCTTGGCGACCTCTTTCAGCGCCCGGCGCGCCACCCGGTCGATATCAATTGCTTTGTTCGTCGCCATCCGCCTCTCCGTTGATCGATTTGATCTGCTCAGTCACCTTGCCAATCGCCCACTCGAGCGCCTTGCAACGCCCCACGAGTTCCCAGTGCTTATCCTCCGGCCGACCATCCGCCATCGTCTCCAGGTGCAAGGTGCGCTGGGCAACCAGGACCTTGCGCAGGCTCGCCAGTGCGGCATAGGCGTCAGCCATGTTCGTGCAGCCCGATTAGGGTCGCTTCGTTGCCAATCAGAAGGGGGTTCACCTCGGCGCCGTACATCTCTAGCCGGTATCGCTCCATGCGCCGGATCAGGTCGAACAGTTGCTCGCTGGGCGGCTTGAACGGCAGCGCCATGATGAGCGTGCGCGCGTTCTCGGGGTCCGACAGGATCTCCTGCATGGCCAGCATGCCCGGATGATTGCTCGGCACGGCCATCCCGCATATCTCGACGAAGTAGGCCACGTCCCGGCGCAATCGCTCCTTGTTGGCGTTGATCTCGGCGACCTGGGCCAGGAAGCTATTGTGCGCCAAGCGACGCAGCTTGATCCCGCGGCGGCGCATCCGCGTCCGTCGGCGGCGATCGACCAGCCAGCAATCCCAGGATAGCCGGTAATAGGAGTCACGCAGGCAGGACTTCGGGTAGTCAAAGTCGATGGCTTCCTCGGCTGACACAGCGACCAACTTAGCCACGGGGCACCAGAGGTTCGCTTGAGACGTTGTCAACCTTCTTGTACAGGTCGAGCCAGAACTGGGTTGACAATGCCGGCAGGGTCCCCAAGCGCATTCTCACCCGGTGACGCGCGGGCTTCACGCATTTCAAGAGGTCAACGCCCTGGAGCTCGTACTTCGGGTGCAGTCGCCACCAGATGTACGATAGCTCAGAGCACGCCTTCAATGCCGCCGTCACCGAACTGTGCACCTCCATGGCCCGGCGTTGCACATCCTCGGCGGTCTCGCCGACCAAGCAGAAGCTCTGATAGTTCACCCGTTGGATAAGCCGCACTGCACCGGGGAACTCGGATGGCTGGATCTGCCCTTGCATATCGCTGAACCAATCGAGCGGCAGATCGAAGTAGGACTGCGGCGGCCCCGTGAGCTCATAGACGCACGCCTCGGGTAACCGATTGGAGGGATGCATCGTGGCGAGATCAGCCGCCGTGAGGGTGATCTCTACCGGCGGTTCCTCATCTCCCGCGGGTATACCCTTCACCCAGGACTGATCCGGGTCTTTCATGAGCGTCATGCCAACACACGTGGCAGCACAATCGGCGACTGCGGTTCCTGGTGAGTGAGGATGGCGTACTCCTCCTCGAGCGTGCGTCCCCAGCGCGGTAGGCCCAACTCGCGCCGGCGGTCATAGTCGCCCACGGCCCAATAGTGGTACCAGCCAAAGCCGGGATGTGAGGCGACGCGGAAGCGCGGACTGGAGCGGGCTCTGCCGCGGCGACCGGCCTCATAGCCTGAATACTGCATCATGCCGACTTCGCGGCGCGCGCCTTCCATGGCGTTGAAGTCGCGCTCGCACTCGGCGAACGTTTTCTCGAAATCGAAATGCCGTGGATCACCCTCCTCGGGCAGGCCCAACAGGATGTCGGCGAAGCGGCGGTGCGCCGCGCCGACCGTGAGCTTGTAGTACTCGAGCCACTCGGCGACCTCCGGGACGGTCGGAACCCAGAACGCGGCGAGCTCCTCGGCGGATGGGCACGGTTCGCCGGCGCGCGCCCGATCGGAGAGGGTGGGCAGCGCGGCCGCGGCAGCGATCGACACGGTCAACTGCAGGAAGCGGCGGCGGGACATCATGGGATCAGCCCTCCTCGGATAGCTGGGATTTCTGCTCGGTCGTGACCCGAGTCAGCCATTGGCCGAGGGCACGGGCGCATTCCTCAGTAATCATGATCTCCTGGCCGTTATCGTCCAGGCGCACCATGTTTCGGTGCACGCGGGCGCGCAAACCCTCGTAAAGGAGCGGTTGGTGCTTAGGGTCCATCATGACTTGTGCACCCTCTCCGGCAGGTCCTTGTACTTGACGCCTTCCTCCTTGTTGGCGGCGCTGAAATCCTCGCCCACGGACTGCGGGATGCCGACCTTCTTGGCGAACTTGGCGTTGTGCTTCACCGCCTCCATGAGACGGGCCTGGGCTTTGGACTCGCTGGGCATGGCTACCACACTCCTTTGGAACCAACACTTCGACCATTGACGGTGATGTACCACTCGCCCCGTTCAAGCGTGTCGTCGATCACGAGGTTCAAAGCGGGAGCGAGCGGGTTCTCCTTGGTGGTGATGCCCTGCTCCGCCACGATGCGCTTGGCCACGACCGAGAGCGTGGGGCTCACCGTGATCTGATAGACCGGGGGACGCGCACCAGCGCGTAGCACTGCATCTTCCAGTGAGACGATGGATAGATCGCAGTCAGTCGGCATTCGCTGATAGCGTTCGGCGGGTGGCTCGTCTCGTTGCATACACATGAGGGACCCCTGGGCGGTGCCGCATCATATGTCAACGCTTAAGGAACTATCCAGCGCGGCGGATGCGCTTGCGGGTGGGAATGTAGACCGGCATCCCGGTGATCGAGCGGTGGGACTTCCCTGTCCAGATCGCTGAGACCACCGTTTGGCCGACACCGAACTCGAGCGCCACCACGGTCGTCGTGGCTTGGCCCTTGCGGGCGAAGATCGCTTTGACCTTGGCAGCGTCGAGTGTGGCCATTAGATCGTGTGCCGTCCGACCGTCTCCCGCTCCCCGTGGCCCATGGTGTTCTTGGTGGGCACGGTGCGCTCGCGGCCGATCGCCGCCTTCTCGTTCTCCTCGCGCTCGGGCTCCATGGCCTCCTTGCGATTGGCGCCGGCGCTCGCCATGTCGGAGTGTCCCTCGGCAGAATGGGTGCCGAGCGCACCGCCATCGCCGATCACATGGTCAGCATCCACGGTCTCGCGCTTGATCTCGCGGCCTCCGCGCACGCCGCCCTTGTGCTCGCCCAACTGCTCCTTGCGGTCATCGGCCTGCTTGCGGGACTGCGCGCTCCGGGCACCGCCGACGCCGGACATGGAGGAGCCTTCGCCTGCCTTGCCGCCCTGGTCGGAATGACTGATCTTGTCATCGTGCTCGTGGCTCACATGCTCCCGAGTATGCGAGGCCTCCGCGCGCCTGGCCGCGCCGACTCCGGAGTTCGAGGCGCCTTCATCGCCTTTGGGCTCCCGGCTGGTGTGCGGCCCACGGCCCGTCGATTCGTCATGGCCACCGTGTTCCACCCGGCCGCCGGCCTTCACGCCGATGCGCTTGCCGCCGCCTTTCTCGTCTTCCTTGGCTTCCTGGTCAAAGCCGTGCTCGCCGAAGCCATCCTCGGAGTGGCTGGCGTGGTGCGCCCCTTGAATCTGCCTGCGTTCATCTGATCGGTTCACGTCTGCTCTCCTTCCTCTACGTCTGGACTTGCGCCCGGGGGACCCATGGCCATGCCGCCACCTGAGGGCATGGGGCCCGCTCCCGGGGAGGGCGGTGCCGAGGGAACGGGGGACGGCGGCGGTGCGCCGGTGCCGGGCATCATGGCGCCCTCCGGACGGTTAGGCATCGCGTGCTGCGCGTTTAAGCGCTCGTGCGGCGTGCCGGGGTCCGCCCCGTGGGTGTGCCGGTGTTTGGTTCCGTGTCGAATGCGTGCGGTCATTGCAGTTCCTTTGGTTCGATGCGTACTCGATCAGTGCGTCGCGCAGAACATCCATATGGTTGGTCCAACCTTCCGACATGCGCGCGTATCTCATTTCTTGTCCGGGCTATCGTCATCGTCACTGCTGTCCGCCTCGGCGTCTGGGCCCTCGCCCGATTCGCCCTGGGGACTCGCGGGCGGCGCGGCATGGACTCCTTCGCCCATGGGCGGGGTCTCACTCGGCGGCGGGGTGCCCTCGCCTTCGCTGCCATGACCGCCCGACTGCTCATCATTCATCAGGTTCGTGCGGTTCTTTCGGTTCACAGGACGTTCCCCGCCTTGATGTGCTCCCGATAGAGCGTCAGCAGGAGCGATACATGCTCGCAGACCTCGAGACGGGTAGCCCCTGCGGGCAACCAGGTCTTACGGCCCACCAGCCGTTCGGTGTGCAACGCTAGAGCTTCCCGCACGCGATCCGGATCTTGCGTGCCGGCGCACAGCATGACGGCCTTGCCCCCGACGGTCGCGCGGCAGACGGCAATCATTGCGTCCTCGAGCGCATCGGTGTGCTTGATGTCTGGGATAAGCATCGCGTTCATTGGCCACTCCGCAGGTTCTGCTCGAGCGCCTGCTCACGATAGAAATCAGCGCCTTGGCCGCCAGAATAGATGCGGGCGAGCACCGATGCCACTCCGTCAAAGTTCAGGCCGAGCTCCTGGCTCGCATTGGCGAAGGCCTTAGGCGGAATGTCGCCTGTCCCGGCTTTGAGCTTGGTGCGCAGGAACCCGCGCGCCGCCCTGACACTCGATGCCGGCGCGCTCACTTGACGCCCGTCTTTCCCATGTGGGTGTCGGCTTCCGATTCCTCGGCCGCAGCGGCCTTAGCGACCTTATCCCCTGCGGCGATCTTCGCGGCGGTGGTCTCCTCGCCCTGCTCGATCGAGGCCTCGTGGCTTTCCTGCCCATGCTCCAGATCCGCCTCGTGGGCTTCGCCGCCTTGGGCCAGGGATTGCTCGTGGCTGGCGGCGCCTTGCTCGAGGCTCTGCTGGTGGGCTTCGTCGCCCTGCTCGAGATCCTGATCGTGGCTCGCAGCGCCCTGTTTGAGCGTTTGCTGGTGCGCCTCATCCCCTTGCTCGAGGGATTGGTCATGCGCCTGGGTGTCGTGCGCGAGATCCATGTGATGCGCGTCATCGCCGTGCGCCAGGCCCTGCTCGTGGCTCTGTTCGGCGTGGGTCAGATCCTGGATGTGCTCGGCGTGCCCCTGGAGAATCGCCTGCTTGGCGGTGACGGCATCGCGCATCCCCTCGGTGACGGTACCGATGTCGATGCGGGCCTCCTGGTTCAAGAGCGCCATGTCTTTGCGCTTCTCCTCGTTCTCGAACTGGATTTGCTTGCGGGTCTCCTCCGCCTGGAAGGCCTGCTCTTTCTGATCGAGCAGTTGCTGCGCGCCCTTGGCCTTGAACTCGAGCTCCTGCTGGATCTGCTGCTGCTCGGCCGAGGGGGTGCCGGGCTTCGGCTGCGGGTGCGGCAGGCGCCCAATGATCTGCACCACGTGGGCGGTGATCTGCTGTTCGACCTCCGGGGACAGGCCGGTGGGGTGGCCATCGGCATCGAAGCGCGGCTGGAGGCCCGCGGCGGCCATGACCTGCTTGTAGTAGGCCTTGGACATGTGATCGCGGATGTGCGCCATCATCGCTGGCTGGATGGTCTGCTGGAAGACCTCCGGCGGATACAGAGCCGAGGCGCGCTGCAATCCATCCTGGTGCACCGTGATGTGCGCCTGGTCATCCTGCGGCGGGTACACCTGCACGGGCACGCCGGCGAAGATATTGGCGTTCTCGGCCACGGGATCGAGATATGCCGGGGTTTTGACCTCCGGGCCAATCTCGTCGATGTTCGGGACCTTCAAGGCCACCAGGAAGCGGCGGTACGCGGCGGCGCGTTTCTTCGGCGGGAAGAGGCTCGGGTCCTTGGCTTGCAGGTCCAGGACCGCCTGGCCCTTCATGATGCGCTGGGTGTCGCTCGAGATGGCTGGGTCCGTGACCGAGATGATGCTGACCCCAGGGGCGAAGTCGGACTTAAGCAGTTGGTGCTTCTCGTCCCCGATCGAGTAGTCGTACCGATCGTCCATGAAGTCTTCGATCAGCTCGCAGAGCATCTGCAGCTCTTGGCTCATCGACACATGCAGGCGCTTGTGGATGGCGTTGATCGGCTTCTGGGCCTGCTCGATCAGGGCGACGGTCGTACCCACGGGCCCGGTATTGTTGCCATCCCCAACGGCGGCGTCCGTGGTGCCGGTGAAGCGCTGCGCGGCCCCGACCAGGCCCTCGAGTAACTGGAAGAGAGCGGGGCTGGGTTCCTTGAACGGCGGGGTGAAGAAGGACTTGGTCAGATCTTCGGCGGTGCTATCGCATTGCTGCCAGACGCCATGCTCGAGCCTGAACTCGCCGGCGATCTTCGCTTCCTTGGTGACGAAGCCACCTTGGAAGTTCGCGGCGAGTGCGGAGTCTAAGAGCGCGTTGACGGCGCCGGAGGCCGCCATCCCGAGTGACCCGATCACATGGGGATAGCCCCAGCCGTAGAAACCCAAACCCGGTAGAAACTGATGGTGGGCGAACCAGATTCGCTTTTTGTGCTGCTTGTCCTTTTGCCGCCAATTGCGGCGCACCATCAGGATCTGATCGTTGGAGGCGTCCACCACCACGATGTAGGGCCGTACCCCCGTATCCCCTTCTTTCAGTCTTGCCGCGCCGGCGCCCAAGTCATCGCAATCGACCTCCAGATCGATGTGGTACTCGAGCATCTCGTACAGCCGATCGCGTTCGTGCATGTTCGCGACGCGAAGGTCGGACTGATCAGCGGACGGGGCGTGCATGGCTTGGCCCGGCATCGGGGGGGCAGGCTGCGGCAGATAGATGTCCAAGAACATGCCGATGCGCATGGCCCGGTCGATGTCCTCGCCCGTCATGGTGAACTTCCAGGCGTAGCGGGGCATGGACTTCAAGTCCGTGCCGGCATAGGGGGCCAGGAAGTTGGTCGCCATCACGTGGCGCAGGATGGGAAGTCCCGTGGTGAAGTCCTGCGCCGCACGCCTGAACGAGGAACCGCCCATCGGCAGGTACATGCACAGCTTGTCCGTGTCGTTGAAATAGCCTTCATCGACGTCGGTCAAGTAGTGGTTCAGGAAGGTCCTGATCCGGTGCGCCCGAGCGGTCTTCGCCGTGGTCGATTGGCCAAGGATCTTGGTCTCGGCGGGCCCGTTGGGGGGGAAGAGTTCGACGATGGCATTGGCCTGGAAACGCACTGTGGCTTCCATCAGGGCCGGATGCGTGACGGTGTGGCCGTCTTCCTGTTCGTCGGACTCCGGGTCTACGTTGTCTTTGATGCCCATCATCTCGAGGGCGGACTTCTCGCGGCGTTCCCAGTCCTTGCGGCTGTTTTTATCGACCTCGGCGAATTCCTTCAACCGCATGGCCAGGAGCCGGCGGTCGTGGTTGCCCATCTCCTCGGCCAAGTTTTCGTCGAAATCCCCGGTTCTGGGGATGCGGGCGGTTAGGACCTCAGGACCCTCGACGCTGACCGAGCCATCGTGGCCGCGATTGATCGTGAAGCCATCGAGCTGGGAGACCCCGGTCTTTCGATCAGGAATGGTCGTCGCGGAAGATTCGTACGCCAAGGGCGGCGCTCCTCAAGAAGGGGCGGGATGTGGTCTCGGAGGGTAGCAGCGCTAAGCAAAGCCAAACATGCCAGAGGCTGGCAGGGAATAAGAATGTGATAACAATGACATTCTTATTCCATTTAGGGAGGTAGCTTGCCCTCCAGGATCAGCATCGCCTGCTGGGCGCGCTCCCAGTCGCAGGTGATGGCGAGTTCGCAGTGATTCGCCTCGAGGCGGTTTAAGAAGCCGCCTAAGAGCCGCGCCCAGGCCCGGGGATGGGGTTTGCGACACTCAAGGCCGGTCTGGGCCGAGATCGTGATGTCG
>Ga0209529_1000014_pt1 | contig 12781 bp, 10 predicted proteins | sample BlaSpr_A8_OM1_O2_FD_187980 | JGI IMG/M metagenome (GOLD analysis project Ga0209529, IMG submission 187980) | Forest soil microbial communities from Thunder Bay, Ontario, Canada - Black Spruce, Ontario site 2_A8_OM1_O2 (SPAdes) (version 2) | ecosystem: Environmental > Terrestrial > Soil > Boreal...
CCTGCAACATTCGTACATGCTTACCGCGTACCGGACTGTGCGCCAGAGCCGTGCCAGTTCGTGCTGCTACTGCTCGAGTCGTCCCGATTGCGACGGTGCTATTGATAATCGTCAACGTGGGCTTGAAGAGATCAATGTAGCGCGCGGTTTCGCCAACAAAATCTTTGATCTCAAATGGGTAGCAGACGTGCAAAACGTCCACTTTCCCTACCGGGTGTTCAGGCAGCACAAGATCTACTCCCACGGTCTTGTAATTCTTGGAGAGAAGTTCGAGCAGGGGCCGGCCCACTTCTCCGAGTCCCATCACAACAACACTATTTTCTTGCTTCACCGCTGAACCTCCTTGAAGATTTTGTTCGATTAGCTGGTGAAAATTTACTGCTTACTCGTCACTCTCGTTGCGGTGAGGTTTCCACCAGACTAGATGTGTACAACGGTGTTCGAGATACCTAGAGTCGTTAGTTCGGCCTTCCTAGACCGCGCGAAACTAGGTAATGGTACTGCCGTGTACCAAGTGGGCTCGCGCCCCGACATCGCCCCCTCCGCGAAGCCCTAGGCTGCGTTGATTATATTAGGAAAAACATGCCTAACGGAGGACGCCGACGGAGGCAAATTCCTGGATCTTCTGAACGACGCGCTCCTGCGCCGCGGGCTGAAGTTGCGGATACATGGGAAGAGAGAGGATCTCCAACGCAGCTTTTTCGGTGACCGGGAAGTCACCTTTTCTGAAACCGAACGTTTCGTATGCTTTTTGCAGATGCAGCGGAATCGGGTAATGAATACCGGTGTCGATCTTCGCGTCCGCCAAATGTTTTTGCAAACCCTCTCGATCTGACACTCGCACCACATACAGATGATGGACCGGGCGCGACCAAGCAGGCTGGTAAGGCGCAACCACACCATCCAACGATGCCAGCATCTTGTCGTAACGAGCCGCAACTTCTTGGCGCTTCCTGTTCCACTCCGCCAAATGTTGAAGTTTTACGCTAAGCAGGCCCGCTTGTAGCGAATCGAGACGCCCGTTATATCCTTCCGTGTCGTGGTAATACTTTTTGGACTGGCCGTGGTCGCGCAGAATGCGCATCGTGCGCGCCATTTCTTCGCTATTGGTGGTGATCGCGCCGGCTTCTCCGCAAGCACCTAGATTCTTTCCTGGATAAAAACTAAAAGCTGCAGCGTGCCCCATGGAGCCCGCTTTCCTCCAGCGATTTTCTTTCTGCGAGAAGTATTCCGCGCCGTGAGCTTGGCAAGCGTCTTCCGCCACAATCAGGTTGTAGCGGCGAGCCAACTCCAGGATGGGATCCATATCCGCGCACTGACCATAGATGTGGACAGGGACCACCGCCGTGACGGGTGCGCGAAACTTTCTGTGGTACGGCTTTCCCGTTTCACGGTCCACGTAGCATTCCCGCTCGAGATATTCCCGCAATTTGGCGACGTCCATCGAATACGTGCGCTCGTCGATGTCGATAAAATCGGGGCGCGCTCCGGCCTGACTAATGGCTTCCGTAGTGGCAATAAATGTATGCGGAACAGTGACGACGATGTCTCCGGGTTGCACGCCGGCGGCCGTCAAAGCAAAGCGAACCGCATCGGTTCCGCTTGCTACACCAACGCAATGCTTCGCATCGCAAAATGCGGCGAAAGCTTTTTCGAAGTTCTCCACCATCGAACCGCCGACGAAACCAGCGGTGCTCAAAACTTTGTGGAACACCGCGGTCAGCTCAGGCTCGAGCTCCATATGCGGGGTAACCAGGTCTAAAAACGGGATCTTCTCCGTAAGGGACATAAACGTTTCCTCGATTCCTTAGTAAATTACTTCTGAAGTGTTACGAAAAATTCATCGCAGTGATTCCATCCACCGCCGTGTTCGTCCGGTTGCTAAACAGTTGTCTTTTCTCGTGTGATGTGACGGAGCACCCGTGCAGGATTACCGGCTACAATCGTGTCGTCGGGAACGTCTTTGGTGACCACGCTTCCGGCGCCAACAATCGCGTTCTCACCGATAACTACCTTTGAAAGGATGGTGCAGCCCGAACCGATTGAAGCGCGCGCCTTGACCAGAGTCTTCTCTACTTTCCAATCCTGTTCGGTCTGCAACTGCCCTTCTTCTGTAGTTGCGCGTGGATAGGAATCGTTGATGAACACGACGCCGTGACCCACGAAGACGCCGTCCTCAAGCGTCACGCCTTCGCATATAAACGTGTGGCTTGAAACTTTGCAATTCTTGCCGATCTTCGAATTCTTCTGAATTTCCACGAAAGCGCCAATTTTCGTGTCGTCGCCTATTTCACATCCATATAGGTTGATGAACTTGGATAGTTTTACGTTCTTGCCAAGCTTTACGTCCGGCGCAACACACAAGTACTGGTCCATGCTTGAATTTTTCCTTTTCGAAGAGATTTCAGGCAAGCTTAGGCAGATATGCTGAAAATCTAGAGCTTGATGACTTTGCCTCTTTGTTGCAGCGATTGGTCGGCGGCTTCGAGCACTTGTACGACGTGCAGTCCCGCGACTCCATCGTTAAAGGGTTTCTTATCGTTTAAAATGCAATCGACGAAGTAGGCAGCTTCCAGCTTCAGAGCTTCCACTTGTTCCACGCGAGGCGCCCACATATCGCCGGAGCGGTAGCTCACGAGCAGTTGATAAACGCCATCGCCGCTCATTTGCACTCCCTTGTCGTATATCTTCAGCTTTTCGTCGGCTTCCAGGTCGTTCCAGACCAGCATTTTTTTCTCGCCGCCGATTAAGGTCGTGCGCACTTTTACCGGAGACAGCCAGTTCACGTTGATGTGCCCGATCATGTTGTTAGGGTAATAAAGAGTGAGAAACGCAATGTCGGCCACGCCGTTCAAATGGCGTTCGCCTGTGGCTACCACAGCCTCAGGCTTGCCTTTGATCAGGTAGTCCATGATCGACAGATCGTGGGGAGCCAAATCCCACAGCACATTCACATCGTGTTGGAAGAGGCCCAAATTGACGCGTGTGGAATCGTAATAGTAAAGATCCCCCAGCGTGCCGTTATCGATGAATTCTTTGATGCGCTTGACCGCTCCGGTGAACAAGAAAGTGTGGTCCACCATAATTTTCAGGTGTTTCCGATCGGCCAGCTCGATCAATTCCTCGGCCTGCGCTGTGGTACATGTAAATGGCTTTTCGACAAAGACGTGTTTGCCGTGCTCCAGTGCCAGTTTGGCAAGCTCATAGTGAGTCCACACGGGCGTCACGATGGCGATTGCATCAATGTCTGTGGCGGTCAGGATGTCACTACACTCCGCGAGTACACGTATATCCGGATAAGATTGCCGCGCGCGATTTTGTGACTTTGGACTCTGATCGCAAATGGCTATGACGCGCGAACGCTCTTGCCCGTGGAAATTCCGCACGATATTCGGGCCCCAGTATCCGTACCCTACTACGCCCATTCTGATCACGTCGGTTGAATTGTTTTGTTTTTGAGCTTTCATTCCGCCTGCATCTAGACTAGTAGCCATTTTTTCACCTTGGAATGCAAACCCTGAAGGAGCCGAATCGTTGCGCCTACTGAAAGGAAAATTTGCAGAAGATGAAGAGCGGTCTAAATCGGAAATGCGTTTTTCAACGACGTGTTACAGCGTGCCAATTTTGCTGCGATCATCAGATTAATACGCGCCATCGCCCGTAAATACGGCGCGCGGAGTCTGAAGAAGGATCTTCACATCCAACATCGGAGACCACATTCTGGAGTACTGCAAGTCCAGTCTCACCATTTCATCGAAGGTTGTCTTGCTACGTCCGCGTACCTGCCACAAACCCGTAATGCCAGGCCTGGATTCCAGCAAACGGCGGCGGTGCCAAATGTCATATGCTTCAATCTCGTAAGGGATCGGAGGCCGTGGCCCTACCAATGACATCTCACCGATCAGCACGTTCCAGAATTGGGGAATCTCATCCAAGCTCGTGCGCCGCATCAATCTTCCAACCCATGTTACTCGAGGATCGTTTGTGATCTTGTAGACGCCCTTCTTGCTTCCTTCTCGTGCTTCAGAGTTCGCCTTCCCGGTGATGAAATTTCTGACGTATTCCTTGTGGATGGCGGCGTCTGTGGAAAAATACATGGATCTAAATTTCAGAAATACAAAGCGCGAACCGAACTGACCCACCCGCTCCTGACGAAAAAATATAGGCCCCTTCGACGTCAGCTTGATCAATACCGCTAGGACCATAAAGATAGGCGAGAGAAGCAGCAAGGCCACCGAAGCGCCGAGCACATCCATCGCTCGCTTCGTTAACAGCGATAGCTTCTTCCTCTCTTTTACTTCGAAAAGGTCAGGGTACATCGTCGGGTCAACCGGGCGCTGGTGCCCCTCTCCCTTCCACCCATCTGGAAAGGCGTAAAAAGAAATTTGAAAGCTGCTTAGTTGAGTGGCCTTGAACGCCTTCTGAAGGCTAGCAGTGACTTTCGATTCGATTGTCCTGACGGCGGCGCTTACATCGCTATCTCCAAACTCGGTGAAGATGACTCCAAACACGGAATTTGCTTCGAACCAGCCCGCCAAATCCGTCTCGCGTATGGCTGCGCTCAACACCACCGCAATCTGCTCTAGCAAAGCGTCCGTCTTTTTATCTTTTAAGCCCCCGTCGATTAGCATCAAGACGAGGTGTTTGCGCGATCGCTCCGACCTTTTTCTTTCCCGCGCCAGCATCCGGCGGAAATGCTCTTCGGAAAGGAAGTTGCCGGGGTCTCCAGCGCTGTTCCCATTTCCGTTAGACTTTTCAGCGGACTTGGACTTGACCCCGGGAAAATGAGTCCCGAGCGGCTGTCTGTCTTGGAAGTCTTCTTCTGATTTCGTTTTCATAAATTTGTAAAACTGAATTCTAGACCACTAGCTGAACTGTGCGGTGTCGCACGTTTCCCTTATCTTCAGCGGATAGATGGGGAGCGGTAACCGGGGTTACCAATGCTGAATCAATTTCTACTGCCACCGAACGCTGTAGTAGGGTGACCGAAAGAACCAGGCGGTGATGTCCTTTGAAATCCATCAGGATGCCTTCCAGACCGCGCAGCGGACCCGATTCGATTCTCACTCTGTCGCCGAGTTCCAGGAATGGGCAGGGATGATTCGGGACACCCGCCGCCATCAAAGTTTGAAGCGCGCTAATCTCAGATTCTTCGACAACTGCAGGCACTCGATTGAATCCAACTATCTGGATTACTCCGGGTGTCTTCAGGATCGGCAGACGGTCGTGTTGATTAAAGCGGCAGAATAAGTAGCCAGGAAAGAGCGGAGACTCCACTTCCTTGATTCGATCAGACCAACGCTTCCTGCTTTTATAGAGTGGCAGGAACCATTCGTATCCCTGTCCGTTTAGATAATCCGCAACACACGATTCATGGCGCGACCGCACGTGCAAAGCAAACCACGGAAACTTTGTCGTGCGGCGCGTATCGGTCGCCACTTCAGCTTTGGCATCGAATTGGGATCTTGTTATCATTTTAGTAAATACCCAGCTGTGCTACCGCCATTAGAGTCCCAATGACTCTCCAATGGTTTAACTAGGTTTGCACGACAGTTGCCACCCGTCGACCTAGTCTTCGTTCAGTTAAACCTATGTTTCTAAACCTCTTACAAAATCTAGCTCTACTAAATTAGCTCACTAAATTCAGCCACCGTATATTTTCAAGAACATTGCTATCCTATAGTTGCAATAATTTTCCGCCCTGCAAGTAAGACTTAACAAAGGACATAAGCCAGCTTCCCGAAATCAGCATTTTCCACGTACCAAGAACAGGCCTGTAACGAATCGGAACCTACGCCTGAATCGGCTTGACGTCTTCGTGTCCATAGCCCGTACCGTAGCCGTGGTAGTAATACGAACCGTAGGCGTGCGCTTTTTCCACGGCATTTAGCACGACTCCCACAACGTTCCTACCCTGCAGTTCTTGGCACGCTCGCTCAGCAGTTGACGTCTGTGTGGAAGCAGCACGAAGAACCAAAATCACTCCATCGACGTGGTCGGCTAGTAAGCTTGCGTCCGCCACGGGAAGCAACGGAGGTGAGTCCAGGATGACCCAATCGAACACGGGCGTGACACGTTCCAACAAAGTCTTGAGCCGTCCATTCAAAAGGAGTTCGCTCGGATTGGACACTTCCTTCCCGCCCGGAATAAAACAAAGGCTCCCTTCGGCGCCGTGTTGGATCACGGCCATCTCATCGGCTTCTCCCATCAGATATTCTGTCAAGCCTGGAGAGGGTGGTGCGCCAAGAGGAACATGGAGGCGCGAGCATCGCAGGTCCGCATCGATAATCAGACACCTGCGGTCCGGCTGGCGAACGATCGCTTGCGCAAGATTGTTGGTTACAAACGTCTTTCCCTCTGCCGGCATCGAACTGGCGATCAATAGCGTCCGCAATTGCTGGCTCCCCCGTAATTGGTAAAGCCGCGATCGCAAAGTTCTGAACTGCTCAGCCGCATGCACACTTAGAGCAGGGTTATGAAAAATGTTTACATTCAGATCCGGATGCCAGTGCGGATGAGCGCAACGCTGACAGAGATCTTCAAAGCGCTTTAGAGTGCCCGATTGCGTGGTGCCAGTCGGAGCTTGCTTGAAAATGTCCGGAACAGAATCGCCGTTGGTCGGTACCGTGCCGATATCCACCGCCGTGCTTTGCATGGGCGCAGCGCCGTCTGCAGCTTGGTTCACGGCCCGTTCTTGTTCGGCCTTTTTCAAGGCTTCGTGAATACGACTCATGGTTTCCTCTCGCGCGTTGTCACCGGCATGATATTCGCCTCGCGTAGGCGGCTGAGCAGTTCATCCAGGTTCTGAAGCAATAGTTGGGCATCTATAGGAGGTTTATTTCCATTGGAAGTAGCGACAGGTGCAATCGGCTCGATCTCATCCAGTTGAAATTCTCGCGCAACTTCTTCCACCAAGTGCGCCGGAACGGGCCGAAGGTGGTCTACATAGGCGTTGATCAAAGCGTGTTCACAAAGCAGGTTCACAATGCGTGGGATTCCTCGGGAGTACAGGTGAACAGTCTGAATGGCTTCTTTCGAGAATATTGGATCGCCATTGGCACCAGCGATGCGCAGACGCTCGGCGATGTACCCGAAAGTTTCTTCCAGCGTAAGCGCGCCAGTGCGGCATCTCAACGTGATGCGCTGCCGAAGCTGGCGCAGTTGCGGCAATTTCAGTTTCTCTTCAAGCTCCGGTTGACCGGTCAATACAATCTGTAGGAGCTTTTCGGTGGAGGTTTCCAGGTTCGTCAGCAAGCGAATTTCTTCAAGCACCTGTAGCGACAAATTCTGGGCCTCGTCCACGATCAAAACCGCCGTCTCGCCGGCTCGATATCGTTCCAGCAACCAGGCGTTAAGCTTTAGTAGGACTTGGCTCTTGTGACGCGTCTCACAAGGGATTTCAAAGTCAGCCATCATGAAATCAAAGAGTTGGCTTACGTTCAGCTGCGAATTGAAGACAAAAGCTGTGGCCACACGTTGTCCATGCAGCCAATCGAGCAGCCGGTTCAGAAGCGTTGTCTTGCCCGTTCCGACTTCGCCGGTCAGCAATATGAATCCCTTACGGTTTTGGATCCCGTAGGTTAGGCCCGCTAGCGCTTCCTGAATCTGTTTCGTCAGGAAGAGATAGCGCGGGTCCGGGTTCACATTGAACGGGCTTTCGCGAAGCCCAAAAAATTTCTGGTACATTTGTCTTTAGGCTCCCGCTCCAGCATGAAACGGAGTATCGCCGGTTTTCCCAGTCGGACCGTGCTTCGATTTCCTTGCCATCAGCGATTCAACAGCTGGAACCATTGCCAGCACGGGAAGTCGCAGCGCGTTCTCAACATCTCTTTCAGTCCGGAATGAACTGTCCCGAGATTCCAGGAAAAATGCTATTCCAATCCCCAAAGCTAAACCTCCGGCCAATCCTCCGAGTGCGAACATCGGGCGGTTTGGGAACGACGGCTTGTCCGGCAAATTAGCGGGATCCAATATCGAGAAATTCTCGCCTTCCTGGTGCCGTTCGAGGTCCGCTGCCATTGCCGATTGATCTCGCTTCTTCAGCAAATCGTTGTAGAAGTCCAGCGCAGTCTGATAATCGCGGGTGAGTTCTTTATATTGCTGCTCGACTGCAGGACTCGATTGCACTCGATCTTGGTAAAGCTTGATAGCCTGTTGAATCTTCGCCTGTTCCTTGGTTTTTTCCGCAATCACTTGATCCGTCGTGTGGACTTGTGCCCGCAATTGGGCGATTTGGGCCGGTTCCGCCGTTTTTGACGATTTACCTGGACCAGCAGTTTTGGCATTATCTTCGCTGTCCGCTATCTTTTTCTGTAGGGCCGCAATTTCATTCTTTGTTTTCACTACATCCGGATAGTCATCCGTATAACGAGCCCGCAAATTCGCGAGCTGCGTTTGCAGAGCAGCGAGTTGTGCATCCATCGTTTCCGGGTTCGAGCCTGTCTGCGCCGCTTGCCACGCAGCAACTTGCTGGGCCAGCATCGATTCTGCAAAGCTCTTATCCTGCTGTGCGCGCGCCAGAGCCTGGGTCGCAGCGTCCAGTTGTGAGGTTAAGCCCATCAGAAGATTCAAATTTCCTTGCTCTTCATCCGGAAGCGAGCCGATATAACGGCTCTTAAACTCGGCTAGCTTGGCGTCTTGTGCGTCCAGTTTTGCTTTAGCGTCCACAAGCTGTTGCGCTAGAAATTGAGTAGTGTCTTCGGATCGCTGTTGCCGCAGTCGAATATTTTCTTCAATGAACATTGATGTGATGGTCGCACAAACTTCCTGCGCTGTTTTTGGATTATCCAGAGTCACGATAATGTGAAATCCCGGCAGGGCCTGCGATTGGGTCTCAGCCATGGGTTGCACTGGAGTCACTTGGATACTTTTCTGCAAACGTGCGACTAACTCCTCCACTGGCACGTGATTCACGTCGCCTGGATACAGTCCGAACTGGTGAATGATGGGCTCGAGGCGAGTCCTGCTTAGAATTTCTTCTTGCATGCTTGCCAGACGCGCGTTAATTTCCGTGGTAATCACCGGTTTCACAAAATCAGTGGGCACCGTTGGCTGCTCGATAAGAACCAGCGTTTGGGAGGTGTAACGGTTCGGAAGGAGCCGCGAAACTCCATACGCCAAAGGCGCTCCGACGACTGCAAGCACTGTTATAAGAACCCACCGCCGCCGCAATATCGCGGTGTAGTCTGTGAAGGTTAGTTCTCGTTGAATCATGCCATCCTCTTCCAGCGAATTTCCCGCTTAAAACGTTCTAGGTCGCTCGCGCCATGCGAAACCCTTACTAATCAGGTTGCCAGTGCAGGAGCCTGCGCAATGGCGCCCTAGGGCACCACAATTGTGTCGCCGGCTTTCAACAAAATATCCTGTTCCGGATGTTTTCCACCCACCACATCCTTGTAATTAAACGGATACTTCACTTGCTTTCCGTTTTCTAGCCGAAGAACGTAAATTGCTTTCATCTTCGCAAATTGCGTAAACCCTCCCGCGCTCGATAGCCCGCGCAACACTGTCGTTCCGGGCAGCAATGGAAAAGCGCCGGGTCGGGTCACCTCACCTAGAACATAAATTCGCTGGCTGTTAATTGCTGTGACGATCACGGTGACTTGCGGGTTCGTCACGTATTTTTTCAAGCTCGCTGTTATTTGGTTTCCTAACTGTGCCGGAGTCAGTCCCGCTGCCTGGACGTCATTAAGCAACGGCAGCGAAATTTTTCCGTCTGGACGTACCGGAACCGTGCGGGAAATATCAGGCTCTTTCCAAACATTCACGTCGATTACGTCCTGCGGGCCAATCATGTAGTTCGGATCCGACGTCGCGCTGTGCTGAGCTGCGCCGGATGCAGGTGGCGCACCCGCTTGTGAATCAGATTGCGACGTTTGCGTAGCTCCTTCCTGCTGAGCCACTGTCGGGATTGCAACCAACACTGAAACGATTGCCAGCGCATACAGCCGTTTAATCATTTTTTCTCCTGCTTCCATTATTCAGATTGTGACTCTGGCATCCCAATCTGCTTCAATTTATAAAGTAGAGATTTGTAGCTGATCTGCAGTTCTTGAGCCGCCCTCTTCCGGTTCCAGCGCGTGCGCGCCAGGGCGTCCAAAATCATTCCACGCTCCGCCTGACGAGAAGCGGCTCGCGCGGCGGCTTTTAGCGAATAACTGCGCGTCTCCTCTCGCTCGGCCCGCACCTCAACGGCTGTCGCAGTAACTTCCGGGAGAGCCAGGTTTTCGTCTCCAAGAGCGACAATCTTTTTAACCACGTTTGCCAACTGGCGTATGTTTCCGGGCCAGGAATAATCCAAAAACCTTCGTATCGTGCGCGGACTCAATGTCGGACGTGCCCGGTTAAATTCCGCAGCGTATTTCGTCAAAAAAGATTCCACCAGCAACGGGATATCATCTTTACGGTCTCGCAGCGGCGGAAGTCGCAAGCAAGCGCCACTAATACGGTAATAAAGCTCGCTTCGGAAACGTCCTATCCGCATTTCTTCATCAAGATTCCGGCTGGTTGTTGAAATCACGCGCGCCGCTAGCAATCCGCGCCTAGGTCGAGCATCACCATCCGGCAATGCGTAAAGAAGACTGCGCTGGCAGCTCGGGTCAAGTTCACTAATTTCATCGAAAAAAACAGTTCTCGGACATCCCTCGGCTCCCTGAGTCGCAGCATCGCCATTACTATCCAGCCCAAGTTCGCTCGCAAAGTTCGGCAGGTTAATAGACGCGCAAGCTATTTTCACCAGCGGCGCATCGCAATTCCCTGAAAGCTGGTGAATCCTGTGGGCGAACATTTCCTTGCCTGTCCCGCTCTCCCCTGAAAGCAAAATCGGAATGTTGGTCAGCGCGATTTCGGCTACAACACTCTCAAGTGTTTGCATGGCGGGAGACAAACCACCCACAAACCCCGATTCGCCTCTTGCCTGAACGACATCCATCTGATGGCTTGCCATAGCGCTTGTTCTCTCATCCTTCGTTACCGGCGTCGCCCTGTACATAGGACTACCGTTCGCCAAAAAGGTAAATGCACGGTTGCTGCCAAGCCTCGAGGCCCCACGAGGAGGCCTTAGTTTAAACTAAATACTTCTTTATCTGATGTTTATGAGTAGTTCGCAGTTGTAGGAAGGTCGGAATTGCTGACATGGAAATCCTTACAAAATTCCATGTTTGGGTAAAATGCTTCCGCTTAATGCCCACCAAAGAGAGATTTCTATCATGGACATTGAGTGACACATTAATTTCAGGCGGATTTCTCTCGTAAAGCAATAAACCGTGTAAAATCTTTGTTGTACAAGCCAGTTACTCCGAAGCCGTGTGCCACGGAACTTTTATGGATTGCCGCAAACTCGGAGAATAGAATTGCAGATTGTAAACTGAGAACTTAAGGCGCTTATGGAAAGGCTAGCATGAAGTTCGGCAAAGCTCTACTTCTTTGCGCAGTGATCGCACTAGCGTTATCTGCTGGCTGCTCCCGCGATCCGCAGGTTCGAAAAAAGGCGTACCTAGATAAGGGCATGTCCTATTTCGAGAAAGGCAAATACGACGCCGCGATCATCGAATACCAAAACGCCATTCAGATCGATCCGGACTTCGCCGCTGCCCACTATGAGATAGCGCGCTCCTTAATAAAACAAGGCGATTGGACCCATGCTTTCCAAGAGCTCCAGCGCACCGTTCAAATCGATCCAAAGAATTTTAAAGCCCAGCTCGATCTTGCAGATTTCTATCTTGCTGGCCATAAATTTCAAGAGGCACACGATCACGCCGCACTGGTTTTACAGAATGATCCAAAAAACGCGCAAGCCCAAATGATTCTCTCCAACGCGGACGCTGCGTCGGGCGATTCCAAAAAAGCGCTGAGCGAAGCTCAGCAAGCGGTGCAGTTGGATCCGAACCGCTCTCCGTCTTATCTCAATCTCGCTTTGATGTATGAACGATCGGGCGACGCACAAACCGCGGAGCAAAACTACTCGAAGGCTGTCTCATTGGATCCCAAATCCATGCCTGCGGTGATTGCCTTGGGAGCTTTTTATCAGCGGCAAAAGCGTTGGTCGGATGCCGAAAAGGAATTTCAAGCGGCTATCGCTATGGATCCCCAGAGTCCGTCTACACGTGTGGCCTTGGCAAATCTTTATCTCGTGCAGGGAAACAAGTCCGCAGCAGAACAAACCATGCAGCAGGCCAAGAGCGCGCTGAAAGATAATCCGGCAGGTTATCGATTGCTCGGCGATTTTTACCTGAGCCAGAGAGAACTTGAGAAAGCAACGAACGAGTTCAGCACGCTGTATTCCCAGCATCCCAAAGATAAGGCGATTGCTGAAACTTACGTTCAACTCTTGCTGCAGCAGAATCGCTTGGATGACGCAGCCAAAGTGAATGAGGCCACTCTGAAAAATTTCCCATCGGAGCCCGCTGCCATGATTCTGGAGGGCGCGATCTTGAATCGACGGCAGAAACAATCAGAGGCTGTTCACGTTCTTGAACAAGCCGTAAAAAGCGCACCGGATAATGCCATTGGCCATTTCCAACTCGGACTCGCTTACGCAGGCACCAAGAACTTCGGACAAGCCGAAGCTCAGTGGCGAGAGGCTGTCCGACTGCAACCCACTATGATCGATGCGTATCGCGCTCTTGCTAGTTTGGCTTTGCCAAAGCACGACGCGAAGCTGCTGGCGGAAAGCGGTGCAGCTCTGAAGTCCATCGAGCCCGGAGCTGTCGACGGTTATATTTACGAAGCGCAAGCCGCGTTCTGGCAAGGCAATCAGGCTAACGCGGAAGCCGATTTGAAA
>Ga0209529_1000015_pt1 | contig 12759 bp, 14 predicted proteins | sample BlaSpr_A8_OM1_O2_FD_187980 | JGI IMG/M metagenome (GOLD analysis project Ga0209529, IMG submission 187980) | Forest soil microbial communities from Thunder Bay, Ontario, Canada - Black Spruce, Ontario site 2_A8_OM1_O2 (SPAdes) (version 2) | ecosystem: Environmental > Terrestrial > Soil > Boreal...
CATCACGCGGCCGGTTTGTTCCACGATGCGCTCGACTGTGACGCCCTTAGGCGGGTCGATTTCGACGGAGACGACAAACTTTTCAGCCTGGATTTTCTTCCAGAGCTTGCTGTCCGGCTCGCGGGTTGCGATGCGGCGGAATCTTTCAGCGGGCTCGAAAACTTCGATGGAACGGGCCTTCACCGGCTTTGCGCTGCTCGCTTTATCGAGGCGAATCTTCTTCACCGCTTCGGCGATGGCGTGGATGTGTTCCGGAGTTGTTCCGCAGCAGCCGCCGATCAGGCGCGCGCCCAACTCGGCAGCTTCCTGGGCGAAGAGAGCGAAATATTCCGGCGAAGAGCGCGGATAAACGATGCGGTCGCCGACACGCTTGGGAAAACCTGCGTTGGGCATAACGCACAGCGGTAACGCGGCGCAGGAAGCGAGTTCGCGCAGCACGGGAAGCAAAAGCTGAGGTCCGATGGTGCAGTTCGCGCCAATGGCTTGAATATTTTTTTCTTTTAGTTTCGCCCAAGAGTCTTGCGGGCGAGTGCCGCCGAAGGTCGTGCCTTCGTCGGAGTAGGTCATCTGCGCGACGATGGGCAGGCGCGAGAAGGAACGAATGGCATCAATGGCCGCGAGGAGTTCTTCCACATCGCTGAAAGTTTCCAGCATGAAGAGATCCACGCCACGCTCTTCGAGAGCACCGGCCTGCTCTTTGAAGATTGCGAAGATTTCTTCGTTGGGGAGTTCGCGAACGTGCTGGACGATTCCGAGCGGGCCAATGGAACCGGCGATCAAAACTTCGTGTTTGGCGGCTTCGCGGGCTTCGCGAGCGATTTTTACTCCGCGATGATTCAATTCTGCGACGCGTTCGGCCATGCCGAAGAAACCGAGCTTGTGGCGGTTGGCGCCGAAAGTATTGGTCTCGATGATTTGAGCGCCAGCTTCGAGGTAGCGCTGGTGGACGTTGAAGACGGCGTCGGGCACGAGAGTGTTGAGCTCATCCACGCAGCGCTGCGGGCCGATGGATTCATAAAGCAGCGAGCCCATAGCGCCATCGACGACCAGGATCGAGTCGCGAAGGCGGTCGTCAAAGGCTTCAATTTTCATGGGCGCTCGCTACCTTAGTTTTTGTCATGGTCATAAACCGCCGAGTATATCATCGAGCCGCAGGTACTTCCGACTCCCGCCTCACGGCAGGTGGTTGTGACCCTGGGTAGAATTTTCCCTCTCCTTTGTTTTCAGGAAGTTACGTCGCTTTCTATATTTTGTGCAGAACCGGGCAGAAGTTGCCGTTTTGCTACGGATTCTTTCTGCCAGAGGTGGGATAAATGATGTTGGAACGATCTTTTCTTACGTCCAGTGCAAGGACGGCAGCCGGATTTTCTAGGTCATTACCATCGCGAGCCATAGGGATGACTTTGGCAATGTGAGTGGTAGGAGTATCAATCCACTCACCGAGATCATTCATGCGTGTGTGGGCGCGAAAGGCTTTGATGATGGCCTCGGCGCCAGGGCTAGCTCGCTGAGATTCCTCGATAATGAGTGCGAGAGCAAAGCGAAGGTTGAGGTTTCGTTCTTTGAAGAGGTTCAAGGCACGCGCATGGCGGTCGATAGAAGTAGCTCCGCCACTTGCATGGAATTCGTGAGCGATCAGACGAACGGTGCGCCAATGAAGGAAAGCCTCTTCAATCGCTTCACGCTCGGGGTGATGGCAGATGGTGCAAAGTCTTCGATGACGCATGACGTCGATTTCCGCTTGAGTTTTCGGCCGAGATTGTTTTCGCGGAACCGACGGACGGCGGCTTTTGCGTGTGGCGAGCAGATTCTGTTTCTTTTTTGGGGGCTTTGCTTTGGAGTGCCGGCGGCTAGTGGAGGATTGTGCGCGAGCTGAGCGAGGGATTAGATCTCCGTGCTTTTCGAGGAATGCTTTTGAGGAAGGATGGCCTTCGAGGGGACCCGGGTGCCCGTCAGCAGGCTCGGTTTCTGCGCCGGGCTCTGTGCGAGGTGGAGAAATTTTTTCAGTGCCAGCAGGTTCGTGCCCTGAGCCGGGGCCGACGTAAAGAAGCTTGACCGTTGCGAAAGGACCTGGGTCAGCATCATCATCCATTTTGTTTGTACTTTCGTCCGCCGCGGCGGCCAGGGGCGGTGCTGTTGGTTGAGTAGTGGGCGAGTTGAGCGCTGCGGGCATGTAAGGATTGGTTTGATCGCGAGTGGCCAGAGTGCTTCGACGTCAACGGTCATGGGGCCGGTCTGAACGCCGGCCCATGGAGGCACGGGGCGTCCGGTTCGACATCTTTTCATATTGTTTTCCAGTTTTTTAAGTCGTGGGCTGCAGGGAGGGCGCGGTGTTTCGTGGTTGGCTCTCGATGAAGCGCTCTAAATTTTGAAAAACTAATCCTGAAAAAAAAGTAACACGGATTTTGGGAAATACAAGGAGCTGTGTGTGGTGAACGGGCTAGTACCCCGGGGCGACGATTCCCATTTTGGGAATGTCTTTTGAACCAAAGTAAAAGGTCAGACGAACCCGGTCACGAGCCGTGATTGCGTCAAAACCTGCGCCCTTCACAAGACGAAGGATGCGGCACCCAACGGTCTTGTGCGTGACATAACCGAATGTGGTGTCGAGTGAGAAGCTGTGCTAGTTACTCAGAAGATCCAGAAGCGTTTTTTCTTGCGGACGGGAGTCGCACCGGGACTTAGGCCTGCGTCTTCGGCGAGTTGCGGCACAAATGGAAGCGGGCGACCCTCGAGGGCTGCCAGCGGATTATCCACCAGCAGGGCCCGGGCGACCTGTTCGCCGTGAGCCTTACGCAAATAGGTAAAGGCTTCGCTTAGGATAGGAGGCCTGGTCGTGACGTTGTGCGCGTCACTCGCCAGAAAGTGAACTGCGCCGGCTTCGAGCCATTCCTCCGCGGACTGTTTTGCCGACCTGCCAAATTTCCCCAGTAGCGAGCGCGCGGTTACCTGCACGTAACATCCTTGCCGTATCCACCGAAATAAGCGATCGGCTTTCACGCGAATGAGCGGGTTTCTTTCGGGATGCGTGATGATCGGCTGGAGTCCGGCGAGCTGCAGGTCGTGGAGCGCCTGATCCATGGAAGGCGGGATGGAGAAGTCCGCGAACTCCACGAGCAGATAGTTCTTCTGGTTCACGGTGTAACGCTCGGGATAGAGGCGTATGTCCCGCAAATTTTCGAAGCTGAGGTGGAAGTCGCATCCCGTGGCGAAGGTGAGGCGACCTTCGAAGCGAGATTGAAGTTCATCGCGGCGTTCTTTTACCAATTCGGGAATGAAATCGTGATTGGGATGCGCGTGTGGTGTGCCGACGATGTAAGTAATTCCGTCCTTAATTGCCATTTCAGCCATGGCTACGGACATCTCGAGCGATTCGGCGCCGTCATCAAGGCCAAAAAGGATGTGGGTATGGATATCAACCATTGAAAACGAGAATAACGCAGGGAAGAAAGGATAACAACGAAGTAGGGAGAAAGCGCTGCGAATAACCTAACGACGAAAAACGACATTGGCCAAGCGCTTGCAAACAGAGGCTTAGAACGCACGAAACAAGCAAAACCTGATCAATGTTGTGAACGCAGCCCAATGTTCACAAGGCGAGAAAGACTTTGTCTGGGTTCTTGTGGGCCAAGGCGAAGATTTGCCGGCGTTGAAGCTTGCGGCAGAAGAACGAGCGCCGAATCTGAGTGTGTTGCCGCTGCAAGCGGCCGCGGACGTGTCGTTGTTAAACCAGATTGCGGCAATGGAAGACGCTGTGGTTCCCTGCAAACTCTTGACCTACATGGCAGCGGGTCGGCCAATCGTCGCGGCGGTTAGCGAGAATAGCGAAGCCGCTCAATAGCAGAGTCCCGAGCGTGCTGGCCCGCGATGAAACTTCGCATTCTTTTGTAAATTCGAAACACGCAGAGCAAGGGATTTCCAGCGAATGATTCTCCGTCTTTAATATTACCGATTTTGTTTGAGGGTGGTGACATATTTGCTGCCATTCCCGGCCTTTGAGATGGGCTGGCAGCTATGGATGCATGTATGGGACGGTCTGGACCGTCAAGCGAAGTTTGATTCCCTCGGCCACATCAGAATATTGGCTCTTGCCGCGTTCGTTTGGGCCATTCTGGCCGAGCACTATGGGGTGACGGATGTGGATGAGTTGTTCCGGGAGCGTACTGGGACACGCGCGGCATTGTCGGCTAATGCGGCTACAAGCGCTGTTTTGCTGGCTGGATTGTTCCTTAGCCAGGATTTTATTTTCCGCGCGGGCTATTTGCTATTTGGGCTTTGATGCTGCTGTTTCTGACTGTGCTGATGCGAACGTGCTTTCGCATTTACGTAAGATTGAAAGTAAGCGATGGCAGGCCGGTGCGCTTGTTGGTTGTAGGCGCGGACCATTTGGCGCACGAGACTGTAGTGCGTTTGCAGGAAATGCCCTTGGGACCTTGCGAGGTAGCCGGGTTCGTGCGATTACCGGGACAGCAAGCTGTGTTCACCGACAAGCCGGTGCACGAACTGGAGGCGTTAGGAGAGTTGGACATGGAGCAGGGGTTTGACGAAGCGGTGCTTGCAATCGACCCGGCTGAGTTCACGAGATACCGAACATATTACGGGCGCTTGAACACTTGAGAATTCCAATACGCGCAATCGTGGATGTAGGAGAAGGAATCGTTGCGCGAGAGAGATTGTTCCAGCTCGGTCACATGCAAATGCTGGACCTGACCGGCACCCCGGCCGAATCATTGGACTACAATCTGCTGAAGCGAGCGTTCGACATTGTGTTTTCGACTGTTGTGCTGATTATCGCCGCACCGGCGTTCGCGCTCATCATGATTGCAATCCGCTGCACGTCGACAGGGCCGGTATTTTTCTCGCAGAAGCGCCTCGGGCTAACGGAAAGCTATTTCCCATGCTGAAGTTTCGAACGATGAAGGTCTGCGACGGCACCGAGAGCGACACTCATTGGACCACGGAGGACGATGAGGGAAGAACGCGGCTCGGTACATTACTACGGAAGACGAGCTTGGACGAGCTGCCGCAGTTCATCAATGTTTTGAAGGGCGGCATGAGCCTGGTGGGTCCGCGGCCTGAACGGCCCCATTTCGTTCAAGAATTTCTAAACGATATTACGCGGTACAACAATCGCCACTGGCTGAAAGCGGGAATTACGGGCTGGGCGCAAGTGAATGGATGGCGAGGCGACACATCCATACAGAAGCGGCTGGAATACGATTTGTATTACCTGCAGAATTGGAGCTTTTTTTTTCGACCTTGGCATCATTGTGTTAACAATTCTTTCCGCAATGGTTGGCCGCAAAGCGTATTACCGCCTTTTTAACTGCTGATTCCTCGAGTGAACCAAACTTTTTCAGAAAGGATGCTGATCGCGACGAAGCTATGCCTGTTGCGAAGAGGTCTCTCCGATTGCAGTCTTTGCACGCTATGATAGGGGCGATCTTTGTGCTCTTTCAGACTCTTGCTATAGTGTTTTGCACCCAAATTGCGGTTCTTTGACGCGCAGCAGCGTCGCAATCGCGTCCCACGAGAGGAAACAGAATGGCCGTAGAGCGTAAGCCGGAGTTTTTTGCGGGGAAGGATCTGAAAATCGGGATAATTGGGTGCGGGTACGTAGGCCTTCCGTTGGCGCTACGGTTTGCAGATGTGGGCCATAAAGTGACGGGATTCGATACCGACCAGGAAAAAATAACAAAGCTTAACGCCGGGCAATCCTATATTCAGCACATACCCGCAGGCAAGATTGGTCATCACGTGAAGGGCAAGCGTTTTGATGCAACCACGGATTTTACGCGCTTGCGCGAAATGGATGCAGTGCTGATTTGCGTCCCCACGCCGCTGGATGAGCGCCGTGAACCGGACTTGAGTTACGTGGAAAAAACCGCGCAGTCCATCGCGCCAAATTTGCAGCGCAACCAGCTGATCGTTCTGGAAAGCACCACTTACCCGGGAACAACGGAAGAGCTGGTACTGCCGATTCTAGAAAAGGATGGGTTGCGCTGCCCGATTGCGCGAGGCGAAGGGACGGAGAACGTTGCCACAGATTTTTATTTGGCGTTTTCTCCGGAGCGTGAAGATCCTGGAAACAAACAATATGGGCTGGCGCAGATCCCTAAGATCGTCGGCGGCATCAATCCTCCGAGCGGACGCGCAGCTGCGGGTCTTTACACGCAAATCGTATCGAAGGTAGTGCCGGTTAGCTCGACGCGCGCCGCCGAAATGGTGAAGCTGCTGGAAAATATTTTTCGTTGCGTGAACATTGCGTTGGTGAACGAGTTGAAACAGCTTTCTTTGCGCATGGACCTGGATATATGGGAAGTGATCGACAGCGCGGCGACGAAGCCGTTTGGTTTTATGCCTTTTTACCCGGGACCGGGTCTGGGAGGCCATTGCATACCGGTTGATCCGTACTATCTCTCGTGGAAAGCGCGGGAGTACGATTTCGCCACGCGGTTTATCGAGCTTGCGGGCGAGATCAATACGGCTATGCCGTATCACGTGGTGGATGCGTTGGTAAGAGCGCTGAACGAACGCGAGAAAAGTTTGAAAGGCTCGAAGATTTTGCTGCTGGGCGTGGCTTACAAGAAGGATGTGGACGACTTGCGCGAATCTCCTTCGTTGAAGCTGCTGGAATTGCTAACGGCCCGCGGAGCCAAACTGGACTACAACGATCCGTATTTTCCGGCGCTGCATAAAATGCGACATTATGATTTTTCGCATATGCGGTCTGTGGATCTAACGCCGGAGCAACTAGCGAAATATGATTGCGTGCTGATTGCGACGGATCACTCGAGCTATAAGGTTGACGAAATCGTGAAAAACGCGAAGTTGGTGGTGGATACGAGGAATGCTACGAGGCACGTGAAAGAACACCGCGAAAAGATCGTCAACTGCTGATCGCAAGCATATTGTTTTCTGTTATTTAATAAAGGCCGATTTCTATTCCGTCAGCTTTTATCCGCGTACGGCCCAGTGTTAACTGAATTTACGCACCTGTCCCAGAGTCCCATTGCTCGCGAAGACGACGCAGGTTAAGGTGGAGCACTATGGGTTCTACGCTGACTTCTGCAAAAGACCGCCAAACTTGGGCCACAGATCCGGGCCGGCGTCGCAGTATGCGCGTGCTGCTGAGCGTCCCGATACTGGTGCGGGGAAAGGACGCGAAGAATGAGGACTTCAGCGAAGAGACGCGAACGCTAGTCGTGAATGCGCATGGCGCGCTGATTTCGCTGTCGGCACAAGTGGTGGTGGACCAGAAAGTGTTTGTTTCAAATAACGCCACGCATCAAACACAAGAATGCCGGGTGGTGTATTTCGGCAACATGCAGGCGGGGAAGGCGCAAATGGGAGTGGAGTTCTTGAACCCCTCGCCGTCGTTCTGGCAGATTGATTTTCCTCCGGAAGATTGGGTCGTCCCGGAAAACTAATCGTTTGCAGTAACCTCGAAATTTTCCTCTAGTGTGGTACGGAACTAAGTTCGATGCGCACGCTGCCCAAAGGAATTTCAGCCTCGAGCAATATGGGCGTGCGAGCTGCGTCGTTTGCGAAACATATCGAGAGGCTTTCCCCTTTTACCGCTACGCCGTGTTGATATTCCCGGACTAGAATGCGAGTGGCCGAAAAGTTTCCGGCATTCACAGCCACGAGTTCTTTTGCAGCTTCGAGGTGTGCCCGCATCTCGACGAGGTCGTCGCCGTCAAACACGGGTGCGCGAAATTCCGGGGTGCGCTGCCAATCGACCTGACGCAGCAAATACAAGGCTCCGAGCGGATCCAGCGTGCCTGGCAATACCACGACGGCGGGAGAAGGGGTCTTCCGCGGGCGGCCTTCGACGGAAAAACGTAATATTTGGTTATCCTTCCTTCCCATTTCATCGAGATACATTTCATATTGGCGGCTCTCGAACGTCGCGGTATCGGTGTAAGAATCGATTTGATCATCAACAGTAAGAAAAGACCTGAGCGGGCTCAAGGTATGAGCGGATGCGCGGAAGTGCCAGGTTCGGGAGCCGAGAATTTCGCGATGCTCGGTGACGCACAACTGTATCTTTGCTGCGCTCGCGAAGGCGGACCAAGCCACATCATAATTCAACGTTTCGCCGATGCGGAAGGGCATGGGTGCTTCGGCGGCAGAGTTATCGAGCGCAATTTTACTGGCGGCTTCCAAGGACTGAGGAAGCCGGGAGCCGAGGGCATATATTTGCAACGACAGGGCGGCCGCTATGACTGGCGTAAACGCCATCAAGAACAAATCTCGCGGAAAATGTTTGCGCATACTCTTCATAACTTCAGACGCATTTGTGCAGTTGTGAAGTTGCCGAGTAACAAAAAATAAGACGAATAATTATGCCCGGGCGCTAAGTGCCGGGCTATAGTAATGCGTTGCAGAAATATCATTTTATAGCTGATTGCCATTGCGTGAGGAGATTTCCTAAATGCGTTATCTGGTTACGGGCGGTGCGGGATTTATAGGTTCCAATATCGTAGACGAACTGGTACGCCGCGGCCACAAAGTAGTGGTGCTGGACGATCTTTCCGCAGGAAAAGAATCCAATCTCGCGGATGTTCGCAGCAAGATCGATCTTCGCGTGGGCAGCATCACGGACCTGGCAGCGGTGCAGTCCGCTTGCAGCGGCGCTGATTACGTAATTCATTTGGCTGCGCGAACTTCTGTTCCGCGATCGGTGCAGGATCCTATCGGAACGAACTTCGTGAATATCGATGGAACGCTCAATGTGCTGGTGGCTGCTCGAGATGCCGAGGTGCGTCGGATTGTTTTCGCCGCGTCGTCATCTGCATATGGAGAGACGCGCACGCTTCCCAAGACTGAAACGATGCCGGCAGATCCTATTTCTCCCTACGGGATTACGAAATATGTTGGTGAGCTTTACGCGAAGGTGTTTGGTCGCGTTTACGGGCTGGAGAATGCGTGCGTCCGCTATTTTAATGTGTTCGGGCCGCGACAGGATCCCAGCTCGCAGTATTCCGGAGTGCTCTCGCGCTTCATGCTGGCCGTAATTGAAGGGCAGCAGCCGGTAGTGTTCGGCGACGGAGAGCAGTCTCGCGATTTTACGTTCATTGAAGATATCGTGGATGAAACGTTACGCGCGTGTGAGGCGCAAGGCGCGTCGGGAATGGTGTTCAACGGAGGAACGGGGGTCCGTATAACCCTGAACCAGGTTCTAAAATTGCTGGAGAAGATCAGCGGGAACAAAATTCAGGTGAAATATGATCCGCCGCGCACAGGAGACATACGGGATTCGCAAGCAGACATCTCACTGGCGCAAAAAGTGCTGGGTTACAAACCATTAGTGCACTTCGAGGAAGGTTTGCAGCGCACCTGGGAATGGTACAAAGGCGCTTACGGAAAAAAATAGGGTTGATGATACAGGGCTTTACTCAGTCCGCTTGGCCATTGAGATACGTGGGAAGTTCGGTAAGGCTATTTAGCATCAGATCCGGCGGGAGTTTTTTTAAACTCTCCGTTCCGAGACCGTAAGTAACACCGCAAGCCCAAATGCCGGAGTTTCGCGCGGTTTGAATATCAATTTCGGAATCCCCGATAATCATGGCTTCCTGCGGCTGGGAGGCGAGTTCACGCAAAAGAGTCTTCACGCCCATGGGATGGGGCTTCTTTTGTTCGAAGCTGTTGCCGCCGTAAACAAAACGGAAATATTGCGAAAGGCCCAAGCCATCTAGTATTGCGCGGCTGAAGTTAACTGGTTTGTTGGTCAGAACCGCCATGGGAAAATTCTCCAGAAGTGCCAGGCCTTCGCAAACTCCCGGATAGGCCACGGTGTTGTCGAGCATATGGCTGCGGTAATAGCTTAGAAAATAGGCCAGACCCGTCTCGACTTCTGTGTGTGTCACATCCTTCAATCCTAAGGCGCGCTGAACGAGCACGGACGCGCCGCTTCCGACCATTCCAAAAATCGCCTCGTGCGGCAGCGGCGCGCGTCCCATATTCTCCAGGGTGGCGTTGATCGAGAGAGCCAGGTCGAGTTTCGAATCGATCAAAGTGCCATCGAGATCAAAGATCAGGGCGCGCACAGCAACAAAGCGCTTGTCTCCGAGTGGCATTCAGTTCAACTCCCTTGAGAGTTCCGCGACAAAGATCAGATTTTATGTTGGGTTGAGAGAATTGTCACTTTGCGGCCGCACTGTATCTGATCGAGCGCAGACAGGAAGGCTACAACTCGACAGCGGCGGCTGTTACAATGTTTCGTTTCCGCGGCGCTCGTTCCGCTACGAGAGTACACATGGCCGAAATTCATTCCTTTCGCGCGCTACGCTACGACACAAACAAGGTGAGACTGGATGAGGTGCTTACCCAGCCCTACGACAAAATCACTCCGGCGATGCAGGAGCGCTACTACGCCGCCAGCCCGTACAGCTTGATCGCGATAGAAAAAGGCAAGACTTTTCCTGACGATAGCTCCGAAAACAACGTTTACACGCGTGCCGAAAAGAAATTGAACGAATGGATCACGCAAAACATTCTGATACAGGACCAAACTCCCGCCATTTATGTGTACTCGCAGGAATATATGGTTCCCGGCACAAATACGCACAAGGTGCGAATTGGTTTTATAGCGCTGGGCCGGCTCGAAGACTACAGCGCAAAGATTGTTTTTCCACACGAGCGGACGTTGACGGCTCCTAAGGCCGACCGTATGGAACTGCTGCGGCATACTCACGTCCAGACGGGCCAGCTGTTTATGCTGTACGACGATCGCGCGAGGACGATCGATACGCGTCTGGAGGAGATTGCGCGGACCCCTACGCAGCTTGAGTTACACGATGAATTCGGTGTGACGCACCGTTTGTGGCCAGTAGATAATGCGGCGTTCCTTCGCCGAATTCAGACCGCGATGGCGGATAAGAAGATCATCATCGCAGACGGCCATCATCGGTATGAAACGGCTCTGAATTTTCGCAACGAGTGCCGCGCGAAGCTGGGGAAAGCTAGCCCGCACGCTGCCTATGAATTCGCAATGATGACCTTCATAAATTCGCACTCCCGGGGATTGACCATTCTTCCGACGCACCGTTTGATTCGCAATCTCGCCAGTTTTGATTTCGAGCGGTTTCGCAAGGCATTAGCGCCATTCTTTGATTGGTATTCTTATCCTTTCCTAAATCCAGAAGAGCGCGAAACAAGTTATGCGGATTTTCGGAAGGATTTGGGCAGACAGAACCATGGACGCAGAGCGATTGGGATTTACCCCGGAAAGATTGAAGGCCAAGCCGGCGCGTTCTTTTTATTTTTGCTGCGCCGCGATGTGAATCTGGAAACGCTATTGCCGGACTTGACCGAAGCGCAGCGTGGGCTGGATGTAGTGCTACTGCATCGATTGATTCTGGAGAAGGGATTGGGCATCACTGCTGAAGCAGTTACCGCAGAGAAGAACGTCGTTTACGAGCGTGAAACAGATAACGCAATCGCGGCCGTAGATCAAGGTGACGCGCAGCTAGCGTGTTTGTTGAATCCAGTGCGGGTGCAGCAGGTTGTGGAAATTGCTTTGGGCGGGGATGTTCTGCCACAAAAATCCACGGATTTTTACCCCAAGCTTCTGAGCGGCCTCGCGACTTACCAGTTAGAGGGTCAGATCGAACAGTAATTCGCCTGTTAATGGCGCGCGCTGACGCTGAAGCGCAAACCAAAATAAAAACCGCGGCCCAAGCATTTGAGCTGAGCCGCGGTCTGAAAATTTAGAGCAGATTTACTTGCCGAAGCTTTGGACCGCAAGCGCCTCGCTGTCGTAGGTGTCGAACACGGTCATAAGCTTGGTGACTTGCAACACTTCCTTGAACTTCGAGCCAAGGTTAGCCAGCTTTAGAGTGGCTCCTTGTGAGCGAGCGCTGTGAAAGGTCGCTACGAGCGTGCCGAGGCCGGCGCTATCGATGTAACCGACATTCGCGAGATTCAACACGATCTTCTTCTTTCCCGCGGCCAGCAGGCTCTTCACCTTCTCGCGAAACGCGTTACTCTCTTCGCCCAACACAATGCGCCCTTCAATCTCCAGTACAGTAACTCCATTCACTTCCTGATCCGTCATCCTCAATGCCACGTTCGCGCCTCCTGGAAGTCTTGAATCCTTTTTAGAACAATAAGTCCGTTTTTAGTAAAAATCAGAGCAGGACATATAATAACCGCAAGTTGGGCAAATCAGTTTGCAACTTCGCTGCGCCAACCGAGCCGAACAGCCAGGACAAAACGCGGATGCGATTTCCGGCTGATCTTTCAACGAACTGACGTCGGCCTGCGATTCAGCTTGCTTTGCCGGCAAATTAACCGCGGTTGGCTGTGCCATAATCCCGGCGTCCTTTGGACGAATGTTTATAGCACATCCAGCGAAAAGGGAAAAGGAAACCTCGCCGCAGGCGGCAGGCGATGCCCGTCAGAACAAACACCAGTATTGACACCGAAAGAAGCTGGTTTGTTCCCTTAAGTCTACGCTTTCGGATGTATCGAAATGAAGCAGAGTTGGCGCGCAGGTGAACAATCTTAGTCGCAACCAAGCGTGTGTTTAGCGCGTCCTATGTACAGCGGGCGAAGCGACCATGAAATCTAGCTTTCAATTCGCGCCGGTTATTACAGCACTGGTCGTAGGCTTGGGGTTCTTCGCCACGTCTGCACGAGCTCAGCGCGGCGCACGGTCGGCCAGTGTCTCGGCGGCACCAGCGGCTCGACGGCATTCTTTATCGACTGTACGCAGCCCGGAGCCGGCACCCGAGTCGCAAACATTCTCGCGGC
>Ga0209529_1000016_pt1 | contig 12334 bp, 11 predicted proteins | sample BlaSpr_A8_OM1_O2_FD_187980 | JGI IMG/M metagenome (GOLD analysis project Ga0209529, IMG submission 187980) | Forest soil microbial communities from Thunder Bay, Ontario, Canada - Black Spruce, Ontario site 2_A8_OM1_O2 (SPAdes) (version 2) | ecosystem: Environmental > Terrestrial > Soil > Boreal...
GCTGCGGAACCCGCAGCGTCAAAACCAAAAATTCGCGCCATCACAGCTTTTGTCCGCCTCGACCGCGCGCATTACAAAGAACAAATTGAAGACACCCTGAATTTCCTGCGGCAGGCAAAATCCGCCTTCGAAAAATCTGGTTACGAAGTCCAGACCATTCGCATCACCACGCAGCCTTTTCCCGAATACACGCGCGATTTATCCGAGGCAGAAACGCTGGCATTCTTTCGCGAATATGACGCATTGGCGGTGAAAGAAGGATTCGACGCCAGTATTGGCCCTGCGATGATGAAGGACACTGACAATCCGCGCGAAGCCGAGTTGCTCGCAAAAATCATCGCAGGCGCTAAAACTTTGGAAGGTTCCGTCTTCATCGGGGGCGACGACGGCATTCATTGGAAATCCATTCACGCTGCAGCCGGCGTGATGAAGTATCTGGAAGCCAACACCCTGCACAGTCAGGGCAATTTCAGCTTTAGCACGTCGTCTTTTGTTCCGGATGGCACGCCGTTTTATCCCGCCTCCTATCTCGCGGGCGACGGCAAACGATTCGCCATCGGATTGCAGTCGGCAAATGTTGCCGCTGACGCATTTGCTTCCGCGAAATCTCCTGACGCCGCCGAGGAACGGTTGAAATCCTCACTTACCGTTTATGCCCAACAAGTGGAAAAGACCGCGAAAGAAATCAGCCAAAGCAGCGGATGGAAATATGGGGGAATCGATCTATCCCCAGCGCCCCTGAAAGAAATTTCAATTGGTGGCGCCATCGAGAACTTCCTGGGCGCACCCATCGGCTCCAGCGGCACTATGACTACCGCCGCACTGATCACACGCGCGCTCAAGGCGATTCCGGTAGCCCAAGCGGGCTATTCCGGGCTGATGCTGCCGATCCTGGAAGATTCCGTCCTCTCCCAACGTTGGAGCGAAGGACGCCTGTCCATCGACGCCCTACTTTCCTACTCGGCGGTTTGCGGCACGGGGCTTGACGTCATTCCGCTTCCAGGAGACATATCGAGCGAGCAACTCGAGAAGATCCTCGGTGATGTGGCCAGCCTTTCGGTGAAATGGCACAAACCGCTCTCCGCGCGCCTGCTCCCTGTTGCCGGGAAAAAAGCCGGCGACCAGACGGAGTTCGATGACCCTTTTCTGGTAAACGCAAAAATCCAACCGCTCCCGTGACTCTATTCCAAATAATCCTGGACACTTCACCTTGTTTCAAAACATCCCAATTGCATTATGATAGGCGCCTCGGGCGGAAGTCCCCGACGCCCGGATTCACTCTCGCGTCTCAGGAGCCATGATGGAGAAAGCACTCAGCCTGGAGTTTCTGCGCGTCGTTGAGCGCGCCGCCATCGCCTCGGCGCACACCATGGGCTTGGGGGACCGCCACAAGTCCGATCAGATGGCCGTGGAAGCCATGCGCTCGGAAATGGACTCGGTGGGCATGGACGGTACCATCGTTATTGGGGAAGGCGAACGCGACGAAGCTCCCATGCTCTTCATCGGGGAAAAAGTTGGCGCTGCCGTCCGCGATAAGAGCCGCAAATACCCTGAAGTGGATATTGCCGTCGATCCGCTCGAAGGCACAAACCTTTGCGCCACCGGCGAGCCCAACGCCATTGTCGTCCTCGCCGCAAGCGATCGCGGCGGGCTGCTGCACGCCCCCGATCTGTACATGGAGAAAATAATCGTGGGTCCCTCCTGTAAAGGAGCGGTCGAGCTGGATGCTCCGGTCGCAGACAATCTGAAAGCGATCGCGAAGCGCCTCAACCGCAAAGTGGAAGACCTCGTTATCATCGTGCTCGATCGCCCGCGCCACGAAAATCTAATCGCACAGATTCGCGCGACTGGCGCTCGCATCCGGCTAATCTCCGACGGCGACCTATCTGCCGGCATCAGTGCCGCCGTGGTTGGCACCGGCGTGCACGCTGTGATGGGTACCGGTGGCGCTCCCGAAGGCGTTCTCACCGCTGCAGCTCTGCGCTGTCTAAACGGCCAAATTCTCGCTCGCCTGGTGGTTTCCAAACCCGAGCACCACGAGCGCATCGCTCAAATGGGCATCAAGGATCCCAAGCGCATTTACAACACAGAAGATCTCGCCCCTGGTAAGAAGATCATATTCGCTTGCACCGGCGTCACCGGCGGCGGTCTGCTTCGTGGCGTGCGCTTTTTCGGCGAAGGCACCCGCACGCATTCGCTGATCCTGACTTACGATGATCGCCAGGTGCGCTTTATCGATACCGTACATCTGGAGAAGCGCCCGGACGTAAAAGTCGTTTTTTACTAACGCCGCGGAAGCTGCGATCGCCAGACGCGCTATGTTGCGCGAAACATTTGGCTGCTTCAACTCGTACATTTGTTGAGAGGTGAATTGATGGCTACCCGTCCACCCCAACCCGCCTTTCAGCCCTCAACCGTGGCCCAGCGCCGAACTAACGCACTCTGGTGGATCCTGGGAATTGTGGCCGCCGGCATCATTGTCATGTTTTTCTGTGGGCTGATGGTTGCAGGACTTTTCATTCGCCATCTGAAGATTCACGGCTCGGGTAACAAAGTAGCCATCGACACACCGGTTGCCTCCCTCTCAGTGAACGGCGACAGTCCCCACGCCACGGGACTCGAGATTTATCCCGGCGCCGTGCCTTCCTCCAATAACAAAAACGCCAGTATCGATCTCAGCGCAAATGACTCCAGCGTAGGAATCGCCACCGAGGAATATCAGACGAAGGACCCCATCGATTTCGTGCAGGCCTGGTACAGAAAACATTTGGGCCCGGACTTTCGGCTGGAAACAGGCGACGAAAAAGCGGCCCACGCTAGGGGTTCTGTAAGCCTGAATGACAGTGACGTCGCATTCGTGGATGATCGCCACAACGGAGCGCGCATAGTCGCTTTGAAAAAAATTCCCTCAGGAACTCAAATCACGCTGGTACGCGTAGGCAAGAAAGAGACGCAGTAATTTCAACTCGAAACATAGGATTTGGCTTAGCTGGATCGGGCGCTGAGTTTTTGCTATTGCGGGAAGGATGAAACGGTGTGGCACAGCCGGATTTCGTCCCGGCTGTGCCACTCTCCGTAGTTAGTGGTTTATTTCTTTGCTTTCTTCTTGGCTGCGGTGACACCGATCGTTCCCTGCTGTTGGAGTTGCCCGCCGAATACGCTGGTAAGCCCGTCCGCTCCGTCCTCTATCCAGAACAGTTGACCACCGCTTGCCTGGTAGACGTTAGCATCGTACGTGATGGTGACTGGCGTTGCAGCGCCGTTGCTCACGCTGAACGGGTCGATTGTATAGCGGCCAATCCCGGTGTTAACCGGATCGGGAGTAATGGGAGCCGCAAAGCTCACAGTGGCCGAAGGGTTAAGACCCAAATCGCCAAACGGATCGCTTATCGTTCCGCTTCCAGTAAGGCTCGTTGTCACTGCAGCATTACCGACGAAATCTACCTCGCCGGTCTTGACCACAGGAGGAGCAGTGACAAAGGGTAGGAGATCCTGGAAACCGACAACATAGTTCCCCGTAAAGTCTGAGTTCGAAGTGCTGGTTTGAGGCACCAAGACCCCGACACCGCCAAGGTTGAGAGAGAGATCGACGACGAGCGCACCTCCGCCCCCTGATGCGTTATTTGGGTCCTCGACATTAATAGTCGAATCCACCATGTAGACCCCAAGCGACGTGAGGTCTATCAGACCCCCAGCGACGCCATTGGCCATGGTAACGGTCAGACTCCCGTAGCCGTTGGCGCCAGCTGTAGCTCCAATTGTGTAGGTGCCCGAGATTGTGGCCGCGTCCAAAAAGTCAGGCGGTACCTCGTTAATATCTGCGATACCGCTAAACGTGCCGGATCCATTGGGAACAATCTGGCCGACCGCGTCATAGTCGAAGAAGCCCGCGTACGTACCTTGATCGAAGAAGACCGAGGTGGGAAGCGACGTATTTGTGAACGTGCCCGATCCTTGGCCAAACGCTGAACCCACAGCGGCATAGGCGGGATTAGCGGCGCCGGGATTTGTAACAACGATACGTATCGCCTCGGGACCGATAACATAGTACGCCCAGTTTGTGCCAATGGGAGATGGGCTGCCGGGGCTGGTGATCGTGATTGTGCCGCGACCAAATGCGTCTACTGTTGCTCCCACCGTTCCCGTGAAAGCCAGTTGCGTCGTAACGACGCCAGCGTCGTTGAGGTCATAGGTGCCTGCGATGGCAGTTGCTGGAGTACCCGAAAAGGCAAACACACCGCCCAAAGCCACATCCTCCCCACCGTTTCCGAGCCCCGAAAGAGCGAAAGCGAAGTTGCTGCTAAGGGTGCTCGGCAAAGTCTGGAGATCCATACTTCCGCTGGATGTATTCACTCCATCAGACTGAATGATGAGCGCATGGTCATTGTTTACGAAGTTCACCGTGAACGTTTCCGTTCCGGAGGCTCCAAGATTCGTATTGTTCGTCACCAACGTCATGGTTCCAAAACCATTGGCGTCAATCGACAGATTTCCGCTAGTAATCACGTCTCCGATAGCGGGCGAAGAGAGTCCGTTTCCGTCGTTGTAGTCCTGCTCGCCGGTGAGTGTGCCATCCGCCAGGATCGTCACTGCGCCGGCAATAGAGTAAACGGCGTTGATGGTGGTGGGAGTTCCTGCAACGATGCCATCCACACCGCTTGCGTAGAATGCGAAATTGCCGGATATTCCGTTGTTTACCTGAATGTTGACGTTTGCCGTCGCTGTTGCCGACGCTTTCTTCTCGGAGGTAGCGGTAATGACCACAGGTCCGACAGTTGTAGGAGCGGTGTAGGTGGTGGCCATTCCACTAGTGGTACTCGTGGGATTAAATGATCCGCAGGTGCCAACGGGGGTGCAACTCCAGTTAACTCCCTCGCTGGTGCCGGTAATCGTAGCGATAATCTGCGCGGTACCCCCAGGAGCAAGGACTGCCGGAGGAGGCGTGGATATGCTCACGGTGACATGCGATGAACTACCGCAGCCCGAGATGTAAGTCACACTGAGCAAAACAAGGACGATCATCCAGAAAGTTTTGCGATTCACAGTTGGCCTCCTTTTGACTCCGTTGAAGAAGCGCTGTTCTGGCCCACGTGTGCCAGTGGGAATCCGCGTTCGTTGCGGAGTTGATACGTGCGGCCACCCGCTTGCAGTGTCCGGATCACAAATACTTGCTTGTTTTGCGACGTCATCATCAGTCCCGTGACTTTAACCTGCTCACCTGAAGAAATGGAGATGCCCCATTTGGGGTTCAAAGCGTAGGGAGTGAGCTCTCCGTTGACCGAGCCCATTTTGGTCTGGAGGACTAGGAAATCTTGCGTTCGCGGGTTAGAGGATTTCCCTGGGGCGCTTTCTACGGTCGCGTTAAGCGTTACTTCTTTGCTGACGTCATACTTCGGCAGGACAGTGGATTTAGTTGTCGCGGCAGCCGTCTGCGCGTAGCCCGGCGTCGCGAATGAGAAAAATGCCAGAAGGACTAACGCCCCTAGTTCTGGATACCCTCTTTTCATTTCTTCCTCCCAGTGGATTTTATAAACGGATTTTGTGATGGAAAACGGTTAGCCGGACAGCGTTGTGACTTCGTTGGGCTGGGAGTCACTACTATCGCAGAGCCGCTTTCAGGAATCAATTTTTTTGAAATGTTCGGAACGCCTAGTGCGAAGCTTACGCCGCCGAATGCTACAGCTGCGACTGCCTATGGTCGCTTCTAGAACCCCGGGAGAGATGATAAAGCAGGCGCTCCCTGGAATTTCTGCAAAGGCGTGGCAAGGTTCCGAAGTAACAACAGAGGCTGGTGACAAACTTGGCACTAAACGACGATTCAGGTCTGGGCTCAGGTGGCAGCGTCGAATCTCTTCCCGTTTATACGAACGAAATCCACGAATTTGCAGCCACGAGTTGAGAACGCTGGTTTGACCGATTGCAGGAGGGCCGCTATAATTGAGGTTTCGAAGGCGCACAATATTCGCGCCGAGCAGGGCTTTGCGATCGTCGCCGCCCAGTTGAAATGCCCACCGTTTGCTTGCATTAAACCGCAGGTTTGCGAAAAGCTTGGCTGACGGCGGAGAAAAGTCTTAAAAACAGCCTAGGAGCACCGATGCTAAAGTCCACTCAATTGCGGCCCGGAATGATCATCATGCACGAAGGCGATCTCCATGTGATTTACAGCGTAGATCATCGCACGCCCGGGAACAAACGCGGTTCCATGCAGACCAAGATGCGCAATCTGCGCAGCGGCTCGATGATGGATTATCGCTTCCGTGCGGAAGAATTCGTCGAAAAAGTGACTGTGGATGAAATTGAATTTGAATATCTATACAGCGACGGCGACGGTCATCACTTCATGAATTCGCAAAACTACGAGCAGCTCGCGCTGCAAAATGACATCGTCGGCGATACTAAAGATTACTTGATCCCCAACTTGCCTGTGAAGATCGAATATTACGATGAAAAACCTATCGGCGTACTTCTGCCGGACACGGTTGATCTAACTGTCGTCGATACCGAGCAAACCATCCAGAAAGCTACTGCCAGCGCGGTGATGAAGCCCGCCAAACTGGAAACCGGACTGGTGATTAACGTGCCGCCTTTCGTTGGAAACGGCGACAAAGTGAAAGTGGACACTTCCGAGGCCCGCTACATTCAGCGCATCCAATAACTTCGTTCTGGCGTCGTGATAGCTTCGATTAGATTGCGTGAGAGCCCGAAGCTGCGGAACCTTTTCGCGTGCTGAGTGTTCTGTAACTCCGTAAAACGTTCAGCCGCTGAACGTAAACGAAATATGAAAAGTTACTTTTCGAGATCGCTCAGCACGGCTCTTGTCCTGCTTTTTGGCGTTGTATCGGCCTGTTCGGCCCAAACCCCTCAGAAAATCATCGATGATTATTTGCATGCCGAAGGCGGCGCGAAAGCGCTGGCGAAAGTTCAATCCGTGACAATTACCGGAAACTTGAGAGAAGGATCCGCCGAGACTAGCGGTTCTTACTCGCTGATTATCAAGGCGCCTAACAAATTCTATTCGGAGGTTCTTATCGAGCCGCAGCACAACATTCTGGCCTCCAACGGAATGTCCGCTTGGAGCCAGGAGGCTGGCGGAGCGCCGCATACCTTCACCGGCGCGGAAGCGGTTGAATGGGCAGCTACCGGACGTTATTTGAACGAGCATTTGGTGAATGCCAAGAAAGACAAAATCGGAGCGAGACTCGTTGGAGTCGAGAATGTTTCCGGCCGCCAGGCATATCATGTGGAATTTGTGATTGCTTCGGGAGTTACACGTGAAGTTTTTTTCGACACACAAACTCATCTGATCGTTCGCGAGCTGATTCTGGCTCCTGCCTTGAAATTTTCACCCGCCGGCGACAAGGCAAATTCCCAAACAGCTGAAAAGCAGCCCGCAGGAGTTTCAGAGGAGATCGATTATTTCGATTACAAGCCGGTAAGCGGCATTTTGGAACCGAACCGCATTGAGTTGCACCGCGGCGGCCACTTCTATCAAATCGCGGTCACGCGCGTGGAAATAAATGCGCCGGTACAGGACTCTATTTTTGATTTTCCACGCAAAGACGACCGTCCGCTGCCGGATATAGCCAAACTTCTGATCGACATCGATAAAAATCAACGAACGGTTGAAGAGATATTGAAGCAGTACACTTTCCATTTGAGCGAGGAAGAAGAAAAAACGGATTCCAATGGCCAGGTAAGTTCGCGCTCGGTGAAAGAGTACGACATTTTTTACATTGGCGAAGACGAAATCCGCCATCTCCTGGCTAAAGATGGCAAACCCTTGGAAGGCGACGAGAAGAAAAAAGAAGACGAGCGCTTTAACAAAGACTTCGACGAGAAAAAGAAAAAACAAGCCGAGCTTCAGAACGACCCCAAAAAGCAGGCAAAGCAGGACGAAGCGGAGCAGGCGCAGATTTCCGATTTTCTGCGCGCCGAACGTTTCACCAATCCTCGGCGCGAACTTTTCCGCGGACAGGAAGTCATCGTCTTCGATTTCGGCCCGAATCCTGATTACAAGCCGAAGAAACTAGTTGAGAGCATCGTGCAGAAGCTTTCCGGCGTGCTTTGGGTGGACGAACAGGCTCGCGATGTGGCGCGTCTGGAAGCGCGTTTTAACGACAATGTAAAGATCGGTGGCGGGCTGCTAGCGTCGTTGTCGAAAGGCTCCAATCTAGTTCTGGAGCAAACCATGGTGAATAACGAAGTGTGGTTGCCTTCTTATGCCGAGGTGCACGCTGCCGCGCGTGTGGTCTTCTTCAAAGTGAAACAAAACGAGATCGATCGATACAGCGATTACAAGAAGTTCTCGTCGGAAGTAAAACTGGGTACTTCCACGCCAGTGGAAGAAAATTCCCCCAAGTAACTAGCTGCCGATCGGCGCGGAGAACTGTCAGCTGGCGACGGAAGATTTTGCGCCAAACACGCGGCGGAAGATCGCATCGACTGCCCGTAACTGCCGCTTCAAATCGAACGTGTAAGCGAGAGCCTTTTCGTCCAGAAATTTTCGGATATTCGCGTCGGCTGCAATGCGATCGCGAAAACTTGTCTCTGATTCCCACGCGGACATGGCGTGACCTTGCACCCACTTGTAAGCTTCTTCGCGCGGCGCGCCGTGTTCCACCAAATCCTGCAAGAGCTGGCCGGAAAAAATAAGGCCCATGGTGGAGTCCAGGTTGCGTTGCATACACTGCGGGAAGACTTTCATGTTGCGAACAATTTCGGCGGTGCGATGCAGCATGTAGTCCACCAGAATTGTCGAATCGGGAAGGATTACGCGCTCCACAGAGCTATGTGAAATATCACGCTCGTGCCACAGCGCGATATTTTCCAACGCAGCCAGGGAATTCGCCCGCACGACGCGGGCTAACCCGCAAATTTGCTCGCTCGAAACTGGATTGCGTTTGTGTGGCATGGCCGAGCTGCCGCGCTGTTCGCCGCCAAAGGGCTCCTCTACTTCGTGAACTTCGGTACGCTGCAAGTGGCGAATTTCCTGCGCCACACGTTCAAGCGAGGCCGCCACGATAGCGAGTGTGGAAAGATATTGCGCGTGACGGTCCCGCTCGATTACCTGAGAAGTGATAGGCGCAGTGGCGAGACCAAGTTTCTGGCAGATTTTTTGTTCAATCTCCGGTCCGAGATGCGTGCACGTGCCCACCGCCCCGGAAATTTTTCCAACGGTCATCTGCTGCGCTGCCGCTTGGAAGCGCTCGACGTCGCGTCGATTTTCGGCGTACCAGTTTGCCACTTTCAGGCCAAACGTGATGGGCTCGGCATGAATGCCATGCGTGCGCCCGATCTCTGGCGTGTCTTTAAACTCCCATGCGCGGCGCTCGAGCACTTGACCAAATGCATCCAAGTCTTTTTCGATTAATGTAGAGGCCTCACGAACGAGAAGCGCTTGCGCGGTGTCCACTACATCGTTTGACGTGAGGCCGTAGTGCAGCCAGCGCGCCGCTTCTGGATCGTTCACCGATTCCTGCACCGCAATGGTGAACGCAATCACATCGTGCTTAACTTTTGCTTCAATCTCATTAATACGCGCCACATCTATGCGCGCGCGTTCGCGCAGCTTTGCCGCAGCTTCGGGCGGAACGATGCCCGCTTCCGCTAGCGTCTCTGTAGCGGCAAGCTCAACCTCCAGCCACTTCTGAAACCTATTCTCTTCACTCCAGACGCGGCCCATTTCCGCGCGCGTGTATCGTCCGATCAATTTCAGGCCTCCAAACTTCGCTTTGTTGCAGGTGTCGAAATGCTAATGCGATATTCTCATATTACTCGATTTTCGATGCCGCGCGGCTCTGCCTGCTACATTTCAAAAGATGCACACGCGAATTTAACCTATGTGCGCTGCGTCCATGCCTTCAACCAGCTGGTAAGCTTCTTCGTGTCTATAAGTTGGCGGAAAATCCGAAACCAAACGACATAGGTTCTAGCAGCATAAAATTCAAAACCGAGGAGAATACGATGAAAGTTACAGTTTCGTGGTTCAGCGTGAAGGATTTCGAGCAAGCAAAGAAGTTTTACGGCGAGTCGCTGGGCTTGAAGAAGACGTTTGAGGCGGAGCAGTGGGCGGAGTTTGCCGGAGGCGAAGGCGAAGCATCCATCGGCGTGGCCGTGAACTCGCATTCCGGCGAAGAGCCGGGCGCCACGGTCGTGTTGCAAGTGCCGGATATCGAGCGCGAACGAAAACGCTTGGAGTCCCGCGGCGTTTCGTTTGAAGGCAAGACGGAAGAAATTCCGGGTATGGTCAAACTTGCAACGTTTCGCGATCCTTCCGGCAACCGCTTGCAGCTTTGCCAGGTATTGATGCATTCCTAAGCCCATAAAGCGGACGAGCCGCGCCAGCCAGAACGGGCAGGTGTAAACTGTCGCGGCTTCGTCTACCACCAGGAGAAACGAAATGTCGGTTTATCCTCTGCCGCAAATTCCGCCGGACGAAGAAGTGGCGCTCGTCGAGCGGGCACGCGACGGCGACCAAAACGCTTTCGATTCGCTCCTTGATCCCTGGCGCAAGCCGCTCTTCGGATATATCTATCGCATGGTAACGCTGCGGCAGGACGCGGAAGATTTGCTGCAGGACGTGCTGGTGCGTGTTCTCGAATATATCCGGGAATATCGCGATGAAGCGAGATTCAAAAGCTGGGTCTTTGGTATCGCAACCCACGTTTGTCTCGATCACTTGCGCAAACGCAAGCGTTGGCGGGTGGAAGCACAGAGTCTGGGTGAACAGGAGACGACAAATGACCCGGAAAAAATCGAGCGCATAATGAGACTGATGCATCAGCCGGAATTCCGCTACGAAATCCGCGAACACATCGCGTTCTGCTTCTCCTGCATTTCTCGTACTCTTCCCCCCGAGGAACAAGCAGCTATCATGCTCAAGGAAGTGCTCGGCTTCACCAGTGAGGAAGCGGCGAAAATTTTAAGCGTCTCAGAACCTGTGTTTCGTCATCGACTGGCAGCCGCCCGCGCAAAAATGACCGGGGACTACGAGGGTCTATGCGCGCTGATCAATAAATCCGGAATATGCCATCAGTGCCGCGCCTTGCGGGAAATAGCGGGCGAGGGCTATCGCGGTGCGGATTTGGTTCAGATCGAAGTGGCGCCGGGCGTAGCCTTCACGGCGGACAATCTTTTTGACGCGCGAATGGAGATCGTTCGCAACGCGGACTTGGAATCAGGCCGCACGCATACCGTGCACAATCTTTTCTTCCAGAATCTTTCGCGTCGCGAAGAATCGCGCTAAGGACTACAGCTCGAAGGGGCCAAGCGGGGCGCGTTGCGAAGCAACATGCAATGTTCCGTGGAAGGCGAATTCAGCGGCGCGACGGCCGAGTGCTTCTTCCGCGGAAATACGCGCAACATCGGGATTATTGTTCTGTTCGGAAAGATGCGCGAGGACGACGTGGCGAGCGTGCCCATCGAATACTTCTGTATCCGCAAAAAAATCGCTGACCACCGCATTCGAAAGATGCCCGGTGCGGCTCATCACGCGCTGCTTGATGTACCAAGGGTACGGCCCAACCTTCAGCATCTCGAGATCGTGATTTGATTCGAGGATCAGCAAATCGGCTTCGCGCAGATAATGCTTCACCAGCTCGGGCATGTAGCCCAGATCGGTAACGATCACAACTTTAGTTCCATTCGAGCGGAAGCAATAGCCCACCGGATCAGCAGCGTCGTGCGGAATAGTGAAAGGCGTTATTTCAATGTCGCCGATTTCGAAAGGCGCGCCGCAGCGAACGTATTCAATGCGCTCGATTTTTCTTACCGGACCGTCCTCGCACAATTTCAAAATTTCGCGGTGAGTTAGCTCGGTCAAATAGGCAGGGCATTTCCACTCGCGCGCCATTTGCGCCATGGCGCTGGAATGATCGCTGTGCTCGTGGGTAATCAGGACGGCGTCCACATGCTCGGGTCGCGGGCGGCCCATCGCTTCAAAACGTCGCAACATTTCTTTGCGGCCTAAGCCGGCATCAACGAGGAGAGTGGTATGGCCTGTCTCGAGCAACGTGCAGTTGCCCGTGCTTCCCGACGCCAGAATGGATACGCGGAACGAGATCGCTTCCCTCAGTCAGGTTCTGCAGCAACTAGACGCGCGCGCAAGAACCGCGAAGATGATGGCAAACTGCGGCGCCTACGTCAACAACAGCAATTCAGGTGGTGAATTAAAGGACAAGCTGGTCGCGGGTGAGCTGGAAGCCGTTGAGGTTGCCGACCACGGAAGCGGCGATGCGGTCGGACTGGAAAAACTCCTGGGCCAGCCGCTGGACATCGGCAGCGGTGACTTCTTCCAACATGGCGATCAATTCCTGCGCGGTGTAGTGCCGGTCGA
>Ga0209529_1000017_pt1 | contig 12169 bp, 5 predicted proteins | sample BlaSpr_A8_OM1_O2_FD_187980 | JGI IMG/M metagenome (GOLD analysis project Ga0209529, IMG submission 187980) | Forest soil microbial communities from Thunder Bay, Ontario, Canada - Black Spruce, Ontario site 2_A8_OM1_O2 (SPAdes) (version 2) | ecosystem: Environmental > Terrestrial > Soil > Boreal...
AAAGATCGAGGAGTTGTCGCGCCTCCCGCTCGCTCCGCCGGATCTTCTCTTCCGCCTGTTTTGCTGCAGTGATATCCGTCACGGCACCTACGAATTCAAGGTTCCCGGGCGATATCGTCAACGCGCGAGCTAAAGAGTGGAGGTGCTTGACTGAACCGTCCGGCATCAGCAAACGGTGCTCAAGATCAAAGTCAGCCCTTGCCTCAGTCGCCCGGTCGAGGGTCTTCTGCACGTGGTCTCTGTCATCGGGATGGCTTCGTCGCATTATCATCCCCATTGTGGGCTTTTCCGATCGGTCGTTTTCAAAGATATTGTAGGTTTCCGCCGACCAGTAGATTTCTCCGCTGGCAACATTCCAGCCGAAGCTGCCAGTGTGGCTTATGTTCTGCCCTTCAGCGAGGAAGGCTTCGCCGCGTTGGAGATCTGAATAGAGTCCAGCATTCTCCAGCGATATCGCGGCTTGCGAAGCCAGCAACTCCAGAACTGTGACCCGATCCGACGTGAAGGCGCGCGGTGTCAAATTGTTCTCCAGATAGAGTGCGCCAACAAGCTTCGTTTGTGTGACGATGGGTACGCAGAGGACGGATCTGGTGCGCTTCTGGCGCAGATACTCGTCTTCCGAATACAAGTTCCCGACCGAAGCATCGTCAAGCAGAACGCGCTGCCGAGTCCGAATTACGTAATGAAGCGCGGATTGGGGGAGATCGGATGGGGTGACGGCCGTCCGCCGCACTGTGACCGCGACCCTTTCGTGACCTGTGGTAACCTCCGCCTCGATTTGCGGCTCATCGCCTCGGAGAAGGATGAGTAGACCTCGTTCGGCCCCTGCATGCTCAACCGCGAGCCGCATGAGCGTCTCGATTAGCCGGGGCAGCACAATTTCGCTCGACAGTGCTTGTGATGCCTTGACTACGGACTCCACGTCCAACTGCCTGACCGGCGTACCAATTGTCGCGGTGAAGGAGGCGGGAGTGGCCTCTTCCTGCAAGCGCGGATGCCGCGCGTCGAACTGTGCGACTTTGCCTTTCGCACCCCAGCGGTCATAGCAGTTCCGGGCGTGGCGGAGATAGGTGTTGGCAACTGTCTCAACGCCGCGCACCGCGTAGAACCGCGCGGCCACCTCATGAGCCAGCGCCTCATTCTGGATGAAGCCGTTCTCACGCGTCAGGTGAATAGCCTGCTCGTACAAACGCATTGCGTCGACGTCTCGGCCTTCGATGCGGGCGATCTCAGCCAACACCAGCGTGTATTTGTCGGCGAACGTCGGCGGATAGGTTTCGGCCCATTCGCGCAGTTGGTCCCGCTGCGCCGCCAGGTGTTCGCGCCACTGTGATCGTTCCTCGTCGGAACTAGACTCAAAAAGAGCGGTCACAATCAGCGCCGAATAGAAGGAGTAGTCCAATTGCCCGATTGTCGCTACGAACGACCGAACAAGACGTCTCGCTCTGCGTAATGCTTCTAGGGCGCCGGCTAGGTCTCCAAACAAGAATCTCGCTTTCAGCTTGAGTGTCCAATATAGGCACACCATGAGGGGCATTCTGGAGTCGGTCAGGGTGGCTTCATACACTTCCTCATCGCCTTCCGGGTCTCCCGAAGCGGAGAAGGCCGGAGTGCGGCCCTGCATTGCGGCTACAAATCTCTGCTCGTTTAAGATCAGGTCCTCCGCGTCGCGGAATTCGGCGTCGCGCGCTGCGTCCAGAACCCTTTCGGATTCGCGCCACACGACGTCAAGTGAATCGTTTCGCAGAAGAAGGCACTTGAGATATTGGTGATTTGCATGGACAGCGAACGTTAGATCACCAGACTCGGTAGCTCTTTTATAAGCTAGGCGGTTGAATTCGATCGCACTCCCGATCGGCTCAGTCCAATGCGCGGTGAGGCTCATGGCGAGATAAACTCTTGCTTGGTACTCGATAAAACCGTACTTCTCGACGAGATCGCAGGCGAGGCGAGAGAATCGGTAGCCGTCACGATGACTGTGAAAAACGTCGCCCATAATCGCCCCTAGAGCAGCGCAAGCGTATGCGGTTGGACCGCTGATTCCATTTTCTATGCTCATCAGGGTGATCCTGAAGAGAAGGACACAGAATTGATTGAGATCGATAAAGTAGCAGGGCTCAACCGCGATCGCAAGCACTCGCATTGCAGCTTCGAGCTTATGGTTCCTCATCAAGGGCAACTCCACCAGTTCCTCAATCTGACGAGGACCTAGCGTGCGCCAGAGCGCGTCGAATTCGGCTTGCACCTGATTCTGAGTTGGGGTCTGCGGAATCTCGATTGCGAACAGATGCAAGCATAGGCGAGCGCAAGCGACGGCCTCCACAATTTCCGATCTCACGATATGGAGAAGCACTCGGAGCCGATAGACAGCCGCCTGATCAGCGATTGATCGCGCCCGCTCCAGTAACTCAACAAGAATGGCTTTGGATTGATCATCGTTCCGGACGAGAAACTCGCACTCTGCTCGTTCCATCCAGGTTTCGAATGTGGAGTCATACTGGTTGGCCCAGTTGTACTCATTCAAGAGGGCCGTCGCCGAAATAAGGTGAGCATGTGCAGATTCGTAGGCGCCGGAAGCTTTGGCTCTTCGCCCCGCACGAAGGTGAATCGCCGCAACTTGGGAGGCTTCTGCCGGATCAGTCAGTAGTGTGGCACTTCGATTGAACTGGTTCGCGATTTCGAATAGACGTTCACCCAACTCATCAGGCGTCAAGTTAGCAACGAGCAGGCGCGCGATTCGAAGGTGACGCTCGGCGCGGAGCTCTTCTGGTATCAGGGCGTATGCTGCTTCTTGAATCGAGTCGTGTAAGAATTTGTAAGCGCTCTCTAAACGAAAAACGATTCCAGCGTGAACAGCTTCCCAAAGGGTCGCGTGCAGAGCTTCTGCCGTCTCGCCGTGGATGAGTTCCATAAGTCGAATTTCAGCGATATTGCCAAGGCAGGCCAGCTCCTTCAGGGCTTCCCTGGTGGCCGTCGATAAACTCTTCAGCCTGTCGGTCATTAGGTGCACGACATTGTCCGAGTAGTTTTTTTCGCGAATGCGTTCTGTGTCCCATCGCCAGAGCTGCCCGCCCGTATCGAAGACAAGCAACCCCTCCTCGGTGAGGGCGGTCAAGAACCTAATAGTGAAGAAAGGATTTCCGCCCGTCTTTTCCATCAGGAGTTGCGCCAGTGGCTGTGCCCTCTCCCGCTGACAGTGAAGGGCCTCGGCAACCAGCGTCTCGGTGTTTTCCTGGTCAAGAGGCGCCAGGACTATCTCCTGAACCCTTACATCGCCCGCTCGGATTGTGTCGAATGCTCGTGCGAGAGGGTGACCTTGACTGACTTCGTTTTCCCGATACGCTCCGATTACGAGCAGGTAGCGAATTCCCGAATGGATAAACAGGTACTCAAGGAAGTCCAGAGTCGCCGAATCGACCCACTGCAGATCGTCGAGGAACAGTGCAAGCGGGTGCTCTTTACGTGCAAACACGTTCAGTAAACGAAGAAGTACCATCTGAAAACGGTTCTGCGCGTCCTGTGGCGGCAGATCCGGGCGGGGAGGCTGTTCCCCGATGATCAGTTCGAGTTCGGGGACGAGGTTGACGATCAGATGGCCGTTCGGCCCAACCGCATCCGCAAGGGCATATCGCCATTGGTCCATTTCCGCTTGGCTCTTGACGAGGATCTGCCGGACTAGGGTCTGGAAGGCCTGTGCCAGGGTCGCATACGGGATGTCCCGCTTGTACTGGTCGAACTTTCCGGCGGCGAAGAGGCCTCGCGGCGGAACAAGCGCCTTGTGCAGCTCGTTCACCACTGAGGATTTGCCAACGCCGGAATAACCGGATACGAGCACGAGCTCGGGATTACCCTGAGACACGACCCGATCGAAAGCCGCAAGCAGATCATCGACCTCGCGCTCCCGCCCGTACAGCTTCTCCGGGATCAGCAATCGGTCCGACGAGTCGTGCGCGCCGAGAGCAAATGAATCGATGCGACCATGCGACTGAAATTCCGTCAGGCACCGCCGAAGATCGGCTTCCAGGCCTGCGGCCGTCTGGTAGCGCTCCTCGGCGTTCTTGGCGAGGAGCTTCATGGATATGGCAGACAGCGGCTCGGGAACTGCGGCACGATCGCCAGGCGGTGCCGGTTGGCGCGCAATGTGGCAGTGGACCCACTCCAGAGGGTCGGCGGCGGAAAACGGCAACATACCCGTAAGCATCTGGTACAGGGTGACGCCCAACGAGTAAAGATCGCTGCGGGTATCAATCGAGCGATTCATGCGGCCGGTCTGCTCGGGCGCCATGTAGGCGAGGGTGCCGGCAATGATCTCCACCGGTATGGGCGACTGGCGCTCATTCGGAACTCGGGACGCAATCCCGAAACCGGTGAGCCATGCGTTGCCATCGCCGTTGACCAACACATTTGCGGGCTTGATGTCCTTATGTATGAGGCCGTGCCCATGAACCCGGCCGAGAGCTTTCGCAACGCCTATGGCGATGCGCAGGACGCGAGTCAGATCGAGCGGTTGCGCCTGATTCCGCTCAAGGACCAGATCCAGGGGCTCACCGCCAGGGTCCTCAAGTACGAGGATCGTCCGCCCTTCGTGACGCGTGAGCGCCAGCGGCTTGGCTGCCCACGCGGGATCGAGTTCCACCGCGAGCGAGTATTCGTGCTCAAGCCGCTTGAGACCCTGCGGCGACGGCCGTTCTGCGGCGAGTCCCACTGCCAGGACCAGCGCTAAGTTGCCGCGCTGCCGGCCCCGATAAAGCGTAAAGTCCGCGCCTTCCCGGAGGACTTCCAGCAGGTACCCAGAAGGCTCTGTCACGGACGGCAATCTCGTCGACACAGCTCCACCACCTTAAAGTATTCATTTTGACAGCTTTCGGGCCCGGAACTTGAATTGGTTCTTGCTAATCTTCAGGGTCTTGATTTTGTATTCAAGAGTGGATGCGGGAATGTGGAGCTTGGCCGCTGCCCCAGACGGCCCCGCGATCCGGCCTCTGCTTTCTGCTAGCGCGGCTTCGATGATTTCTCGCTCTCCACCGGACTCGCCTTCCAACGGTCGGAGCACTTGAACCTGAGATGGCGGTTGAGACGATTCTTTTGAAAGCCACGCTTCATCGACGGAAAAGATATCACCGGAGCTGACAATCACAGACCTTTCGATTACGTTCTGCAACTCGCGAATATTGCCTGGCCAGGAGTAAGACTGAAGCAGATCGAGGCTCTCTTTGTTGACCGTCTTAAAATTCTTTCCTGCCTTCCTTGCGTAGCGATCAATGAAGTACTCGACCAGCATGGGGATGTCTTCCCTTCGTTCCCGCAGAGGAGGGATCTCAATCGGAAAAACGTTCAGCCGGTAAAATAAGTCGCTCCGGAATAAGCCAGCAGCGATGGCAGCTTCCAAGTCGCGGTTAGTAGCCGCAATAGCCCGAACATCAGTTCGGATGGAGCCGGCTCCGCCGACGCGCTCAAACTCGTGTTCCTGCAGAACGCGCAAGAGAGCGATCTGGGTTTGGGCAGGTAGCTCGCCAACTTCGTCGAGGAAGATTGTGCCCCTTTGGGCCAGTTCAAAGCGTCCCAGGCGCCGCTGAGTTGCCCCAGTGAAGGAGCCTTTCTCATGGCCGAACAACTCCGAGGCGATCAAGTCACGTGGGATGGCTGCGCAATTCACACTCACAAATGGGTATGAGGAGCGCAGGGAGCGCCTGTGAATGGCACGGGCGACCAGTTCCTTGCCTGTGCCGGTCTCGCCGGTGATCAGAACAGTGGAATCCGTGGCAGCGACTTTGGACACGCGGGAAAGCACCGTTTGGAGAGCCGGAGAAGTTCCAACAATTTCCTCGAACATCGACGCTTTATCGATTTCTTCGCGCAGTGCAACGTTCTCCTGCCGCAGTCTCTCTTCCGATCGTTTGCGATCATCGATATTGGTTGCGGTCGCGTACCACCGAATCACCCGTCCGTCTTCACCCATCACTGGGTTGTATTGCATTAGAAACCACCGGTACTGCCCGTTCTTGCTCAGGACTCGCTGTTCGTTCTCAAACCGTTCGCCCCGTGAAAGAGCCTCTCGGCGCTCGCTCCGTAGCCGTGCGACATCCTCGGGATGTACTGCCCGATCGCTAAAATCTCCTCTCGTCAGCTCTTCGATTGTGAGGCCCGTGTATTCGATACTGGTGTGGTTCGCATAAACAAGAGTGCCATCCGGATTCAGCACTGCAATCATCTGCGGTATAGCATCGACAATCTGTCTGAGTTGAGCTTCGGATTTGGAGAGTTGCTCCGTCTTGAGTGATTCCTTGCGCAATCGCGCGAGGGCTAAAGTCGCCGCCACTCGGGCTGTTAGCTCTCTTGCGTTGAATGGCTTGGTAAGGTAGTCGTCCGCACCCTGCTCTAAGCCCTCGACCGTTGATTCTTCGCCGGCCCGTGCGGTAAGCAGGATAACTGGCGTCGTACGAGTTGCCGGATCGCTTCGGATGGCCCTCAGCAGCTCGAACCCATCCGGGCCGGGCATCATAATGTCGCTGAGCACCAGATCTGCCGGCTGTTGCCGCAACTTGGCAAGTGCGGTTAACCCATCTGCCGCCGTTGTGAGTTCGTAGCGTTCAGCCAATAGCGCTGAAACATAGTTACGCATGTCGGCGTTGTCGTCAACGAACAAAATTCGCGGCTTGGGTTTACCGTCGCCTGCGACTGATGAAGTGCGCTTTTGTGTTGAAGCGGACGCCTCCGGCACACTCGTTCCTGAAGATGGATCGGAGAGCCACCGCAGAGCCTCTTCGACGAAAGCACCAGCACTTGACACGCTGGATGAACTTTCGGGTTGGTCGGACTGTCTTGCAGCCAAACGGCGTGGGATCGATACGGTGAACACGCTCCCTTCGCCCACACGGCTCTCCACCTTGATCGTCCCGTCGTGGAGTTTTACAAGCTCCTCCACCAGCGCCAGGCCAATGCCCGTACCTTCTGCGGACCGACCCTCAACACCCTCAACCCTATAGAAGCGTTCAAAGATGTGTGGCAGTGCCTGTTCGGGAATCCCAACACCGGAGTCACCAACGCGCAACTCCACGCAGTCGCCGGTCTCGCGAAGAGTGATTCCGATCTCTCCTTCGAATGTGTACTTCAAAGCGTTGGATAGGAGATTGAGAACGATCTTCTCCCACATTTGACGGTCCACGGATATCGCTGTCGAAGACGGAGGAGAGTCTACCACGAGCCGCATGCCTGCCCGCTCGATGGCAGAGCGGAACACAGCTGCAAGATTGGCGGTCAGCGTACCAATGTCGGTAGCCTCTTGCACAGCTCTTAGACGACCCGCCTCAATGCGGGAGAAATCGAGCAACGAGTTTACAAGCTTCTGTAGGCGCAGACCATTTCGATAAGCTAAATCGAGCGCTTCTCGATCTTTCAGTTCAAGTGAATTACTCCTCCTGCGTAGGACGTCTTCGAGAGGAGCAAGCAAAAGCGTTAGAGGCGTCCGAAATTCATGACTGGTGTTACTGAAGAATGTGCTCTTGGCGCGGTCCAGCTCAGCTTGCAACTGCTCAGTTCGTTTTCGGTCGTCGATATCTACGTTGGTTCCATACCATTTGACGATCTTGCCCGATTCATCCCTCAACGGGTCGGCACGGAACAAGAACCATCGATATTCTCCATCGAAACGGCGGATGCGTGCTTCGATCTCGCCCGTCTCGCCGGACGCGAGGATCGATCGCCAGTACTCGACGAGTCGGTTCAGGTCATCCGGGTGAATGGCTTTGGCCCACCCCCAGTTCAGTACGTCCTTGATCGAGATCCCGGCAAAGTCGAGCCAGCGCTGGTTGAAGAAATCAGTTTCACCATCAGGATTGGCTGTCCACGCCAGCGCCGGGATCGTGTGCACGATCGCCCGAAGTTGATCCTCCATTCCTTTACGGGACAGATATGCGACCGCGCGCGCCATGGCAGCCCCGATCTCGATGGTGATCGAACTGAGGAACATTAGATAGGCGTCGTCGAGGGCCCTGCGAGGGCTTATGCCAGCCACCAGTATCGCCTCTGGAAGATCGCGGCCGGTTGGAGTGATGGGGAGTATCAAAGCACTTTCGGGCGAATCATTCCACGGACCTCCAGAAAAAGGTCCAAAGCGTTGCGACAGATCGTCAACGCGCAGCGGCTCGTTCCCGCCAGCTGCTCGAGTGAGGGGCCACGCTGTGTCGGCCTCCGGGTCTGCGAGCTCAACGATCCGAGGACTCCCATTCGACCCAACGTCCACGCCTACGCTGCTCACCAGTCGAGCCACTTTTCGGTCCTTCTCGATTACGTAGAGCAGCGCGAATGGCAGGTCATAGCGGTTCTCGCAGAGCACACCGGCGGCAATTCGGCAGGCTTCCTCCGTTTCCTTCACGTCTCCTGAGCCGGCTGCGAGATCGCGAAGAGTCCGAAGGCGCCGCTCACCGATCACCCGATCCGTAATGTTGTCAATGAGAGTGAAAGAGCCGCCCGGCATTCCAGACTCCAGCACGATCGGGTTGAAGGATACCGTGTAATATCTTTCCTCGAGAAATCCCCTGCAGTTGTAGACGTGGAGCAGACCTTCGGAAAGAGCACCCGTACCCTTGGTCAGCACGGTCTCCAACATCCCCTCGATCGTGGGACGCAATTCGGGCCAGAATTCGAATAGCCGCATCCCAAGCGCACTCGGGTGTTTGTCGCCGAGCAGTGGAATAAACGCATCGTTATAGAGAACGATAAGATCTGGCCACCCCCAGTGGATGATAATGGGGAGCTGAGATTTCACGCAAAGGCTCACTGCTATCCGTAACGGTTGCGGCCAGTCAGATACCCGCGCGAGCGGTGTGGTTGCCCAATGGTGGAGGCGGATTCGCTCGCCCATTTCACCGCCACCCGCAAGAAAATCGGCTTCGCGCATCTCGCCAGCCCGCTCGGAATCGTGTTCTGCCAATGGCATGGCCTGAAATTATACTCCGTTTACGTGTCGTCGGCCCCAGGCGCCTGGACTATCTTCTGAACCCTTACATCGCCCGCTCGGATTCCCGCCAAGGCGGGTTAGAATGTCATCTACCGGGAACATAGGACTCGAAGGCTCCGTTCCTTGATCAACTTCTGATGACGCTCGGGAAACTGCCACCCAGGCGTCACGTGCAGCACGATCCCTCCCTCTTTCAGCTCTTCCATGTTGAGCTCGAGCCCGTGATGGTTAAGCGCGACGAGCACGTTCACCTTTGTCTCGGTGCTGCGAACCCGCTCATTCGAAACATCCAGCTGATAGCTCGCATGCCCGCCCTTTATGAGCGAGGGATATTCGCGGTAACCGAATACGCAGTATCCCGATCTCTTGAGACCTTTCGCGACAATTGCGCCAATGGAGTTTAACCCCTGTCCGGAAGCGCCGACGATTTTGACGGATATGCGGGGCATGGCTTAATATCAACCTATCTGCTTCAAAACATCTACCAATTGTTTTCCCCAGCCTCTTACTGTCTCCTCCTGACCATAGGGCTCGTTTAAGATCTTCAGTGTTGGAAGAATCAACCGACCATGATGCGTTGTAACGTAGTGCTCCAAATGATCCGCCGCCCGAGCGGTGTAGAAATATCGATCGTCCCCGAGCCCGATGGCTGCGCACGGCTTCGACGCCAAATCTAGATTCTTCGCCTTGTCCTGGAGCAGTACCGACATGTACGGGTTCAACTGCCCCTCAATGCTCCCGGTGTTCCAGGTCGCGGAGGCAAGCAGGAGGACATCTCCCCTTAGCAAATCCTGCGGCTGCGTTGTCTCGGCCATCGTTTCCTCGATCTCCCATCCCGGGGCAATATCCTTCAAAGAGTCGATCAACGCATCCACCACGTACTCCGTGTGGCCGCTCGTTGAGGCAAATACTATGTGTAGGAGGAACCCACTCCTGGTGAAGTTCGGAACACGCCCTCCGGGATTGTCCATAAGATACCCCCTCAGACTCACGAGCAGCTCACCGCGATTCCTGCTCCCACTTTGGCGAGCTTGCCCCAAAACTCACATACGATGGGCAGAGGCAAGGGCACAGGCGAGCCATCGGAAAGCCCGCGTTGCTCTCGATCGGGCAACACCATCATCGTCCTCAAGCGAGATCAGACCAGAACCTCGCTCGGCTGTGCAATTCGATCCCGTTCACAAGTTGCGAGGCTCCTAACTCTAATGTCAAGCTTCCTCATGCGGTTTCGAAGGGTTGATGGTGGCACTCCTAAAACCTCTGCGGCACCTCCCTTACCTGCTATCAATCCGTTAGTCATCTCCACAACTTCGGAAATGTGCTCTCTTTCGGCTTGGGCCAGTGTGCACACCCTTCCCACATGCGACTTTGGGAGGGATGAACTTGCATCCTCGGGAGAAATTCCACTCAGTGGAGGGATCCGAAAAGTTCGGTCCTCTGAGATTGGGACTGAGGCTTCCGTTCGCACTGGTAACACTGAGGTTTGCCCAAACGTGATACCCAGTCGTTTCATCATGGACATCAAGGTGGTCCGTTTCACCCCCAGTCGGGCGGCAGCACCATTTCGACCACCTACTACACCCTCCGTTTGTTGGAGAGTCTGAAGGATTTGCGAGCGTTCCGCGTCTTCCAGCGTGACAGGCGCGAATGACTTCGGCCCGCGGCGGAATTCGGGTAGCGGGCCATTCAGGACAGCGCCAGTCGAGAGAATGACCGAACGCTCGACGAAGTTCAGCAATTCCCGGACATTGCCCGGCCAGGAATGCCGTACAAGAACCGACATGAATTCTTCGGAAATGCCCTTTATCGGCTTCTGCATGCGGTCTGCGTAATCCATTGCAAAATGGTGGACCAACAAAGGGATGTCTTCCGGCCGTTCACGCAAGGGCGGCAGTTCAACGGGGAAAACGCTGAGCCGATAGAAGAGGTCGGCGCGAAATTCACGATCGTCGACCATCTCAAGGAGATTCCGATGTGTGGCGCAGATCACGCGCACGTCGATGTGAATCGTGGCGGCACCGCCGAGACGTTCGAACTGTCTTTCCTGGATGACGCGAAGAATTTTGGGTTGCAACTCGAGCGGAAGGTCGCCGATCTCGTCCAAAAACAAAGTGCCGTGGTTAGCCCGCTCAAACCGTCCAACACTGCGCGCGACCGCGCCGGTAAAGGCGCCACGCTCATGTCCGAACAGTTCGCTTTCGAGCAAACCGGCAGGAATAGCGGCGCAGTTCACCTTCACAAAGGGGCCATTCGATCTGTCGCTGCACTTGTGAATGGCCTCAGCAATCAGTTCCTTGCCAGTTCCTGTTTCCCCGTTAATCAAGACCGTGGCGTTGGTCCGGGCCACGATCCGCACCATGCCGAGTACCTGCCGGAGAGCAGCGCTGTTACCGATAATGCAGGGTAGCCCGCTGCCGCAGAGTTCCCTGCTTTCGAGGGCCACATTCGCCGACGTCGCATCCCCGATGTCAAAGGATGCCTTATGGTTAACTGCGGGCCGTTTACCTGCCCAGATTGCTTGTGCTGCCATTGTGCTACTCCTTTCGTTCGTTTGCTATTCTTCTCCGCTCACTTACCGAGGCCCTGCTTAAGTAGTAGGGATCACTGACATCGCCACCCGCCCCGATTAGGGCGCTCCATCCATCGCTTTATGCCGCGCGGCCTGCTACTCCCCACGCGTACCCGGCCGCTGATTCACGGCCAAACATCAAAACAGATGAGCGATCCTCATGACTCACGTGAATGCAATCGCCGTGGTGAATCTGTCCGCTGGCCATCAGGTTCGACAACGGTTGCACGAGCAACCGCTCGATGGCGCGTTTTAAGTGCCGCGCTCCATACCGCAAATCGGTGCCCTCCACCAGCAAGAACTCCCTGGCCGTCTCGGTGACATGCACCACGAACGGTTTACTTGCGGCAGCGGTCTGCATGCGCTGCTGCACCATCTCAACCTCAATATCAACGATCCTGCGCAGTTCCTCGTTGCCGAGGGACTTAAAGACCACGATTTTGTCCAAACGGTTGATGAACTCCGGCGTGAACTTTCGACGAGCGGCCGCCATGCCCGCTCCCGAGCTCCGGGCACTGAGTTTCGCGCTGCTAGCGGCGTCGGCCCGTAAGGGCGCGTGGAAGCCCAGCCGCGGACTCACTAGCAACTCATTTCGGCCGCGCCGAGATTGCTGGTGAGGAACACCATGGCCGCTGAGAAAT
>Ga0209529_1000018_pt1 | contig 12116 bp, 8 predicted proteins | sample BlaSpr_A8_OM1_O2_FD_187980 | JGI IMG/M metagenome (GOLD analysis project Ga0209529, IMG submission 187980) | Forest soil microbial communities from Thunder Bay, Ontario, Canada - Black Spruce, Ontario site 2_A8_OM1_O2 (SPAdes) (version 2) | ecosystem: Environmental > Terrestrial > Soil > Boreal...
TGCATGGTGCCAAGTATATTCGAATCCGGCGGCGATCCCGGATCCTCTCCGAAATCGCAGAAATGCCGACCGTGAAGCCCACGCATCTTGTGGCCGTGAATTGCACTGACAGGCAGCGAAGCGTAGCAAGATGATGGCTGCGCTGGAACCCCGTCCTGCCGGTAGTAAGGGAGGTCAGAATATGCGCCGTCAGTTACTGAGTCTCTTATGCTGGATTATTTTTCTCTCGACCTGTGCGTGGGCGCAGGAAATCGACCCCATGACGGGGCAGCCGGCGAATCTAGGCACGCCTGCGAACCTTCCTGAACCCGACGTGCGCAAGTATAACGGCGTAGATCAAGAGAAGAAGCTGGTGCTAAGGTCGCAAACGGTTCTAATCCAGGTACCCGTAGTGGTTTCTGACAAATCCGGCAGTCATGTCCGGAATCTGACGCGAGACGATTTCAAAATTCTAGAAGACGGCAAGCAGCAGCGGATCGCCATCTTCCAGGAAGTGAACTCAGGCAACGCGCGACCTGTGCGAACTACTAACGCGCCGGGCACCTTTAGCAATATCACGCTCGAACAACAGCCCTCGTCTATCACCGTGATCGCTTTGGACACTATCAATACTCCATTTCTCGATCAGACTATCGGGCGAAAGCAATTGATCAAGTATCTGGCCGACAATCTGGAATCAGGGCGCGTGTTCGGCCTTGTCGTCATCGGGAGAAAGGGCCTGCAGGTGCTGAGCGGGCTGAACAGCGATCCCGCTTCGATCGTGGCCGCGTTGAAGAAAGCTAGCGGAGAAATGTCGGACATGGAGTCATTTGGCACAGAAGGAAAAATTATGTCTGCGTCTGGCGACACTAGCGAACTGACAGGAGGAATCGGTATGAGTGAAGATCCCTCCATGAAAATGCGTCAATTTATCGCGGGTGCGGACGCGGTCCAAGGCGCCCACCAGCAGTCGCGGGCTGTCGAAGACACCATGAAAGCTTTTCTGGCCATTGCGTGGTCGCTTTCCGGAGTTCCGGGAAGAAAATCTCTCATATGGGCGACGGGAAGTTTTCCGTTCAGCTTGGATTCTCCTTCTTCGCTGCCGGGCGGCAGTTTGTCAGTGTTGTACGAGCGGACGATGGAAGCGCTGAATGATGCGCAGATCTCAGTTTATCCGGTGGATGTCCGCGGCTTGGTGAGTACTTCGCCGACGGGCGATGCCACGTATTCAGGAGGGGCGAGCGGTCCCGGATTTGCTGATGCGGCTAGCGGCAGGAGTTCGTTACAAGCTTCTACTGTGCAGAGCCTTGAAAATTTCGCAGAGATGACGGGCGGCCGCGCGTTTTTTAACAACAACGATCTGGCTGCAGGCTTTAAGCGCGCCGCTGATGATTCCGCGAGCTACTACTTGCTGGCGTATTACGTCAATAACACGAACAACAAGCCCGGCTGGCGGAAATTGCAAGTGCAGGTAGGGCGCAAAGATATGGAGGTGCGTGCGAGAACGGGATTCTTAGTCACGAATGCGACGATCGATCCGCAATTAACGCACACGGACGATGTGGCCTTTGCTTTGAGTTCTCCATTTGAGAGCACGGGAATTCAGGTCACGGTTCGATGGCAGGGCGTTACACCAGATGGAGACAAGAAAAAAATTGGGTTCGCCGTGCATCTGCCAGCTACAGATGTGATTGACGAGAGAGACAAAAACCGTTTCGACATTGACTTTGTGGCGCAAGCTACCAAGACGGGCACGCCGGTGGGCAACGCCGCACAAACCATCAAGGGAACGGTTCCTTCGGCGGCGCTGGACAAAATCAACGCAGAGGGAATCTTGTATCAGAACGCTCTGGAACTTCCTGCCGGGAATTATCAAGTGCGATTTGTTGTGCGAGACAATCTGAGGGGTAAGATCGGAAGCGTGTCGGCGCCGTTGACCGTGAACTAGCACACGCTTTCTTCCATCCCAGTGTCTCCAGCCGCGATTCGGCCGCACTCGGTTTTCAGTTAGAGCGGAATATTGCCGTGCTTTTTGCGCGGGTTGGTGTCGCGCTTGTTTGCCAAGGAGCGCAGCGCGGTGATTAATTTGGCGCGGGTGCGGGCAGGTTCAATGATGGCGTCGATATAGCCGCGCTCGGCGGCGACATAGGGATTTGCGAAACGGTCGCGGAAGTCCTCGATTTTCTCGCGGCGAATTTTTTCGCGGTCCGCTTCCGGGGCGCGATCGATTTCGCGCTTATACACGATGTTCACCGCTCCTTCCGGCCCCATCACGGCAATTTCGGCGGTAGGCCAAGCGTAGTTGATGTCCGTGCGAATGTGTTTCGAGGCCATCACGCAGTATGCTCCGCCGTATGCCTTGCGAGTAATGACGGTAATCTTCGGCACGGTAGCTTCGGCAAAGGCGAAAAGAAGTTTTGCGCCGTGCTTGATGATTCCGCCAAATTCCTGCTGCGTGCCGGGCAGAAATCCAGGTACGTCTTCAAAGGTGATGAGTGGGATATTGAAAGCGTCGCAGAACCGCACAAAACGCGCGCCCTTCACCGATGCACTGATATCGAGCACTCCGGCAAGAAATGCAGGCTGATTTGCGACGGTCCCTACCGTATGGCCATCAAGCCGGGCGAAACCCACCACAATATTTTTGGCGAAATGTTCGTGGACTTCGAAGAACTCTGAATCATCAGCGACGGCGTGTATCACGTCTTTGATATCGTAGGGCTTTTGCGGATCTTCGGGGACCAACGCGTTGAGCGCGGCATGCGTGCGATCCCAGGGATCGCTGGTAGCACGGCGCGGAGGGTCATCCAGATTATTCGACGGCAAATAGCCGAAGAGTTCGCGGATCATGGCGAGGCATTCCGCGTCGTCGCGTGAAACAAAATGCGCCACGCCACTTTTTTCGTTGTGGGTCATGGCGCCGCCAAGCGCCTGCTTCGTGACTTCCTCGTGCGTGACGGTCTTGATCACGTCCGGACCGGTGACGAACATGTAAGAAGTGTCGCGGGTCATAAAAATGAAATCCGTGATGGCGGGCGAATAAACGGCGCCGCCCGCGCAAGGTCCCATGATCGCGCTGATCTGCGGAATCACACCACTGGCTAGCGTATTGCGGAGAAAAATCTCGGCGTAGCCCGCGAGCGACTTCACACCCTCTTGAATGCGCGCGCCGCCGGAATCATTCAGGCCGATCACGGGCGCGCCGGCTCGCATCGCCAGGTCCATTATTTTCGTAATCTTTGAGGCGTTCGCTTCAGAGAGCGAGCCGCCGAAAATTGTGAAATCTTGCGCGAAGACGTACACCAAACGGCCATCGATTCGGCCATAGCCGGTGATGAAGCCATCGCCCGGCGGTCGGTGGATTTCCATGCCGAAATCGTGGGATTGGTGGCGGACGAATTTGTCCAGCTCTTCGAAGGAGCCTTCATCGAGCAGCAAATCGACGCGTTCGCGGGCGCTGAGCTTGCCCTGCTTGTGCTCGCGTTCCCGGCGCTCGGCTCCTCCACCAGCCTCAGCTTCGGCGTTGAGCTTACGGAGTTCTTCGATGCGGTCGGGATGTTTGCGGTGTTCAGTCACCGCAACTCCGCCGTTTGAGTGCAAGTTGGATTGCCACCGAAATGAAAAGGAAATTGAGCGTAGGGAAATCGCTTAAGAGTGACGCGCTTGCAATTGCTCATCCGGACAAATATAGCGGAAGCCAAGAATTAGTCAAAGTTTCGGCCACGACAATTTGGGCGCTTGCCGCGCGACGTTTGCGTCGGAATGCGATGGCTCGGATTCGATTGCTGGAATCAACTCGCCGTTTTGACCGGCCGGTAAATCTTTTTGCTTCGGCGTGGTTGTGATGGTGACCACGCTGATCAAAATGAGCAAGCCTCCCAGCAATGTGCGCGGACCAACGGGTTCCTTGCCGATAAAGTAGCCCATAGCGACTGCTACTACCGGATTGACGTAAGCGTAGGTGCCGACTTTTGTGGGGGATTCATAGTGCAGCAGCCATATGTAAGCGGTAAATCCAACGATGGAGCCTGCGATAATCAAATAAACTAGCGACCACCACGCAGTCGCGGAAACCGCCTGCAGGTGAAACCCCGAAAACTCATGCGTCAGTGCCGCGAGAATGAATAGCTGAAGTCCGCCGGAGAACATTTGAGCGGCCGCGCTCATCGGCTTCGAGGCTGGAAGCGGCAGGCGACGCGTGAGAATCGTAGCGACGGACCAAGTGAAAGAAGCGAGCAACAGCGCGAATGCTCCCGCGCGATTGATGGGAACTTCTCCGAAAGTAAAAGAATGATTCACGAGCACGGCCACGCCGCAGAGTCCTACTAGAAGCGCCAACGATAGACGCACGGTCAGACGTTGCGTGCGGAGAAAGATAATCTCCATCAGCGTGATGAAGACCGGTATGGTCGCCAGAACCACGGCGGCGATGCCTGACGGGACGCGCTGCTCGGCCCAGAATAGGCAGCCGTAATCGAGCAGAAAAATTAATGCGCCAAGAAAAGTGGCTGCGAGCCATTCGCGCCGGCTCGGGGAAGGAGTGCCGGTCAATCGCAGCCAACCATATAAAGCGATTCCCGCGACGGTGAAGCGCATCCCTGCCAACAGGAAAGGCGGAACTTCTCGAACGCCTACACGTATGGCTAGAAAAGTTGAGCCCCATACGAAGTAAATGATGGCGAACGCGAGAAGGATTTTCCACGAAGGCGGACGAGCGGTTGGCAATTTGATTTCTCCCGTTCGCAAATCAGAGACTTGTTAAGTGGACTCGAATTTCAGGCCACAGATTCGAATGGAACACGTTTGAGGGCGAGGTCACAACAGCCAAATTGGATATTCAATACGGAGGTTCGGGTCGGAGAAATTACGCCCACCTGAAGGTGACGCCTACAAAAGCGATTGAATGGTCCCAGTCTATTTATAGCGCTGCTTTCGGGGGCGCTACCTTCAAACCCCGGTAACAAAACTTTATTGTGCACGGCACGCGTCTGGAGTGGCCGTCAGGACCTGCGGAGCCGGCAGCGGCGCGAGGTTGTACTCGGCTAGCAGCGCGTTTGTTGAACCAAAACCTTGGGCCGCTATATCCCGCCACGCGGCGATGCCTTTATTCAGGCTGCTGCACGATTCGTCGAGGGCTGCTTCAGCGGTTTGCGATGGAGCCGCGTCGCCGCTTTCGATCATGAAAGAGAGCCGAGCCAGATCGCGATGCGCGGGGCCAATTCCAGGAGCGGTGAAAGTGCCTTCCTGAGCTAGCGCAATCTTCTTATCGAGATCCTTCAAGGCGTCAGCCAAATCCTGTCCTTCTACAACCTGGACCGGCTTCGCTGCCGATTCTTTCGCTTCGGCTTTTTCCTTTGGCTCGGCGGCGACATCTTTTGCGTGAGGACTTTGTGTTGCAGCATCGGAAGAGTTTGGCGGCTGGGTGGTAGTTTTTGGCGCTTCGTCGGTGATGCCTTTTCCCCGAGGATTTTGTTTCTCCGCAGGTTGATGCTGCTTGATGAAATCTTCCAGGTTTTTCTGGCGCGCGGCGATCGCTTCGCGTATGGGTGCGATGGCGAGATAGGCCTGATAGCTTGACTCGAGACCGGCGTCGATTCTATTGAGAGCGTCCAATTGTTTTACAAGATCAGCTTGCGAAACATGTACTCGCGGATCCAGAGTGATAGTGAAAGGCTGCTTCATTAGCACGCCATTGGCGATGAGTATCGCTTCATATGTTCCGGGAACTGCAATCGGCCCCAGCGTTTGTTCGCGCGGCGTGTCTTCGGGAATCGCGTGGTCAGAAAGCGTGTACTCGACATAGTCGAGAATATTTCCGTAATAGCTAAACGGCAGCGTTTTCGGAGAATCGTAACGCAAATCCCAGACAAAACGGTTATGGCCCACGTTTTTCGAAAGGGCGGGCATGGGACCAAACCAATAATCGGGCACGTTCTTTGGCGTAGTATCGGCTGCGGGAGCAATGCTTGCAAATCGGCGCACGAATTTTCCCTGCGCGTCGTGGATTTCCAGTGTAAGCACTTCGGGGGGAGCGAATTTCAGGTAGTAATCGAAAATGGCGCCGTCCGGAGGATTTTTCCCGGCGGGCGTTTCGGGCGGCAGCGGAGTTTCCTGATCGTTGTCCCAGCGCACGCGCACGGTGTCAGCCGGTTTTAACAGATACGCGTTCGCAGCAGCTATTTCCGCACGGGCTTGGCGCAGCGGCGAGAGATCGTCAAGAATCCAGATGGCGCGACCGTAGGTGGCGGCGACGAGGTCGTCGCCGTGCACCGCCAGATCGCGCACGTCGGACGCGGGGAAATTCAGCTGCAGCGATTGCCAGTGGTCGCCGTCGTCGAATGAAACGTAGAGCGCGTTTTCGGTTCCCGCATATAACAGTCCTTTGCGTACCGGATCTTCTCGGACGACACGAGCGAGCCAGTTATCCTCCAGACCATTGGTAATTTTTTGCCAGGATTTGCCGGTGTCGTGAGTGCGGTAGATGTAAGGATGTTTATCTTTGGCAGCCTGCATGACGATGTAGGTCGCAGCCACATCGTAATGCGAGGGTTCCATGGCGATAATCGAACTCTGCGGCGGCAATCCAGTGGGCGTGACGTTTTGCCAAGTCGCGCTGGCGTCCTGAGTGAGTTGGATCAGGCCGTTGCTGGTGCCGACCCAGATCACTGCGGCTTGCAATGGCGAAGGCACCATTGCCATGATGGCGGCGCGCCGACCGGGGCGCTGGACTGCGAATTCTTTCTCGTCGGAGTCGGCATCTGCACCGAATGCATTCAGTTCGTCGGTGTCCTTGTCACCGCTCGACGAAAGATCACTTTCAGGCGTATGCCCGGACGCACCGGCCGGCGATTTCTCGCCGTTTGCTGGAGCGCCGGGAGGAACAGTGAGATCGGGACTGATGGTTTGCCAGCTATTTCCTTCATCCGTGGTTTTCAGAACAAACTGCGTGCCGAGATAAAGTGTTTTTGGATCTTCCGGCGAGAAAACTAGCGGAGGCATTTGCGTGGTGCGGAAATTCCCAGTGCGCACGAAAACGTGAGTAATCTGGCCGGTACTTTTGTCGAAGCGCACGACGCTGCCGTACCATCCGCCTGAATAAATAATGTTGGGATTCGTGGGGTCCGGCGCGATGTAGCAAAATTCAAATCCGCCGGTGGAGAACCAATCGCGAAAGCTGATCTCTCCATAGTCACTGCGATTCGGCACCACCACCGTGCCGCTGTCCTGCTGTGGGGCGTATGAGTAGTAAGGGAATTGGTTGTCGGTTATCACGTGGTAGAACTGGCCGGTGGGCTGGTTATACCAAGTGCTCCAGGTCTTGCCGCCGTCCACGCTGATAGTGGCACCTTGATCCACGCCGAGAATCATGCGCTGGGAATTTTTGGGATCGATCCACAGGACGTGATAATCGTCGCCGCCCGGCGCGCCTTTATACGCGGTGAAATTTTTTCCGCCGTCGGTCGAGCGATAGGTAGTTGTTTGCATTACGTAAACTATGTCTGCGTTATTGGGATCGACAAAGAGGCGGCTGAAATAAAGATTCCCCAACACGCGCGTGTCATTCGTGATTTTGCGCCAGCTTTGGCCGCCGTCGTCGGAACGGAAGAGTCCGGGCTCGGTGATGGCGAACACTCGTTGCCCATGTGTACCGGGGGCAACGGCCAGTCCGATGCGGCCAAGGGGCCCATCCGTTGGGAAACCTGTGATGGGAAGTTCCTTCCAAGTGGCGCCTTGGTCCTCTGATTTATAAATCCACGAATCCGGTTTTCTGACGTCGGGGGGCCCGCTGAAGAAATCGAACGGCTTCCACAGCGCGGTGAAAAGTACGCGGGGATTGTTGGGGTCGGCGACGGTATCTGCGGCGCCCGCGAAGTCATCTCGGTACAAAGTTTTTGTCCAGCTCTTGCCGCCGTCTGTGGTTTTGAAAATGCCGCGCCAGGGGCTGGCTGCTGCAACGCCGAGAATTGGATGGCCGAGTGCGCCTACCACCAGAATATTCGGGTCGCGCGGATCAACAATAATCGAATTGATGTAACGAACGTCGGCCAATCCTATATGCGTCCAGGTGGAACCGGCATCTGTGGACTTGTACATTCCATTGCCGTCGGTTTGCTCGCCCGTTCCGACGTACACAATATTCGGATCTGACGGAGCGATGGCGACTGCGCCGATCGAAGCGACATGCTGATCGTCAAAAATCGGCTTCCAAACGCGGCCGGCATCGGAAGTTTTCCAGACACCGCCGCCGGGAGTGCCCATGTAATAGACCGCGGGATCGCCCGGGATTCCAGCTACTGCGGAGACGCGCCCAGCTCGGTACGGCCCAATCAAACGCCAGCGCATGGCGGAATAAAGGCTCGGATCAACCGGCTGAGGAGCCTGCTGTTGACCATACAGGGACGCGGAGATGGCGATGAAAACAAGAAAAGTAACGACGATAAAACGCGGGGTGCGAATCAAATTTTCCTCCGGACGAATGATGAGTGTACCACCCCTCGGCGCAACTATTTATTGCGGTAGATTAGACGCAAGCATGAGGATTCAGAGTTAGCAAATTCGCGAGCAAGAGTTGGCCTTAGTGCAAGCCAGACCAGTCGTCGGCTAGAAGAATCGAGTTACTGGGGTTTGACGGGTCGTATTTCACGCTGGCAGTTTGACCGGCTGCGACGCGAGTGAGGTGTAAACGCTCCTCGAGCCCGGTCACGTCCTGCGCGGTTTCGTAAGTGACGCCGGAAATCGAATACGTGTAGTAGAGAAGCTTTTGCGTGCCATTGGCCGCAGCGCCGGTCGACGGAGATTTGCTTTTCACAAGAGCGCCGACGGGTTTGTCCGCGCGGAGTTCGCGAGCGTGGTCAGCAATCTCAAGAACCTGGCCCTCGACGATGCGCCCAACGCGATTCAAAAACGCGCGCCGCTGACGCTCGATTTCGCTGGGATCTACAGGTTTGCGTCGCAGCCAGAAAATAATTCCTAGGAGTGCCAGCGCTGCGAGGCCCGCCAGTGGAATCCAGTTGTGCCAATCTCTGAGAAGTTCTTTCAAGACTCGCCTTGCGCGCGGGCGGCATTACATCCGGAAGCAGACTCGGCTCAATTTTCCGAGTCTTCATCCGGCCCGATGACAAAATTTCGCAGCGTGCCGACGCCGCTTACGCTCACTTCCGCCACGTCGCCCGCAGCCAGTGGACCGACTCCGGAAGGCGTGCCAGTGGCAATAACGTCTCCGGGTTCCAGCGTCATCACCTGCGCGATGTAGCGAATTATAACATCAAGAGAAAATATCATTTCCGAGGTATGTCCAAACTGTTTCCTAGTCCCGTTCACGAAAGTTTCGACGGTGGCGGAGGCTAAATCTAGGGAGGTTTCGATGACCGGACCGAACGGGCAGAATGTGTCGAAACCTTTGCCCCGTGTAAACTGACCGTCCTTTCTTTGGAGATCGCGCGCGGTGACGTCGTTCAGACAGGTATATCCGAGGATGTAAGCAAAGATATCTTCGTTGGCGCTCAGGTTGCGGAAGCGGCGACCGATAACCGCGGCGAGTTCGCCTTCGTATTCCACGCGCTGCGAAAGGCACGGCAGGATTATCGGCTCATCTGGTCCGACCACAGAGGAGGGCGGCTTAAAAAACAGCAAAGGTTCTTTGGGAACTTCGTTGGCCAATTCTTTGGCGTGCTCCGCATAATTGCGGCCAACGCAAACAATTTTGCTCGGAGTACAAGGTGGAAGAAGTTTCACGGAATTCAGCGGCCAACTGGGGCCCGCAGTTTCATATTTATCCCAAAATTCTCCGCGGATTTCGCGAACCTCGTTGCCTTCGATGATTCCATTGCAGATGTCGGGGTGAATTTGATGAACGGAGCGATGGACTTCGTTGGCTGAGAAGCTGGAGATTTGAAAGCGGCAGAATTTCATCGATGATGCGGAGCCGGATGATGCTCACGCCGGCGCGATTCGATCGCCTGATGCCGCGCATGGAACGCCATGGTGGCGACCCAGGAACCGACTGCGAATACGCCATATGTAACAGCGCCTTCGATCAACGCCTCAAACGGCGTCCGCAAAACGTCAAAGAGATTGCGGAAAAACATACCCGCGATGTAGTAGCCCACCACGAACATTCCCCAGGCGATCATGGCGGAGGTGAACATCTGTATGGGGCGATTATAGAAACGAACAATTGGGATCAACATGAAAATCACAAATAAGCCACAAAAGACTGCGTTTCGTTCCAGAGCACGGTTATCGAGCCAAGGCATGCGATTCGCGGCTACCAGAGCTGACAAAGTCACGATTATTAGCAACGCCCCGGTATAGATTCCGGTAGTCAAAGCGGGCCGAGGCAGCGGCTTATCTGTTTTACCGCCGATGATTTTATCGATTGGCGAATTTTCAGTCATGGTTTTGTTGGTTGACCTTCCACAGGGATACTGCCGGAAGCGGGCGCACTAGCTGAGCTTTCGTTGCCGGCACGGTCCACCGCGGTTGCAGTATAGGCATATTGGTGACTGGGAAGCGCATTCATATCGCGAAATGCAGGCGTAAGCAACAACTCCGAATTCTGACGCGTACCCGGAACACCGTCACGTTCACTTCTATAGACGTTGTATCCCGCAATGTCGGTTTCAGGGTTGATGGCCCAGGAAACGTCGAGGTAAGCGGGATTTTCACCCTGCGCCGGGACTAGAACTACGGTGACGTTCTGCGGCGCTGCTGGTGGAAAAATATCGCGCGGAGTTACTGTGACGATATTCGAGTCCGCGGATTCGAGTGCTAGGTCGGAATATTGCGCGACGCCGCGAACCGAGTACACGTACATCTTGCCGAATTCCACCTGCAGGTCCTGGAACGTTGGCTCAGGTGATTCACCGATGCGTGCAAGAGGCGCTTTCAACTTGGGAACTCCAGCAGCGGATTCAGATGCATTTGGACGCGCTTCTGGTTGTAACTCCGGCGCCGATTCCGCGCGATAAATGTGATATGTCGCGATTGGCGGCACGGAGCCTACGATTGTTTTCTGGGGTGGAGTCCAGGTAAGGACGATTCCGTTGTGCGTGACCTCCGTTGTGAGATCGGCAATAGGGTCAGGCGCTGGATAAACTCGCAAGCTGGCGCGGTTCGAATCTACCGATTCCTTTTTTGCGGATGCACGCGTGCGAACTGCGTAAGAGGCAGTCCAGCCTATGTGCGGGCCTAGATCGTTCGCATCCAGGGAATTCACGACGCGGACATGATCTTTCTCGGAGTAATTGGCGACCATCGCCGGCGGGATCGTGAGAATCAAAAATAGCGGTTCGTGGGTGGCAGGAGTTGTCGTCGCGGGGGGATCGAAGCCGCGATAAATCTCAATGGCTGGAGTTTTCTTCAAAGTGTGATGGTCTACGGTATCTTTTGGCAGCGTGAACGTCAGGATCACGTCATTTCCTTGCTGGCGCGCCGCCAAATCCGGTATTGCAGTAGGAACGGGGGGCTTGCGCTCGGTGGGTTCGCCTGGAGCGGCGCAACCTGCGAGCCAAATTGCGGAAACAAGAAGCAGGAACGAAAGCACTGAGCGAGAGGAACGGCCACGGATTTCGGAGGCGGGGCTGGTAGGCAGCTCCGCTTTTTTTTGTTCCATTTTTTATTTTCTAAAGAATGTAGCGGCTTAGGTCCTGGTCTTTCACGATGTTCGCAAGCTGCTTCTGCACGTAGGCGCCGTCCACTTTCACAGTTTTCTTTTTCATCTCCGGAGCTTCGAAGGAAATTTCCTCGAGAACTTTTTCCAAGATGGTGTGCAGCCTGCGCGCGCCGATATTTTCGGTCTGCTCGTTCACCTTAGCCGCAAAACGCGCGATGGTTGCGATGGAGTCTTCTGTAAAGGAAAGCTTCAGCCCTTCCGTATCAAGCAGAGCGACGTATTGTTTTATCAGAGCATTCTTCGGCTCGGTGAGAATGCGGACAAAATCGCCCTCGGTGAGCGAACTGAGCTCCACCCGAATCGGAAAGCGTCCTTGCAACTCGGGAATCAAATCAGACGGCTTGGTGGTGTGAAACGCGCCTGCAGCGATGAACAGGATGTGGTCTGTGCGAACCATCCCATAACGAGTATTGACCGTGGTCCCTTCCACGATCGGAAGGATATCGCGCTGCACGCCTTCGCG
>Ga0209529_1000019_pt1 | contig 12047 bp, 10 predicted proteins | sample BlaSpr_A8_OM1_O2_FD_187980 | JGI IMG/M metagenome (GOLD analysis project Ga0209529, IMG submission 187980) | Forest soil microbial communities from Thunder Bay, Ontario, Canada - Black Spruce, Ontario site 2_A8_OM1_O2 (SPAdes) (version 2) | ecosystem: Environmental > Terrestrial > Soil > Boreal...
CTTTGTATTCAATTCTCCGTCTCAGGTTTCGGATGCATTGGCTTTCGCCCGATTGATTGGCAAGCGAAGTGCTTCAGGAAGAGACGACTGTTAAGGAGGCTTATGATCGCGAACTACTTAAAGGCAGGGCTCATATGCGTGTGCGCCCTTGGAATGTACAACAACTCAGTTGCCCAAACATCGGGTACGCCGATCAAGAACATCGTGCTGGTACACGGAGCGTGGGCAGATGGTTCTGGCTGGCGGGGCGTTTACGACATCCTTGTCAAGGACGGCTACAACGTCAGCATCGTGCAAGAGCCAGAAACGTCCTTTAAGGACGATGTGGCTGCGACGAAGCGCGTCTTAGCCCTGCAGGATGGACCCTGCATTCTCGTCGCTCACAGCTATGGAGGATCTGTCATTACCGAAGCGGGCAACGATCCATCGGTCGTTGGCTTGGTGTATATCGCGGCCCACATGCCGGATTCCGGTGAGAAAGAGTCCGAGGACGGAAATCGCTTTCCGAGCGACCTGGCCAAGTCAGGCGCCATAAAGAAAACACCGGACGGTTTCACATACATCGACCCGACACAATTTCATGCATTGTTCGCAGCCGACCTCCCCGCCGACCGGGCCGCGTTCATGGCGCGCTCGCAGGTGCTCAACTATGCGGACAATTTCTCAGCGACGATCACCACGGCTGCCTGGAGAAGCAAACCGAGTTGGATGGCGGTGGCGACGAAGGACAGAACCATCAATCCCGATCTCGAACGGTGGTACGCGAAGCGTGCGAATAGCCACACGGTGGAAATCGAGGGAGCCAGTCATTGCGTATACGCCTCCAGACCAAAAGAGGTTGCAGCTCTAATCGAAGACGCGGCGACGCACGCACGGTGAAACCGCGTGAAACAAGTCTTGCAAGATCGAAGAGTTGTTACGAGTGAATGAGGAATAGCCTGATGAATAACGAAACGCAACAAAGATCGCCTCGCTGCTGGACGACGCGTCGTGACGAAAAAAGAAGACGTTTGCAACTTATCTCATCCTGGATGACTGGCCTGCTGCTTCCAAAAGAAAAGTTGGTCGAGTCCCTGGAAGTGCTGATTGCGCCGGGAGATCGGATCGTGCTCGAAGGCGACAACCAGAAGCAGGCTGACTTCCTGTCACGTTCTTTGGTCAAGGTCGATCCAAAGAAATTGCATGACCTGCATTTGATCATTTCCAGCATCAGCCGGCCGGAGCAACTCACGCTGTTCGAGTTGGGGATCGCGAAGAAGATCGATTTCGCCTTCGCAGGCCCGCAAAGCTTGCGGGTATCTCAGTTGCTTGAAGACGGTGTCCTCGAAATCGGCGCCATTCACACCTACGTCGAGCTCTACGCGCGTCTGCTCGTCGACCTGGCGCCGAACGTTGTGTTGGTTTGCGCGGAACAAGCCGATCGTGACGGCAACCTGTACACAGGACCCAGTACGGAAGACACGCCGGTGATCGTTGAGGCTGCGGCATTCCACGACGCGATCGTCATCGTGCAGGTAAACGAAATCGTCGAAAACCTTCCTCGTGTAGATATTCCGTCGTCCTGGGTGGACGTAGTCGTCGAGGGGGATCGTCCGTTTGCCATCGAGCCGCTTTTCACCCGGGACCCGCGGCAAATCACCGATCTTCAGATTCTCATGGGGATGATGATCATTCGCGGCATCTACGAGCGTCACCAGGTCCACTCGCTCAATCACGGCATTGGTTTCGATACTGCCGCGATTGAGCTTTTACTTCCGACCTACGGTGAGTCGCTCGGACTGCGGGGCAAGATCTGTGAACATTGGGCGTTAAACCCCCACCCGACTTTGATTCCTGCGATCGAGAGTGGATGGGTCAAGACTGTTCACTGCTTCGGAAGCGAGGTGGGAATGGATGACTACACGCGCGCCCGTCCTGACGTTTTCTTCACCGGGCGCGACGGCAGTCTGCGTTCGAACCGAGTCCTCTGCCAGCTCGCAGGCCAGTACGCAGTTGATGCCTTCATTGGATCGACGTTGCAGATCGACGGTGATGCTAATTCATCGACAGTTACTACAGGTCGAATTGCCGGCTTCGGTGGCGCACCGAATATGGGACATGATCCCCATGGTCGCCGCCACGCGAGCCCTGCATGGCTCGATCTCAAGACAGACCCGAGTCCGACCGCCAGAGGAAGAAAACTCGTGGTTCAAACCGTGGAAACATTCCAAAAGGGCGACGTGCCCGCCTTCGTCGAAACCCTCGATGCGGTTGAAGTTGGGAAAAAGGCAGGGATGCCGATCGCACCGGTCATGATCTACGGCGACGATGTGAGTCATGTCGTAACCGAGGAGGGTATCGCATACCTCTACAAAGCCGAAGGCATCGAGGAGCGCCGCCGTGCTCTTGCAGCGGTAGCTGGAATCAGTCCAATCGGCCTGCGCGCAAAACCTCAGGAGACAGCGGAGCTTCGAAAACGAGGCATCGTTGCTTATCCGGAGGACATCGGAGTACACCGCCTTCAGGCCACTCGTTCGCTACTTGCGGCGCGAAGTATGGAAGACCTGGTGGCATGGTCCGGCGGGCTCTACAAACCACCCGCGAAGTTCAGGAGCTGGTAAATGGGAACGAGTGTAGTTATTGCGGATGATCTGTCCAGAACAGATCTTGCGAGGATGGATCCTCTTGAGGTCGATTCCGTCTCGAAGAGTCGTCATTGTTCGCCGCGCGCCGCAGAACGATCGCGCCTGCTTGCCAGTCTCGCTTCCCAGTCGTTGATCGCTGAGGCAGAGCTGACGCCGAAGCCTGGACTCGTTGACCGGCGTGGATCGGGAGCGCATAGCGATCTATCGCTCGACCTGATGAGGCTCTCTGCGACCGTTCTGCAGCCGTACTTTGTCGCTATGAGTTCAACGTCAGTGGGCCGGGACGCGGATTCTGTCTTACGACAGGAGCTTGCCGCAATCGGACGCGAAGCGGAATGCTTGATGTACAAAGTCACGTGCGGAATCAACACGCACAAGGGTGCCATCTGGAATCTAGGCCTTCTAATCGCCGCAGCTGCCCGCAGGGAGAGTCAAACTGTGCGAGAAATAGCAGCGGCGGCGGGCGCCATCGCCAGACTTCCCGATCGCCCACAGCCTGAGCTCATTACGCACGGCGAAATGGTGCGAAACCGTTACGGGGCCACCGGCGCACGTGGAGAAGCCTCGAATGGCTTCCCGCATGTTGTCGAGTTCGGCCTTCCGATGCTGCGCGAGCGAAGAGCAGCAAAATGCTCCGAAGAGATCTGCCGCCTCGATGCGTTGCTCAGCGTGATGTCCCAAGTCGACGACACGTGCGTTCTATATCGGGGCGGGAGTGAAGCCTTGTCTCTTGTGAAGTCGGGGGCGGAAGCCATTCTGATGGCAGGTGGATACGGCAGCGCCCACGGACAAACACTCATGCGCGAACTCGATGGCCAGCTGATCGCGAGACATATTTCGCCCGGCGGAAGCGCCGACCTATTGGCCGCAACCATTTTTCTGGATACGGTCGAACGCGAGCAAAACGAAATAGCCAAGGACCAAAGCGGTTGGGAGGAGCGAGATGGAGCAGCTTAAGTTCGAGTACCCCTCGGCAAAACGGCACGTCACAAAGAAGGCACACGTAGGCGTCGTCGGTTCTGGGGATATGGAAGTTCTGATGCAACCGACCGAAACAGGCAGTGCCTACGTTTCGATTCAAACCAGCGTCAACGGCTTCAGCAGCAGCTGGAAGGCGGTGATGGACCGCTTTTTCTCGAAGTATGACGGCGCCGTACGCATTGATATTAACGATGCCGGTGCCACGCCCGGCAGCGTAATGCTGCGGCTCGAACAGGCAGTGGAGGTGATCGAATCATGAGCTATGCAACGGTGATTCCAGAATTTGTCCTGCGGCAGAGCTTTATCGAACTGGATGCCAGAGCGCGGGCGCAAAGCCTGATGGATCCTGGTTCCTGGCGCGAACTGGTTGGCCCATTCGACCGGATCGAATCTCCCTGGTTGCCCGAGCAAGGCATCGCACCACAATTCGATGATGGCTGCGTTGTTCTCAAAGGCGCGATCGCTGGTAAGGCGACCGTCGTCATTGCACTTGAAGGAGGGTTCCAGGCGGGCAGCATGGGCGAGGTCTCGGGCGCCAAGATGGCGGCCGCCCTCGATCTCGCAACTAGAGATTCGCAAAACGGTAAGAAAACGGTCGCGGTCTTGTTGCTCGAAACAGGCGGCGTGCGCCTGCAGGAAGCCAACCTAGGACTCAATGCTATCGCCGAAGTGATGGCGTCCATCCTGGCGCTGCGGCAGCATGCTCCAGTCATCACCGTAATCGCGGGCACCGTCGGATGTTTCGGCGGCATGGCCTTGGCGGCGGGGCTTTCGAGCTACATCGTGATGACGCCGGAAGCGCGACTCGGTTTGAACGGTCCTGAAGTGATCGAACAAGAGTCCGGAATAGAGGAGTTTGATTCTTCTGACCGTGCTCTGATCTGGGCAATCAACGGTGGTGAACAGCGTGTTGCCATGGGAGTCGCCGATGAGCTCGTTTTGGACGATGCACAAAAAATCGCGGCGATTGTCCGTAGCCACGTCGAGGCTGGACTGCCGGCGGTACATCGCAGTCAGCAGGTCGACCTCTATCGCGAGCGTATTCGAGCGCTCGACACATCGCGGCAGATCGATCCATTGACTTTAAGAGAGACCTGGGGCGGCAAGACAACGGTCAGCAAGACAAGAAAAGGAGTCACGCGATGAGTATCCAAGTCGGACTTCGCGGTAAAGCATGGTTTGAAGCGTTAACGGGGAAGAATTCACCCATGGCCGGGGATCCGGACTCCGTGCTCACGGCAGACGTCAAGATCGGTGAAGACACAGCGCGATTTCTCTGTGTGGTGCCGAACCCACAGGCGCGTTTTCCCTGTGCAAGGCGTGGAGAAGTTGGTCTCGAAGAAGCTTATACGCTGGCGGCGCGCGTGAACGAGGTGATCGAGCAAAATACGAGTGCCGACAAACAACCGATCAGTGCTCGGCCCATCATTGCCATCGTTGACGTAAAGAGCCAGGCCTACGGACGCCGCGAGGAGACTGCCGCTATCTTTTTGGCCTGTGCGACAGCAGCGGAGGCTTATGCTTCCGCCCGCATGAAAGGACATCCGGTGATCACGCTGGTCGTAGGACAAGCAATCTCTGGAGGCTTTCTGACCCATGGCTATCAGGCCAACCGAATTCTCGCTTTCGACGACAGCGATGTCGTGATCCATGCCATGCATAAAGAAGCGGCGGCGCGAATCACTCTTCGCACCGTTGCGGAACTGGATCGCCTGGGACATGAGATCGCTCCCTTGTCGTACGACGTTCGCGACTACGCAAAACTCGGCCTGCTTCATAAATTGCTGCATGTGGAAGATCCCGACAAGCCGGCGCAGGCCACCGTGACTCAGGTGCAAAAAGAGTTGATCGATGCGGTTGCAGATGCCCGAGCAGGATCTACAGATCTCGGCAATCGGCTGACTTCTAAGGCTGCGCGTGAGACGCGTAAGGCAAGCGTGGCCGCACGTGCACACATCGAAGAGCAGTGGATGAAGGCGTGAGGACACTCGAATGACAAAGGTTCTTGGCGACGCGTTGGTCCCGATCTTTGCCGGCCTGCTGCTTGGCTATTTCGCCGGGCTCTGGCGCCGAATGGACAATCAAAACGTGCGAACTCTCATCACCTTCGTGATGAGCTTTGCCATCCCTTGTTCGCTCTTCCTCGCGATCGCGAGTACACCGCGGACGGCATTGCGTGAGCAGGCCGCGGCGGGTCTTGTCCTGGCCATTGTCTATGCCGTTTTGTATGCGGTCAGTTTCGTTTGGACTCGCTCTCGAGAAAACCTTAACGCCTCAGACAGCTCGGTGGTCGCACTGACTCTTGGATTTCCAAACTCGGCAGCGGTGGGCTTACCATTGCTCGCTTCGGTTTTCGGTTCGCGAGCCACGGTCACGGTGGCCACATCTCTCGCAATCGGCTCCATCACTGTTTCTCCGATTACCCTGGCAATTCTTGAACGAAGTCGCAGGGGCTCCGCTGGGGTCTCCGGAACTGGGCTCTCCGGAAAGAGCTCGGCGCTGCGGCAAATCACACTGTCGCTTATCCATTCCTGCAAGAGGCCTATTGTTTGGGCGCCACTGCTGGGGCTGGCGTTTTCTTGTGCAGACTTGACTCTTCCTTCTTTCATACATCGATCTCTGGCTGTCATGGGATCAGCGGCTGACGGTTCGGCGCTTGTGCTTACCGGTCTGGTCGTCTCTGCTCAGAAATTTGAAATTCGGGGAAACACATTAATTGCTGTTCTTCTGAAGAACGCTCTCCAGCCGGCGATCGCTCTTGGGATCTGCATGCTGATTCATCTCAACATTGAACAGACGCGTTACGTGACGCTAATCAGCGCCATGCCCTGTGGTTTCTTCGGAGTTGTGTTTGGCCGGGACTTTGACTCAAATCCGAAGCTCGCCAGCTCCGGCTTGATCGCTTCGTACCTGGTCGGCGTCGGCTCACTCGCCGCATGGATTGTGATTGTGAACCATATTGGTTGAAGTGAGTGGGAGGATTTGTAAAAAAGGGATTGCTTTTGTGAGATCGACGCAGCCAATGTCCCGCGCATTCAAGTACAAATCGAAAGCGGCCAGACTCGCGGCGGGGCCGTGCTTTGAGGGATTCTGAATCTCGACATGCCGCATATCCGAGCCGATCTTGCACCTCGGCCGAAACTGTAGAGGAAGAAAACCATGGAAGCGGTGCGAGACGATGAGCAAAGTCCGCCGAAAGCGGGAAGGACAGGCCTGCCGCAAGGCAGACTTTCCGAAGTTTCTGGACGGCTCACCGTGGCATGCCTCTTTACCGCGGCAGGTGGATATATGGATGCCTTCTCCTACCTTGCTCATGGTCACGTCTTCGCGAACTCGCAGACCGGAAATTTTGTGTTCTTCGCAGTGTTTGCCTCGGGAGGACAGTGGGTTCAGGCAGGACGGCACTTGCCGCCCATCGTGGCCTTCGCGCTGGGAGTGGCAATCGCCAAGTTGCTTGATGTGCACTCAAGCCAGCACCCATTTCGCGCCGCACTGCATTGCCAAGCCTTCGAGCTTGCGATCCTCTGCGTCCTTGTTCTCGTTGGAGCTCGTATGCCAAATGCAAGCGTCGTTCCTATCATCTCCTTCGTCGCAGCCCTGCAAAATACCAGCTTTGACAAGATCGGGCCCTTGTCCTTCAACTCGGCGATGACCACTGGTAATCTTCGCGAGGCGACGTCCGGATTGGTTTTATGGATCGTGGGTCGCGAGACTGCGGAGAACCGTCGCAAGGCCATAAGTCTGGGTTTGGTCTGTTGCTCATTTCTTGTAGGTGCGTTCTTCGGTGCCAGCTACACCAGATTCCATATGGAGCATGTCCTTGTACCATGTGTCGCAATAGTGGCCGCAGGGTTTCTTCTGACGTGGAGACTGAGAAGGAAAGCGACAGTTGGTCTGCTCCTCAACATGCCGTGAATGCAGAAATCCGTAGACCAGTTGTTCCCTCGGTGGCCACCGGGATTAGGCGCGAGATAGAGAAATAAAGAGTGGTAAGCGCAAGTGAGTGACAGATGAAAGTCTCGGAAATCAGCGCTCCGCAGGTGCACGATCTGCTTCAGATCGACGCCCATGCCCTCACTGCGGATAGCGTCTCTCGACCACAGTGGGTAACAGAGACACTGATCTGCTGCCCGTGGGTGGTCGTTCGCCGCGGTCAAGCTCCTGCTGGCCAGATCTCGGTCGGAGTTCGGGGCGCCGCGCGAAGCGAACGCTGGGCTGGGTGCTGCAGCAAGACCCCGATAAAGAAGATAGTTCGGCCCGCGGAGTTGCTGGTGCCCAGCTGGATCTCAGCACATCTTCGTCGGACCCCTGCATTGCAGGCTCTGGAGGAGGTCATCGAAAGGTGGCAAGGCCTCAGCTTGCCGTGGGGACCGACGGGCAGCGTTGGATTTGAGCTCGCAACCGGACACCCAGTCACGACCGAGGCGAGCGATCTCGATCTTGCTGTCCGCGCGACCAACCGGATTGATACTGAGCGGGCATTGTTTCTATGGGATCGTCTGGCTGGATTGCAGGTTAAAGTGGACGTTCGCGTGGAGACTCCGATGTGCGGTTTCTCGCTCGACGAGTACGCTCACGCATCATCAGCGCGAATACTGTTGCGGTACCCAGACGGGTTGCGGCTTGGCGATGATCCTTGGTTGCTGATGACAGCCGGGCAGTCAAACGTTCATTCTTCGGACAGCGAGACTGCCGCATGAGCGTCGCCTTCATCTTTCCTGGGCAGGGGTCTCAGTTTCCCGGAATGTTGCATCAATTGCTCGATCATCCCGCTGTCGTCCGGACTCTCGACGAGATCAGCGAAGATCTCCAGTCTGACGTGCGCACTATTGACACAGAACGCGGTCTCGAATTTACCGTGGACGTGCAGATCGCGCTACTCGCGGCAGGAGTCGCTACTGCGCGTGCGCTCATGGAGCAAGACATCGAACCCGCGGCGGTTTCTGGTCTTTCCGTCGGCGCGTTTGCCGCCGCTGTTACTGCTGGCGTGCTGTCGTTGCGGGATGCGGTTGAGTTGGTGAGGCTGCGGGCAGAGCGGATGATGAAACTCTACCCGAGTGGCTACGGTCTCTCCGCGATCGTGGGACTGAATGAAACTCAAGTCACGAAAATCGTCCAAGCTGTGACCTCGGTCCAGGACCCGGTCTTCGTTGGAAACATCAACGCGCCACGCCAGATCGTCATTGCCGGCTCGAACGTGGCAATGGATCAAGTATTGGAGGAAGCTCGTCGCCAGGGGGCCAACAAGGCAGTGCGCCTGCATGTTTCTGTTCCGTCGCATTGCCCTTTACTCCAGCCTGTTGCGGATCTGCTGGGAAAGCGAATGTCCTCCGTGAAGCTGACAACGCCGCGAATGACTTACGTCGGAAATGTGAACGCGCGAGCCATGCGCACCAAGGAGATCATTGCGCGCGATCTGGTAAATAACATTGCGCACGCCGTCCGCTGGTACGATGCGACAACAATACTCAAGGAATTGGGCTGCGACCTTTTTCTTGAGATGCCGCCGGGACATACTCTCAGCGATCTTGCCAAAGAGAACCTCCCCGGTATCAACTCGCTCCCCGTTGAAGCAAGGGTATTGCCCAGAGTTTTGCGTCTAGCCCAAATGCAAAATGCGAACGATGGTGCGCCCCAATCAATTCGTATGGAGAGGGTGCAACCAGTCCAAGAGACTTGAAGTCCCTAAGAGAAAAGCGATGCACCAGCGGGCGAGGATGCAATGCAATCACAGCATTCATTTCGAGAGAGCATCGTGAACGTCGATAAAGAAGCTTGCCGAGTCGCCCTGGCCTATTCCTTCGGAGCGTTCGCTCAAGCATTGATGCCGGTCGAACTGGCCAAGCGATAATGAATCCCCTGTCCTTGGATGCGGACCCTTGGCTAGGGTCCGAACAGCTACTACAATTCCCAAACGAGGGAATTGCGTGGTTCTTCCTGAGTCAATTCAGAAGGCCCGGCTGTTGAACCTTTCACTGTCGCGTGGTTTGTTTTTACTGTTCGTCCTGGCTTCAACTGCGTGGGCGGTTGATCCTCACACACTGATCTCTCAGTATGGCCACACTGCCTGGAGAATCCAGGATGGCTTCCTGTCTAATCCGGGGGCGATCGCCCAGACGACGGACGGCTACATCTGGATCGGAGTGCTAGGCGGCTTGGTGCGATTTGACGGCGTGAAGTTTACTCCCTGGGCGGCTCCGAACGGTCAGTCTCTGGCTGGCAGTGGCATTAGTTATCTTCTAGCTGGGCGCGATGGAAGTCTGTGGATCGGAACCTACGGCGGTTTGAGCCGGTTAAAGGATGGTGAGTTGTTCAATTACACAACTACACCAAACAGCCCAGGGATCAACAACATCATCGAAGACCATGCAGGAACAATCTGGGTCACTCGCTATCGCGTGAATGATGGCAAAGGTTCGCTTTGCCAAGTTGAAGCCGATAAACTGCGATGCTACGGCGAAAAAGACGGAAATCCAGGTAAGTATGCCATAGGCCTGGCCGAGGACACCGCCGGAAATATCTGGTTTGGGTGCAAAATGCTTTGCCGCTGGGCGCCAAGCTCTTCCAGCTTCTATTTCGAAGATCAATTGAAAAATCCGGCGGGCGACAACGGGGTAACGAATGTTGCGGCCGGACCATCTGGGTCGGTCTGGGCCGGTTTTGGCGGAACTGGGCCCAAGCAGGGGGTGCAGTACTATTCCGAAGGAAAATGGGTGAGCTATGTGGTTCCGGGGTTCGATGGCGCCACGGTTGCATCCGGAACTCTGTACCTGGATCGCAACCATTCCCTGTGGGTCGGAACGCAATCTCAGGGCCTGTACCGCATCCATGATGGTGTTGCCGACCATTACGGAAGGGCGAACGGCCTGTCCGGCGATAACGTGGGGTACATCTACGAAGATAAGGAGGGCAACCTTTGGGTCACAACCGACAGGGGAGTAGATATGTTTCGAGATCTGCCGGTTGTGACTTTCGCGACGACCGAGGGGTTAATCGGCTCGGAGGTCCACTCCGTGCTTGCGTTAAGTAACGGTTCCGTGTGGGTTGGCAATGTCGGAGCGGTGAACATTATTCGCGCAGGGAGCGTCTCAGCGATTGCTGCCGGCCACGGACTTCCGGGACAAAACGTGGAAGTGATTTTTCAAGACCATTCTGGACAAATCTGGCTCGGAATCGATAACACAATAGTGACTTACAAACTCGGCCGCTTTTCAGCGATCAAAAATTCAGACGTCCGTCACGTGGGGCGTTTCGGGACTGTTAAGGGTCTCGCCGAGGATGCTGAAGGCAATATCTGGGCACTGACTCATATCCATGTACCTGACCAGATCCATCTGTTTCGCATCAAGGGCGCACGAGTAGAAGAGGACATCCGGGTCGACAACATTATCGATGCATACTTTCTTGCGGCAGATCGTGATGCAGGAATCTGGTTGGCCTCTAAAGGTGGCAAATTCGTTCACTATCGCGATGGCAAGGCGGGAGCTGTTATTTCCTTATCGAACGAGGGGATTGGGATCAGGAGTTTCTTTGTTGATTCCGACAATGCCATCTCGGCAGTCACCGTTAAAGGATTTTATCGGTGGAAAGATGGCCGCATGAGCGTGATGGACTCCCGGAACCGCCTGCCCTGTTCTGCAGTTGTCTCCGCGATCAAAGATAACTACGGCTCTTTCTGGCTCTACGGAAGGTGCGGGCTTCTGAGGGTTCCCGCATCAGACTATGAGACTTGGCTGAAATCCCCCGATGCTGCATTGTCGGTAAAGACATTCGACGCGCTTGACGGAAGCCAACCAGGTTACGAACCCGGCCAGCCGGAAGTGTCGAAATCCGCCGATGGGCGGCTCTGGTTCGCGAGCAGCGACAAAGTACAAATGATCGACCCCAGCCGCACCTCCACCAACGTGATTCCGCCGCCCGTGTTTGTTGAAGGGGTTATTGCCGACAGAAAGAACTATCTACCCGGCGTCGGCCTTCGTCTTCCCGCCCTAACCCGTGATCTCGAGATCGACTACACCGCGCTGAGCTTCGTCGTGCCGCAGAAAGTGCGTTTTCGTTACAAACTGGAAGGGCGCGATACGACTTGGCAGGAACCGGGAACGCGGCGTCAGGCTTTCTACAGCGATCTTCGTCCGAGGAAATACCGCTTTCGCGTGATCGCCTGCAATAACGACGGCCTCTGGAACGAAGAAGGCGCAACGTTGGACTTTAGTGTCGCGCCTGCCTGGTATCAGACGATCTGGTTCCGTGTGGCGTGCGCGGCTTCAGTGCTGATGTCGCTGTATCTGCTTTATCAACTTCGCGTTCGGCAATTGCATCATCAGTTCAGTATCGGGCTGGACGCACGCGTCAACGAGCGCACGCGGATTGCGCGAGAGTTACACGATACCCTGCTGCAAAGTTTTCAGGGATTGATGCTCCGCTTTCAAACTGTTGATGAGA
>Ga0209529_1000021_pt1 | contig 11546 bp, 9 predicted proteins | sample BlaSpr_A8_OM1_O2_FD_187980 | JGI IMG/M metagenome (GOLD analysis project Ga0209529, IMG submission 187980) | Forest soil microbial communities from Thunder Bay, Ontario, Canada - Black Spruce, Ontario site 2_A8_OM1_O2 (SPAdes) (version 2) | ecosystem: Environmental > Terrestrial > Soil > Boreal...
GGACGTGCCAGCCGAAAGCCGCAAAACGCGCCATCCGGTCTTCGGTGAAAGCCAGCTCGGTGCTGCCTTCGATTGTGATGTGGTTGTTCGCATAGAGAACGATGAGCTTGCCCAGCCGCAGATGCTCAGCTTCTGATCCGGCTCGGAAGAAATCCCTTCTTCCAAGTCGCCATCGCTCGCCAAAACGTAGGTATAGGGGTCCACGATGTGGTGGCCTTGTCGATTGAACCGTGCTGCGAGAGCCACTTCGGCGATGGCCATTCCGACGGCATTTGCCAGTCCTTGCCCCAAGGGACCCGTGGTGGCTTCAACCCCAGGTGTCTTGCCATATTCCGGATGGCCTGGCGTGCGACTTCCCCATTGACGGAATCTCTCGAGTTCCTTGAGCGGCAAATCGAAACCAGTGACATGAAGCAGAGCGTAGAGGAGTGCGCATCCGTGTCCGGCCGACAGCACGAATCGGTCTCGGTCGGGCCAGAAGGAATCACGCGGGTTGAACTTGAGAAAGCGATCCCAAAGCGTGTAAGCCATGGCCGCCGACCCCAGGGGCAAGCCCGGATGACCCGACTTCGCCTTCTGCACCATGTCCACGGCCAGGAAGCGGAGCGTGTTGATACAGATCTCATCCAATGCAGGTGGAGCGACGGTTGTCGACAGTGTCGTTGAAGGTGTCATCGCTCGCCGCTATGCCTCTTCTTGTCCTGATGGGACATACTCCATGCAAGAAAGCGAATACTCGTGTGGACCTTCAGAGTGGCTAGCGACCGGCTTCAACAGCCCACATGCGATCTCTTTGCGACAATGCCGAACTTGCGACAGAAACGGTCCGAAGAGTTTGAGTATTTCGCATTGAGCGAGGCGTCTCGACTCCGCTCTAAAGTGCGTTTGTCTTCCCCACAACGATAGCTTTACATCAGCGGAATAAAAACTGTGCCGTTTTGGTCAGTTTGGGCAGATACTCGCAACAAACATCGCCGAGATTACTGCTGCTCGGGTTTTGAGCCGTGTGTCCGAGTCAGCGAACGCTGGCCGCGCTTTTTCGCTCCAGGGACCTTGCGTTTGGCGGCTGCGTCTTCCAGGATGGCATTGATTTCTCCGCCGACCAGAATCGCGACGCCGCTCAGATAGAACCAGAACATCAAGATGATCAGTGTGCCGAGTGAACCGTAAAGCAGCCCGAAATGACTGAAGTGACGAACGTACAGCTTGAACAGCACTGAAACGGCAATCCAGATTATCGCTGCGACGATGCTCCCAGGAAGCAACCACTTCCATTTCTGCTCAGGAATGTTCGGGGCGAAACGGTAGAGACCAAGGAGCGCCAAAACAAGCAAGAGCGCAGCGGCCGGCCATTGTGCAATTTTCCAGACGTAGAAACTAGCCGAACTGGGCGCGATCTGGCGCAGTAGCGTCGGACCGTACATTACGATAATCAATGCGGCCGTGAGCAGCATGCCCATAGCAATCGCCAGGGTCAGGGCGATCAGACGGGATTTCCACCAGGGACGGCTTTCTTTCAGCTCATAAATGGCGTTGAGAGCATCAATCAGTCCCGTGGTCGCCGATGAGGAGGACCATAGTCCGAACAGCAGTGAAAACCAGGCTCTTCCGCCACCGGTCGTCTGCGCCAGAACCTGTCGTACAAGTGTGGAGGCGGTGGAGGGTAGAACTTCTCTCACGTATTTCATCACCATGCCTTGCGAACGCGGAGCCGAGCCGAACATCGAAGCGATGCTGGTTACAGCCAAGAGCATGGGAAAGAAACCGAGCAGAAACCAGAAGGCCAGCTCGGCGGCACGGTTGACGACATCGTTCTTGGCTGCCCCCCGCCAGATACTCGTAAGCAGTTCCTTCCAACTCAACCCTGCCAGTTTAGGAACGCCCGTCACTCGGGATCCTCCCTTTTTCTCCTGTTTTAATTGATCCAGCTCCGGAATAAGGAGTGCATAGGTTCTCATCACAAACTGTGCACACACACGGAAGCGGATCACGCGCTGAAGGAGCTTCAAAATGGCGGCGTGGATATGCACAAGCTATCGATCGTTGGCAAAGGCTATCACACAGATGAGCATGCGGTCGGGTATTACAATACCGGCGATCGCATGAAGTATTGGGGCAAGTTGGCGCGTTCTGGGGAGGTTTCTGGGGTCTCTTGTTCGGATCTGCCGTTTTCATGATTCCGGGTCTTGGCCCAATTTTAGCAGCGGGACCGGTAGTATCGCGCTAGCAAGGAAACTGTGCGGTATTGGACAGAATGTGTGGCGACGCCACGCACACTCCTTTTTGCCGCACTGTTAAAAATCCGCCGTATATCAGCATTACTGACTTCGGGCTGGCTCAAAGAAAAAATGGTCAAACGTGGCACCTAGCCAACAGACTCGCAAACCGCGGTGAGAGACTCTTTTGCGCTATTTAAATACCGTCACAAAACCATTCCGAGAAGTGGCAGAACCTTTCGCGAAAGCCAACGAACTACGCGGCCGCCACTTTGCGACCAAAATTGAAAGTGTTCCTTTTTGTACAGAAGCACTTTCCCCCGGATGATTAAGATTCACGTCTGGATCATTCGCTCTTTATCCGAAGTTGGGAGAAAGGAAATGGCGCCTGTCAAAGCTGAGAAGAGTTCGCACCCTGTTTGTTCGCTCGCTAGCCATCCGGTTCTCAAGGCCGGGTTCGCGTAACCTTCGCAGATGAGGAGATCCACCCGAAAGCCATCCCTCACTGTTCGAGCGCAGAGACAAAACTTTATTCCACAGAAAGAAAGGAAGCCATGGCACACAATTCTTCGCTTGGACCACCTATGAGCAGCAACACTGATTTGAATCTCGTATCCGTTCATGAACTCTTCGAACACACACAAGACGTATTCAATCTGATTGCCCGGCGAGCCTCTGGGATTTTCGAGAGCCGCGGACACGTGCACGGAAACGACCGGGAGGATTGGTTTCTCGCGGAATCCGAGCTACTTCACGCCTGTGAAGTTCCACCTCTCGGAATCCGGAGAACAGCTCACCGCACGCGCCGGAATTCCTGGATTCAACAGGCAGGAGATCAAGGTCAGCGTCGAGCCGCGCCGACTGAGCATCAGTGGAAAAGCCGAGCTCCGCGAAAACCATCCGTCTGGAAAACACGGTCATTCGCTGAGACACGCGCAACTGATTTTTCGCGTGATCGATCTGCCCTCCGAGGTTGATCTCTCGAAGGCCAAGGCGACATTCAACGACGGCGCACTCGAGGTGGTGATGCCAAAAGCGGCTCCTGCTAATAGCGTTCGCGTCGAGACGAAGCCAGGAACTTCTGTCCACGAACCGGGCGAATAGAAGCAGCAGCAGCCTGTCGGCTGTCACTGATGAGGAACACAAAAGAAGCATCGCTCTCCTGGCCCATTCATGAAGATCTTGCTGAAGAGTTCGTCCGGCAACGCAAGGGATTTACCATCTGGGTTGTGGAGTAAATCCGAAGGCAGGTTCTACGGAAGAGCTGCGGCAGAATTGTTGTGACTAGCTCGCTTGTTCCACGCGACCTACCCACCTGCTACGCGCGAGGTGATGTTTGTTTATCCCGCATACTTACGCGGCCGCTCTCGTTCTTATGCTGATCAGCATGCTTTGTTGGGGTAGTTGGGCGAATACGCAGAAGATTGACAAACGTTGGCGATTCGAGCTTTTCTACTGGGACTACGCGTGGGGACTTCTTGCATGTGCACTTTTGTTTGGACTGACACTCGGAAGTATGAACCACGCATCGCCGGATAGCTTTCTTCGGAATCTCAGCACCGCAAGTGCTCGCAGTCTTCTCGATGCTTTCTTCGGTGGTGTTATTTTCAACCTCGGCAATCTGCTCCTGGTGGCCGCAATATCTGTGGCGGGCATGGCTGTAGCGTTCCCTATAGGAGCAGGTCTGGCTTTAGTCATTGGAGCCGTCATCAACTACACGATTTCCCCGAAAGGGAATCCAATTTTTCTGTTTGGCGGAATTGCCCTGATTTGCATCGCTATCACGCTCGATGCGATTGCGTACAAGGGCCTGTCCCGCGGCACGAAGGCCACCGTCAAAGGGATTGGATTGAGTTTGGCCTGCGGTGTTGCTGTTGGGCTCTTCTACCCATTTGTCGCCAAGGCATTAACAGGCCCGAACCACCTGGGCCCCTACACAGTGTATTTCGTCTTTGCCTTGGGTGTCGTCGTTTCCAATTTCCCTATGAACTATGGATTGATGCGGCGACCTGTGAGGGGCCAACAGCTTCGAATGAAAGACTACTTTAGGGGAAAAGTGAGTCTGCACGCGTGGGGAATATTAGGCGGAGCGATTTGGGGCGGCGGCACAATTTGCAACTTCGTGGCGTCCTATGTGCCGATGATTGGACCCGCCACTTCGTTCTCTCTCGGCGAGGGCAACACGATGATTTCCGCCATATGGGGAATCTTTGTATGGAAGGAATTCCATGGCGCAGGAATCCGAGTGAAGGTTCTCCTCGCGATTATGTTTTTGTTTTTTCTATTGGGTCTGAGCTGTATCGCGCTCGCTCCGGTAATCCGCTGGTGGAATTAGCAAGATCTTTTATTTGTTTCGATGGCCACTACTGCAGGATAGAGGGTAAAGATGCTGCAAGAGAATCATTTTGACGTAATCATCATCGGCACCGGAGCCGGTGGCGGAACGCTGGCCTACCATCTTGCTCCCTCCGGCAAACGCATTTTACTTTTAGAGCGAGGCGGATATTTGCCGAGAGAGAAGGACAACTGGGACTCCCGTGCCGTCTTTCTCGAATCGAAGTACCGGGCCAAAGAAACTTGGTACGACAAGGATGGCGACACGTTTCATCCAGGGATTCAATATTACGTTGGCGGGAATACGAAGGTTTACGGCGCGGCGTTGCTGAGGTTTCGCGACGAGGATTTTGGCGAAGTCCAGCACTTTAACGGCATCTCACCCGCTTGGCCACTCACCTATGAGGACTTCGAGCCTTATTACACGAAAGCCGAGCATCTGTATCACGTCCACGGACAACACGGGGTCGATCCCACGGAAGGTCCGTCGAGCGCTCCCTATCGCCACCCCCCGGTCAGCAACGCGCCGCGCATTCAGGAGCTTTGGGACGATTTAAAACGGCTCGGCCATCACCCATTTCCTTTGCCGTTAGGCATCCTGCTCGACGAAAAAGAGGGTAAGGCCTTGCACACGAGCGCTTGCGTGCGGTGTGCAGCATTCGATGGATTTCCATGTTTGGTCAACGGCAAAGCAGATGCGCAGGTTGTTTGTGTAGACCCCGCTCTCGAGAAGCACCCGAACATTCAGCTGCTCACGGACGCTTACGTTCAGCGTCTCTATACGGACGCGGGCGGCCGCGTCGTAACAAAGGTGCTCGTTGAGCGCGAGGAACAATTGGAGGAATATTCAGGTGACATCGTGGTTGTTTCTTGTGGAGCGGTCAATTCCGCAGCGCTTCTGCTGCGTTCGGCTAACGACAAACACCAGAACGGCCTCGCGAATAGTTCGGATGTAGTGGGCCGCAATTACATGCGCCACAACTGCTCCGCTTTTATGGCCATCTCTAAACATCCCAATCCGACTGTATTTCAAAAGACGCTTGGACTAAACGATTTTTACTTTCGGTCAGATGATTGGAAATATCCTCTGGGCTGTATCCAAATGTTGGGAAAGTCCGACGGCGATATGCTTAAGGGCGAAGCGCCGGACTGGGCTGTTTGGAAACCCGAGTTTGCATTGGATTATATGGCCGAACACTCCATCGATTTCTGGCTGCAATCTGAAGATTTGCCCGAACCCAACAATCGTGTCAGCCTCAACCGGCAGGGAGCGATTACGCTGAACCTTGGGGAGACAAACATGGAGGGACACCATCGCTTGATCGCAAAACTCAAGAGTATGCTCAAGGATCTCGGTCTTCACGACCACTTGATGTCCCGATCGTTGTATCTGGGCAAGAAAATTCCAATTGGCGGCACCGCTCATCAGGCCGGAACGGTTCGGTTCGGTCGCGATCCCAAGACATCGGCGCTCGATCTGAACTGCAAGGCCCATGATTTGGATAATCTCTATGTTGTCGATGCGAGCTTCTTTGTGTCGATCGCAGCCGTGAATCCCAGCTTGACCATCATGGCGAATGCATTGCGAGTTGGAGATCATCTCCTGAAGCGGCTGGGATGACCGCGAAACCAAATGTCGCTCGGCGCGATATGGAAGAATTGGGAAGGCTCGGTCAGTAGAAACTTTCTGGCAGTTTTGTTCACGAAAGTGAAGAAAAGGAGTCTCGAAATGTCGTCGCGAAATGGCACCAAGGCGGAGGTTGTGGTAATAACCGGTGCGTCGGCAGGCGTTGGCCGCGCCACGGCTAGAGCTTTCGCGCGCCGGGGGGCGCGCATTGGACTTCTAGCACGCGGAAAGGACGGCTTAGAAGGCGCCCGATCCGACGTTGAAGCAATGGGTGGCGAGGCGATGGCGATTTCTACGGACGTTGCTCACAGCAACGAAGTCGAAGCGGCTGCGGAGGCTGTCGAGAACCGCTTTGGTCCCATCGATATTTGGGTGAACAACGCGATGACAACAATTTTCTCGCCGCTAAAGGAAATCACGCCCGAGGAGTTCAAGCGGGCCACCGAAGTCACCTATCTGGGAACGGTATACGGCACGATGGCCGCCCTTAGGCGGATGTATCCTCGCGACCGGGGAACTATCGTGCAGGTAGGCTCCGCGCTCGCGTATCGGTCGATTCCCCTGCAGGCGCCCTACTGCGGTGCGAAACACGCCATTATGGGTTTCACCGACTCCTTACGCTCGGAGCTAATTCATGATCAAAGCAACATACACCTAACCATGGTCCAAATGCCGGCCCTCAACACCCCGCAATTCAATTGGTGTAAAACCCGTCTTCCGCGGCATCCGCAACCCGTTCCGCCTATCTTTCAGCCCGAAATCGCTGCCGAAGCCATCGTTTGGGCAGCGCATCATAAGCGCCGGGAAGTTTATGTCGGTGGACCAACTGTGCAAGCCATCGAGGCTAACAAAATTGCGCCGGGACTGCTGGATCTGTATCTCGCACGCACCTGCTACGACGGGCAGCAAACCGATGAACCGGTCAGCCCAAATCGCCCAAACAATCTGTTTGAGCCCGTAGCTGGCGACCACGGGGCTCACGGAATTTTCGACAGCCGAGCGCATGAGAGCAGCGCCCAGCTTTGGCAAACAACCCATCGTGGTTGGCTGGCTGCGGTGGGTTTGGGCGCTGCGGCCCTGGCTTGCGCGGTCATGCTGGGGAGCGGGAAATGGAAATAATTCAGAAAGGCAAACAAACATCCAAGGCGTTAGGTTCAGGTCTTCGCCATGGTTCACGCGAATCTCTCCGGCGACGCCGCGGCATATTTGGGTTATTCCTAGCAGCGAGTGCGTCGATGAGTGTTATCGCGCTATATCAATTGGGAATTCTGAGGCGCGTTCCTGAACCGGCCTTGCCTGGATTCGATTCCGAGAATATCACTGGATCAGCCAAGGCTTATTCGCTCATCGCAACACCTGATGCCGTTCTGGCTATGGGCAGTTATGCAGTGACCATGACCCTGGCCGCGATGGGATCGCCCGACAGAGCGAATGAACAACCGTTGCTTCCCATCTCTCTTGCCGCGAAGGTCGGTTTTGATGCCATTGTTGCGGCAAAATATACTCTTGACGAATGGCGTGAATACCGCGCGTTGTGCTTTTGGTGCCTTCTGGCCACCGCCGCGACGTTTGCCTCACTGCCGCTGGTGATTCCAGAAGCGCGCACCGCGCTTCGCCGCCTGACCTGATGTGAACTGGACTTTCTTTTCTTAAGGGGAATGAATGCTTGACTTGGCATGCAATTTTTCGCAATTAGGGAAGCCCTTTGCACATTTTTGGGAACACACCGTTGGGAGTGGCCATGCGCCACTCGCGTTGCGCGCCGATTGGCAGGCCCAGCTTCGTACTTGTCACAACGACTTAGGCTTTGGACATGTACGTTTTCATGCACTGCTATCAGGCGAGATGGAAACGCTTATCTGCGAGGAAAACAAGCTCCTTTATTCATTTTTCAATGCCGATCAGATTATGGATTTCCTTCTCTCCATCGGCATGAGGCCCTTCGTGGAACTGAGCTTCATGCCCTTATCCCTCGCTTCAGGCAACACCTCGGTGTTTCGGTACGCAGCCAACGTGACGCCGCCAAAGGACTACAACCAGTGGGCAACACTCATCGGCAAACTGACGGCGCATTGGGTGGAACGCTACGGTGTGAACGAAGTGCGGGAGTGGTTCTTTGAGGTGTGGAATGAACCAAACCTGAAGGCGTTTTGGACGGGAACCCAGCAAGACTATTTCAAGCTCTACCGAGTGACCGTCGAGGCGATTAAGAGCATCGATCCTTTGCTCAAAGTGGGCGGACCCGCTACCGCGAAGAATGCTTGGATTCCCGAATTTGTTGATTTCTGCGAGCAGAACAAAGTGCCCGCCGATTTCATCTCCACGCATCACTACCCGACGGATGCATTTGGAAAAATTGGCGCGGACACGGTCACTCAATTGGAGAACGCGCCCCGCGGAATTATGCGCGAGGACGCGGCCAAAGTCCGGGATCAAGCTCGCGGCCTGCCGGTTTACTATACGGAATGGAATATCTCATCGAATCCGCGGGACCCGCTGCACGACGAGCCCTTTACTGCGGCGCTTGCCTCCAAGATCGTCATGGAAGCGTCCGGCCTGGTCATGGGTTACAGCTTCTGGACCTTCAGCGATATTTTCGCCGAGAACTATTTCCCGTCCGTTCCATTTCAGGGTGGTTTTGGCCTGCTCAATATTCATGGGATCGCGAAGCCGGTGTACCGCGCATTCGAGTTATTGCATCATCTTGGCACTGAATTGCTCAACGTGGAAGGAAACCATGAGACTGTAAACGCGTGGGTCGTTCGCAAGCAAAACGCGATTACAATTCTTCTAACGAACCATGCCATGCCGCGGCATCCCATTCAGACGGAGTTATTGAATCTGCAGATCACAAACGCCCCAGAACCTCGGGTCGTCTACATTGAGAGAATCGACGAGGATCATGCGAACCCGCGACGGGTGTGGCAGGCCATGGGCGAACCACTTTATCTGAATGCGCTGCAAGTGGAGCAGTTGAAGGCCGCTTCGTGCCTGGTGAAACAACCACAACCGTGGAGATACGAACGGCAGAACATAGATATGTCCATCTCGCTGCCACCTCATGCAGTCGCGGCAATCACCATCGAGTTCGCTTGAATGCGGGCCAACCAAAGCGTTGCGGCGATTACGATTGAATTCGCCTGGTCGTGAGGTAGCTCCGGGAGAGCGGCGACAATGAATCAATCGCTGCCAATTTCCAGTCCGGCCGGGACATGAGCTCATTCATCCTTGACTCCCGTTTCTGAAATTGAAGTGTCCTGCCAGGGCATTCTTGCCGGGCTCGAGATAGTCCAAACAGACGTATTTCATCAATTCCTCCACGACGCGACTTTCTCCGTTCTGCACAAAACCCGCTGTGTATGTGTTCGCGGCATCCGCCCTTCGCCAAAAACGCGAAGTACGGGACACCCCACTGTGTTGCTGACGCCAGCGAGATCAAGAAACTGGGTCACCCGCCATCCGTTGGGTCCTCAGTCCTGGCCGAGCGCGGGGATCTGCGGGTTGTCGTCCTGGGTTCGCGCGAGGAACGCGCGCACCTCGACCGGCGCCCGACAGGTGACGACAGCCTTGCGCCCCCACGCCAGTGCCTCATCCAGGTTCGCGCATTTCAGCAGCCAAAAACCGCCTACGTGCTCCTTGGTCTCCAGGTACGGCCCGTCGGTGATGAGCACCTTGCCACCGGGCTGCGCTCGCAGCGACCTCGCACTGATGGCGGGGGAGAGGCCGCCAGCGAAAATCCTGGCACCGGCGGCCGCCATCTCTTCGTTGAGCACGTCAATATCGCGCATCATCGCTTCGCCTTCGAGGGACCCGTCGTAACCGTCGGGGTGGTGAATCGCAACTAGATATTGCGGCATGATTTCTCTCTTTCCCGTAACGGGATTCGGGCCGGGCGGTTGCCCCGCCTTCACTACATAGACGAACGGCCGGACCGGAATTCGACAAAGCGCGGAGAGTTTTTTTATCACTGGCTCATCTCAGCGGCGGCGGCGTCGCCGAACTTCTTTTGGATCTCTTTTTGCGTCTCGGGATCGAAGTCGGTCAGATCGAACAACCGGCGGACTTCGACCACCATTTCGTCATCCGAGCCGGGGATGCGGGAGGCCCATTCGAGCGCCTCTTCGCGCGACTTCACCTGAATGATCCAGAAGCCGCCGACCACTTCTTTCGTTTTGAAGTTACGCCCGGCAGCGCCGCGAGCCGGCTTTGCAACTCGCGATGCCGTTTGCATTCAGCGCTCGGCTACCGTCCGCCGGATGAGTTCGAAGAAGGATCAGAGCAACAAAATGTTGAGCCGCGCTATGTGGCTTCAAGACTGACCTTTGTCAAACGCTGACAGTGAGCGAAATTGCTGGTGCGTGCCAGTGTGCCAATAAAACTGTCTCACTTAGGGGTTCACCCCAACCGCGCGCGAACCCAGCTGTGCCAGAACTGTGCCAAAACCCTACTCATTTGTCTCGTTGGGGTTAGCTTTGAGCGAAAAGCAGACTCCCCAAATTGTTGAAAAGATTGAAAAGCCAAAGGTACAAATAGAAGGTTTGGAATCGAGCGTCGTGCTTAGAAGGCAGACGCTCTTTCCAACTGAGCTACGGGCGCATCCTTCGTTGCATTGTAACATTTGAACGCCTTCGGCTTCATTGCGCTTACTCCATATTAGTGACTTTTTCAGTGACTCCGTAGTTTCTATCGCATGACACTACAACGAATGTTTCAGCTAACGAAGAGAGCTTTTTTGCTGGTGTCTAGCATCCGGCTCATGCATAGATAGATTCCGGTGTAACCGAATGGTAATGCCATGAGTCTGCTGCCTTGCAGTAAGATGTCTCTTGGTCCCGGACCACCGGATAGCAGGAGGCAATAGCCATGGCTTCTTCGGCGCCAGAACCTTCGAAAGTTCCTACCGCGGGGCAGCCTCTATCGACTGAAGAATTGCGCAAGATGCAGGCGTATTGGCGCGCAGCGAATTATCTTTCCGTGGGGCAAATTTATCTGTACGCAAATCCGCTTTTGCGCGAACCGCTGAAGCTGGAACACATCAAGCCGCGGCTGCTGGGACACTGGGGCACCACTCCGGGACTGAACTTCATCTACCTGCATTTCAATCGGTTGATCCAAAAATATCATTTGAACGTCGTTTACATCGCGGGGCCTGGTCACGGAGGGCCGGGCGTTGTCGCTAATACATTTTTGGAGGGAACTTACAGCGAGATTTATCCCGAACTATCGCAGACCGAAGAAGGTCTCAGAAAATTGTTCAAACAATTTTCTTTTCCGGGCGGCATACCGAGTCATGTCGCGCCCGAAACTCCGGGCTCGATTCATGAAGGCGGCGAACTGGGTTACTCGATCGCTCATGCGTACGGCGCGGC
>Ga0209529_1000022_pt1 | contig 11397 bp, 11 predicted proteins | sample BlaSpr_A8_OM1_O2_FD_187980 | JGI IMG/M metagenome (GOLD analysis project Ga0209529, IMG submission 187980) | Forest soil microbial communities from Thunder Bay, Ontario, Canada - Black Spruce, Ontario site 2_A8_OM1_O2 (SPAdes) (version 2) | ecosystem: Environmental > Terrestrial > Soil > Boreal...
TCCTGGTCGGGGCCGCGATCGGCATCGTGATATTCGGCCGCCGCGATGCCGAGCCCTACATTCTGGTATTCCTCGCGCTGCTGCTGCACGACATCGGGTTCTGGCCGGTGGCGGCGTAAAAGACGAAGCCGAGGCAGACAGCGACAATTGATCTGCGGAAGAGAGTGAGGCCCGGCGAACGTTTACCTAGCTCCGCGCCGCTCACGTTTGTGTGGCTCTGCGTTTTGAGAAAAGACCAGGAGGTGAGTGCCTCCACGCGAGTGCGGATGCCTTGCGGCACGAGCCATTCAATGAGGCGATCGTCGAGCAAGAGGAAACCCAGCAGGAAAACCAAATAGTTCAAGAAAGTGTAATTGGCGGTAAGGATGATGGAAATTTCGAATGGCGTAACGATGCAGAAACAGAGAATGCGGAATCGGCGTGGGAGGAAAAGCATCCAGACGATCACAAGCTCTGCGACGAGAGTGTAAACGACGGCGGAAGCGTGAAACCAGTGAGGCAATTGCTGGACGTACCAGCCGATCCATGTGGGAAGCGGACCGTTTTGGTAGTAGTCGTCCATGGCGGTGAGCTTGCGCCAGGCCACATCGCCGCTGGCGATTTTGGCGACTCCGGATTCGAAATAGATGCGAAACCATTCCCACTGCAATAAAAAGAGGCTAATGCGCGAAGGAGGATTGGCACGTCCGAGACCGCGAAGAAACCCGGGCGGAGCGAAGAAGAGTGCAATGAAGCCAGCTTCGAGGAGCATGCCGTCGGACTGATAGTTGGAGAAATCCTGCGCGGCGCAGACGAAAGAAAGAAAGCAGGCGAAACAGATGAGAAGCGAGGCGCGCGGCCACATATTCAAGACAACCAGGAGCGAGGCAATTACTCCCAGCCAGCAAACGGCTATCAAACAACGGTCGGTTGTGCCGAACCAAAACAACGTGGGCGCATACCAAAATTTCATAGCTGGGAATGCAGAAGCGACGGCTTTGAGATAATCGGAAGCGGGGAGAATTCCGTCGGGGCCGATGAGCCCCTTGATTTGGAACAACAGAGAATAGAAGGCAGAGAAGTAAATCAGACCCAGACAGCGAAGGAAAATCCAGCGTGGCCAGAGATGGCCGGGACGTTTCTGGTCAATAGGCTCAGGACCCAAGAGCCATTCGAACGCGGAAGCGAAGTCTACTTCCATGGACGGATTATAACGGCTTCAGTGAACGGCGCTACGGGGATAGATATAAACCTACGAGGTTAATGTTAGTCTTTTCACAATACCGTACCTTTGACTGGACTATTTGGCACCCTAGCGTACTTAATGGCACGGTTTATTTCTGAGGAGTAGACGATGACGTGGAAGCCTATCCTCTAACCAACGGTTTGTTGGCGACTTCACCCAGCCAGAGGTCCGGTAATTCATTCGACTGGCCCGGTGCTACGCCGGTGGTATCCGCGAGCGGAAACACGAATGGAATTATCTGGGCCATTAACACATCGCAGTGCGGTACTCCTTCGCACCAAGGACTCGGTCCGGCGGTGCTGTATGCCTACCAAGCGTCCACTCTTAGCACGTTATGGAGTAGCAGCCGGGCTGGAAATCACACGGCGGGAAATGCCGTAAAGTTCGCGGTGCCGACTGTGGCCAACGGGAAAGTGTATATCGGGACGCAGACGGAACTCGACGTTTACGGGCTGAAGTAAAACTTCTCTTGATTAGCGAGAGTTATTACATCGATGAGCGCAAAGTTTTTGCGGTTTTTGGGACTGCGGGGAGTTTCACGTAAGTTGGCAATACCGGGCGAGCTTGCTCGTTTTCGCCAGCTTCGGTAAATCCGATCAAAAACTCCTGAGCGTTGAAACGGAATCCATTGCGCGAGGCGGAGAACTGACCCGCTTTGTGTCGGCGAACGTAATCCCCGCTGGGAAGCAAGACTCGAGTTTTCTCCGTATCAGCTAAATAAGGCGCGATAACCTGGGTGAAAACCTGGCTGCAAAGAACGGGATCTTTCAAGCGGAACATCACTTCCACGCGCTCGTAAATATTTCTCTGCATCCAATCCGCGCTGCCCAGATAGATTTCGGTATGACCCCCGTTACCGAAAGAAAAAACCCGGCTGTGTTCCAGGAAACGCCCCACCACACTTCTGACTCGAATGCGGCTGCTGACTCCACGAACCCCCGGACGCAAAGCGCAAGCGCCGCGCACGATCAATTCAATCTGCACACCGGCCTGCGAAGCGCGGTAAAGAGCCTGAATGATTTTTTCGTCGAGCAGAGCGTTTACTTTGGCGAGAATAAACGCGGGACGTCCAGCACGGGCGTGGGCGGTTTCGCGGTGAATCAAGTCCAGACAGCTTCTTCCTAAATTCAGGGGCGCCACAAACAAGGGCAGGTATTGCGGGCGTTCGGAGTAAGCCGTCAAATAATTAAAGACATGTTGCACGGAAGCGGTGATACGCGGATCGCAGGTGAGCAGGCTTAGGTCGGTGTAGTAACGAGCGGTGGAAGGATTGTAATTGCCGGTGCCGAGATGCGCGTACTGCCGGATCTTGCCGCCTTGCTCGCGGCGAGCGATTAGAGCAAGTTTGCAATGCGTTTTCAGGCCGACCACGCCATGAAAAACCTGCACGCCGGCTTCCTGCAGATTGCGCGCCCAGCGGATGTTGGAAGCTTCGTCGAATCGAGCTTTAAGCTCGACGACGACAGCGACTTCCTTTTTTGCGGCGGCTTCGATCAAAGCGCGGACGATGGGAGAGTTTTCGCTGGTGCGATAGAGGGTTTGGCGGATGGAGAGAACATCCGGGTCGTTGGCAGCACTTTCAATGAAGCGAACGACGGCGGCATAGGAGTCGTACGGATGATGGAGCAAAACGTCGCGCTTTCGAATTAAGTCGAAGAGGGCGCCGGACTCGGACTTGAGCGCCAACTCTCGCGGAATGAATGAACGGAATTTTAAATCGGGCCGAGGAATCGCGTCGTACAGATAGGCGATGCGCGAAAGATTGGGTGGTCCGTCCACACGAAAAATCTGCCACGGCGCCAGGCGAAAATTGACCACCAGGCGGTCGATAATCTCCTGATTCGCGCTGGCTTCGATTTCCAGGCGGACGGCTTCACCTTTTCTGCGGCTATGAAGTTGGGCGTCAACTGAATCCATGATGCTGCGCGATTCTTCGGCTTCGAGATAAAGATTACTGTTGCGAGTGACGCGAAAGGCAGCGGCCGAAAGCACCTCGTATCCGTGATAGAGGCGTTCGGCGAAGGCGTGAATTACGTCGGAGAGGAAAACGTATTCGATGGAACCGTCAGAGGAAGGCAACAGCACCAAGCGCGGGAGAGCGCGCGGCACGGTGACCACTCCCAGATAGGGCTGCGAGCCACGCTTTTTCTGACACAGTAGAAACGCCAGACAAATGGCCTTATTAATTACGTGCGGAAATGGATGGGCGGGATCAACGGTTACCGGCGTGAGCAGCGGCTCGGCAGTTTTGGTGTAAAAGTTTTCGACGTGGGCGCGGGCCGAAGGACGCAGAGAGCGCATAGTGACGATCTTTATCGATTCGGAGAGCAGAGAAGGAACGAGCTCTTCGCGCCAGCAATCGTACTGAGCTTTTACAAATTTGTGCGTACGGGCGGCGAGTTCGGTGAGCACTTCACGCGGTTTGCGGCCATCGGGGCCGGGATCCTGAATACCGTGTTCCACTTGCTGCAAAAGGCCAGCGACGCGAACTTCCACGAATTCGTCAAGATTGCTGGCGGTGATGGCCAGGAATTTCACCCGCTCAAGTAGCGGATTCTTCGGATCACGTGCTTCTTCCATGACGCGCTCGTTGAATTGCAGCCAGGAAAAGTGGCGGTTCAAAAATAAACTAGGATCCGCAAGCTTGTTGCGCGACATATTCTCCTCAAGGATAGGTTATCAGGATATCGGGAGAATATTACTGGGCTGTTACGACTGAAGAATCGAGGCTGGGTTTCGTCAGAGGAAGGTGCTCCATCAAAAACCTAACTGTTCACATACTCGACGATCACGCCTTTTCGTTGCGAGTAAATCATGTATTCCCCGGGAGCTATGGCCCCCAACCTGTGTACGCGTACGCGAGCTTCCTCAATACCCGGCACGGAAGTGATCCAAAGAGGCTTTCCGTTTCTAAGTCGTTTGAAAATATCAAAAGTGGTGTCCATAAGGCCTCCGATTAGTTCCTCTTATTTGCGTACAGCTTTGAGTGGGCATCTGGCATGCCACGCGTGACGGTAAATTAGGTCTTTAGAATGAAGGGGTTGACCATCGCCTACAGCATTCTGCTTAGAAAATTATTCGTTCTACAGGCCATACGGGAATAGCGCAAACGGATTAATCGGGGGTTACGAATTTGAAGACTATTTTTCCAGTTGACGCCTCTCGGATGAAATATACACCGCGGGACTTCAAAGCAAGAGCGTGCAGATTTGTTTTGGCTTGTTCTAAAGTCGCGACTTCTGCGATCCAGAGAGGATGGCCGTCGTCCAGCGTACGGAAGATATCGAACCCTAGACTAGGCATCGCGTGATGATGTAAGTTCCAAGTCCCTCGCGGTCTACCAGGAAGAAGAACGCAAAAGACTAAGGCAGGATAGAGGGGCGCGAGGCTTTTGTCTGTTCAATGTTAGACAGACAAAAATTGCTCGACCATACAAGATTGTTTTGGAGGCGAACTAGCAATGATTCGATTTTGCGAAGCAAAGCATAAGTTGAGGAAGAAATGATGGCAAGTAAGCATGTCAAATCGGTGAAGACGATTTTCCCGAAAGTATTGTCGGGGAAAGTTGTGGAATACGTACCAAGCAAGACCATTTTTTCCCAAGGACAGCAGTGCAAGGATGTGCATTACATTCAAGAAGGGGTAGTGAAGCTGGTGCTGGTTTCCCGCCGCGGTAGGAGCGGCGTTCTGGGGTTCCTGGGCCGAGGAGATTTCTTCGGAGAGGGCTGCATCGGAGGACATGCCATTTACCAGACGTCGGCTATCACGATGGTGCCGAGCAAGATCATGGTGATCGAGCGAAAGAAGATGATCCACCTAATCGAGAAAGAGCCTCACGTCTGTACGCAATTCATAAATTATCTGCTGTCGCGGAACAACCGCATCGAACAGGATTTAATCGACCACTTATTCAATTCGAGTGAAAAAAGACTGGCTCGCGCACTGTTGCTTTTGAACGAGTATGAAAAGGGAAGCGAAAATCCGTCGATCCTTCAGCGAGTGACGCAAGACACGCTGGCAGAAATGATTGGGACCACCAGGCCCCGCGCGAACTTCTTCATGAACAAATTCCGAAGACTGGGATACATCAATTACAACTTCAACGGCGGGCTGGAAATCTACAAGTCGCTATCGAACATATTGCAATAAGAAGCAAAAACATTGCCGGCAATAGGTGCTAGCGGATTGGCGCCGCGAAAAATTTGAAAGCGGCTTGCTTTCCGTTTTACTGCGTCGAGCTGGCCTTTTGATTCTTGACCTGCAGCTCGTTCACTACTTGCTGGACGTTGGGGACACCTGCAGCTACTTTTTCCACTTGTGCGCGCTTGGCCTGCGAATTGACTTCGCCGGTTAGCGTGACGACTCCATTTTTTACGTCATATTTCACATCTTTCTTAAATCTGTTTCGAATCAAAGCGGCGTCTAAATTTTTCTCAATGCCTTGGTCGAGGTCTGAGTTGACGGTCTTGACATCGCTGGAGTTCGGGCCAGGCGGGACCACGGCGATTTCGTCTGCAACAACTTGAGAGCCAGCGATCGACTTAGTAATGGATTCGGCCTGGGCTTTATCGGCGTCGGCTGCTACTTTGCCGGTCAATGTGACAACACCTTTGTCACGATCCTGGCTGACTTTGACGTCCTGGAGATTGGCTTGATGGAGGGCCTTGCGGACGTTGTCCGTGACGTCAGGGGATTTGGTCGCTCCGCCAGAGCACCCGATGAGAGATGTGACGGAGGCGAGAGTGAGCAGTCGTACGAGCGAGCTTGATTTCATTTTGTCTCCTTGGACGTTGACAAATCCAAACCCGAGTGCATTTACCGGGAAAGAACGACACAATGTCGCGCGAGATACAATGAACCTATCCAGCGCAAGGAGCCATCCACAACATACCCTAAAGATCGATGTGTATTGAGGTATGGTGCGGAGTGGACGTGGAATTATCGTAAAAACTGAAGCGGATGAAGATCCGAGCGAGATGGTAACAGCAAAGGAGCGGGTTGTTTACACCGGCTCCCTTTGGAACATTAACGTCTGGATTTTTTACGAGCGGGGCGTTTGCTGCCCGCAGATTTGGCGGCCCGTTTTGCGGGCTTAGTGCCGCGCTTCGAGCGCTTGGCCGGACGCGCCTTTTTTTTGGCCTTTGCGCGAGGGCGCTTGCGCGCTTCCGCGCTCGCAACCTTGGAAAATTCGTTTACCTTTGCGGCCACGGTACCAAGGGCGGAGCCGATGGTGGTGGCAACGTTAGTGAGTAATTCCTCTGCGCCGGATGGCTTTTGTTCGTCAGTCATTTAAATCTCCTGTAAATCTACGCGCAACGGCTTTTTCTTTAGGGCTGTTTTACGAGTTGTGCGGAACTTCCTGACCAAGGGCAGTGGCAAGAGCGATCTGATGATCCTGTTCATCCATTAGAATCTCGCGAATGTGTTCGGCCATGGAGAATTCACCGAGGACTTCGCACTGGCGCACGCGATCGCGGTAATTGCGAATGGTTTCCGTCTCGTTCTCGAGATCGAATTTAAGCATGTCGCGAGCTTTTTCAGACGTGCGGACCGGCTTAGGCTGAGTGGTGGGCATGCCGCCGAGATAGTCAATCTGATTCGAAATAATGAGCGCATGGCTAAGCTCTTCACCGGCGTGCTTTTCCAGCTCGCCGGCTATGTTCATATACTCGGCGCCCTTCAACACTTGCGAATAAATTACATAGGAAATAATGGCTTGATATTCTCGGGCTAGATCTTCATTCAGGGCCGCGATAAGTTCTTTACGCGTCAAGGTCTTCGCGGTGGAAGATTGCGTTGCTTCTTTCATCTCACTCTCCTTCTATGGAAGTTCGGTGCTGGGTAACTCCAGCAGAATTAGGCTGAATGCACTGAATACTTTACTGGCCCGGAACTCCAACGTCAAATTTTTGCGCGATGGGAAACGGCTCAGGAAGGCGAGCTAGAAGCGAGGGGAGAACGGTGCTATTCCGTTCTCCCTTTCGCCGAGGAAACTAGAACTAACTACGCGGAGGCGCTTTTGGCTGCGTCGCGATACGCTTTTTGTCCTGCGTCGGCTGCGTCCTTTACATAGCCGGTCGCTTCGTCAACATTCTTCTTGGCGCGATTGGCCCACTTCTGGCCCGTGCTTACGGCTTCGTCGAGTGTGTCCTGGGCCGCCCCGACCAGATAATCACGCGTGTCTTCGCCCGCTTGTGGCGCGAACAAAATCCCGATCGCTGCTCCCACGCCGATGCCGACCATAAATGCCGTAACCGTTTCAGGCCATCCCATTCTCTTCATAAATCCTCCATTTTTGATTTTCAAGGTTTGCTGCGAACTTCCACCGCAAATCGAACTCTAGGCCGACTGAATCAGCCGACATTCATAATGTCATGACTAACGGTAGCATCGGCGAACAATCGAAGCCATACACGGAACGACGTAGATTGGAGCAACGACATGCCGTAGCATGAATGCTCTCAGGTACGCCTGACGACCAGACATGTTATATCGTCGTGCTGGGGCGCTCCGCCGACGAACTCGTCCAGCTTTCGCATGATAGTGGAGAGTGTCAAAGCGGCGCGATCTTCCAGCGGTTGACCAGCCAGTGCCAGCAAGCGGGATTCTCCAAATTCTTTTCCGTCTTCGTCGCGGGCTTCGGTCACGCCGTCGGTGTAAATAATCAGAACATCCCCGCGTTCAAGAACGGTGCGGCCGGTCTCATACTTTTCGTTTATCTCGATGCCTAGAGGAATGCTTTCGGACTTCAGGCGTTCGATCGAACCATCCCGGTGTTTCAACACCGGAGGATTGTGGCCGGCGCACAGGTAATTCAGAGTTCCGGTAACGGGATCTAGTTCAGCCAGGAATGCAGTTGTGAAACGACGACCGTTCATATTGTTGGAGCAGGCCTGGCGGTTCAATCCGGCGACAAGATCCGAAAGCGAGCCTCGCGAGCCAGCCAGCGCGCGAAGACTGGCTTGGAAAGTGGCCATCAACATCGCAGCTGGAACGCTTTTGCCGGCGACGTCTGCGACGGCGACAAGTAAAGGACCGTCGACGGCGCGGCGGAATGCGTCGTAATAATCACCGGCGACCATCTTGGCCGGCCTGGTGGCGAAGGCCATGTCTACTCCCGCTACTTCGGGAGGCACACGCGGAACCAGCCAGCGCTGGATTTCGCGGGCGATTTCAATGTCGCGCTTCATGGAAATGTGATCGCCGAGAACCATCACCAGCAAGAGCAACAGACCTACGAAGGCCAAAAGGAGTTCCACTTCTCTGGTGAAGAAAAGAAACTCGAGTCCGACAATGGAGAAAACCGCGAGTACGATAGTGAGAAGCAGGAAAACCCGGCGCGGTGGCGAAAGCTTTTTTAGAATGCTGCAAGAGATTGCTGCGAATACTTTGAAAGGATGTGTCCAGGAGTTATGTTGCTCTGCGTGGCCATCTACTTCTTGTTTGAACGGGCGCGCACTGGCTTCGGCTTCGGCTTTGAACTGGCTCCAAAGATCATCAAGTTCCATACCGGCTGTTAGGCGACGCCAGCCGTCTTGGGAACGCCACACAGCGCGTCTGACTGCCAGCTTCGCTTCATGGGCGGACTGCTTAGCTTGGGCTAGTTTGGGATCAACGAAAATCCGCCAATCGCTGCGTAGTTCGCTGGGTGAAGTGCTCACGTCTCAGAGTACGTTATAATGGTGGATGGGTGGATAGGGTAATCTTCGTATTGTTCTTACTGAAAGAATTTAGACCGAAATGAAACGCTTTTAGGCCGTTTGCCGCCGTGGATTTTGCCGAGTAGAACCTGCTGAAACAAAGCAAAAAATTGATGGTGGCAAGCCTGATGAGTTCTGTAACAATCTGTATCATAAGGGCTTACAGCCTAAATAACTTGGCCCGTGAAATGCACATAAGTCTCTTGCGCGACGATTCAATGCGCTGTATGGGCAACTGTAGAGGCGAGCGGTAGATTGAAAGCGGTCGGAAGCTGCAATTGGATGTCTTGAACTGGGAGAAGCGCAGAGATGGCAGCAGCAAGCTCAACGATAAAAGTGGCGCCGCTACCTAATTGGGGCGAGCGAATCAGGGCGCTGAAGAACATTCCGCCGGTGTTGAAATTTGTGTGGGATGCGGCGCCGGGGATTGTTGTTTCGAACCTGAGTTTCCGTGTGGCTGTTGCGCTGATTCCGCTTTCGATTTTGGCGGTGACGAGATTTATCGTGGATTCGGTTACCAACCATCAAATGAGGCATGTGCCGCTCTCGCATATGTTCTGGTGGATGGTGCTGCTGGAATTTGTTCTCGCTGGTGTGGCGACGTTCATGGCGCGCATCGTTGAATTCTGCGATACAACGTTGGCGGATCGATTCACACGACACATCAGTTTGAAGTTGATGACGCACGCTGCCAATCTGGATTTGATGTCGTATGAAGACCCCGTTTTCTACGACAAGTTGGAGCGCGCACGGGCGCAAAGCGTGGACAGAGTTCAAATGCTGCAGGTGGGCGGCAAGTTGATTCAGGACGTGGTCACCACAGTGAGCTTGGCAGCAGCCATTTTCATTTTCTCGAAACTACTTTTGTTCGGATTGATTATTTGCGTGGTCCCGGCTTTTCTGGGCGAAACTCATTTTGGTTTCATGAATTATTCGTTGAGTTATCGACAGACCGCCGGGCGTCGTGAGCTGGATTATTTGCGCGTCTTGGGCGGAGCTAAAGAAAGCGCGAAGGAACTGAAACTGTTTGGATTGGCCCCGTTTCTCATGGGGCGCTATTCGGAACTGGCTGACGATCTATATCACCAGACTAAGGATTTGTCGAAGCGCAGGCTAACGTTTGGGTCTCTGTTAGCGCTAATGGGGCTGGTTGGATACTACGGGAGCTATGCCTACGTTATTTATGGCGCGGTAATCGGCACTATAAGTGTGGGCGCGATGGTTTATCTTTCAGGAGCAATTGCGGCTGCTAGCTCGAACATTCAGGCGGTGTTTACGAGCTTTTCAGGTATTACGAACCAGGCGCTGTTCATGACCGACTTGCTGGAATTTTTTGCGGTCAAGCCGAGGATTTCTTCCAAAGCGTCTGCAATGCCTGCACCCAAACCGATTCGCACCGGATTTGAGTTCAAGAATGTTTCCTTCAAATACCCCGGCAGCTCGCGAATGGTTTTGAAGAACGTCAATTTTAAGCTTGGACCGACGGAGCGGATCGCGATTGTCGGAGAGAACGGGCAAGGCAAGACGACGTTGGTTAAGCTGCTGACGCGTTTGTACGATCCGACGGACGGCCAGATTTTGCTGGATGGAAAAGACCTCCGAGATTATGACTTGGAAAGCCTTTGGAAGGAAATTGGCGTCATCTTCCAGGACTTCATGCGTTATGAGATGACCGCGGCAGAAAACATCGCCGTGGGCAGAATCGAAGATTTGGATAATCAGTTTCGAATACGTGCGGCTGCGAATAAGAGTCTGGCTGAACATACTATACGGCGACTGCCGAATGGATTTGACCAGGTACTGGGCTGCCGATTTGAAGGCGGTGTAGATCTGTCGGGCGGCGAGTGGCAAAAAATAGCTCTGGCGCGCGCTTACCTGCGAGATGCACAACTTTTGATTCTGGACGAGCCGACTGCGGCGCTGGACGCGCGTTCGGAACACGAAGTGTTCCAACGATTCGCGGAACTAACCAAAGGCAAAATGTCTTTGCTGATTTCCCATCGATTCTCTACGGTTCGAATGGCAGACCGCGTCCTGGTGCTGGCTGACGGTGAAATTGCCGAGGAAGGCAAACACGATCAACTGATGAAGAGTGGCGGCCAGTACGCAGAGATGTTCGAACTACAGGCAGCCAACTATCGTTGACACGCGCCGTTTCAGAGAACAGAGTTAACGCCCAGCATGGTTGTGCATTTCCACTAACTCCTGAGGCGATGCAGGCTTGTAGGATTTAAATCCAGCGCGCTCCATACCTCGTTGTGCTTCCGGGTTTTTCATAAAGGTATCCCACACAAAAGCAGTACGCGCATTTTCTGCCATTACCATGCTGATCCCAGCATCAATCCCTACGATGTCGCTGTCGTACCAGTTCGTCAGTGGGTTAAAAGCGTCCACAAAGCCGTAGCGGCTCCAAGTGCCTGCGCCGTAGCGGTATTGAATGGTGCGTAGAACGCGCATCACGGGTCCCGGTAA
>Ga0209529_1000024_pt1 | contig 11214 bp, 8 predicted proteins | sample BlaSpr_A8_OM1_O2_FD_187980 | JGI IMG/M metagenome (GOLD analysis project Ga0209529, IMG submission 187980) | Forest soil microbial communities from Thunder Bay, Ontario, Canada - Black Spruce, Ontario site 2_A8_OM1_O2 (SPAdes) (version 2) | ecosystem: Environmental > Terrestrial > Soil > Boreal...
GATCCTGCGTTATCAGGCCTGCAATGACAGCGCTTGTCTGCCTCCGGTAAAGCTTCCGGTAAGTGTCAAGTTTAATTTGGCCGAAGAAGGCACCACACCGAGAGAAATTCATCCAGAAATTTTCTCCAGGCTCGTTCCAGCCCGCTGACATATCAGTCTTTGTTTGCTGAAGGCGTTCAGTCCCAGTGTGGCGAGTGTTGCCTTTACCGGTTGGAAATCGCTGGTAGAGCGCGGCGGAGTCGCGAGATCACTCTATCTTTTCCCAGCACAACCATCGTTTCAAAGAGTGGTGGTGCAACAGCGCGTCCTACGATGGCCACGCGCGTAGCGTTTATCAGCAATCCGGCTTTCACGCCTTCTGCAGTAGCCACCCCGCGCAGGGCCGCGTCGCATGCATCGTGATTCCATTCGGGCAGCGCTTCAAGCGCTTCAACTAATTTAGGCATCAGTAGTGCAAGTTTTTCATCTTTCCAGAATTTTGCGCGCGCTTCTGGCTCGTACTCAAAATCATCGGTGAAAAATGCGCGCGCCCAACCGCCGAAGTCCACCAGCAATCGCGTTCGCGACCGAATCAAATCCACAGTGTGCGCAAACCATTGCCTCTCCGAAGTCGCCCAAGCTTCTTGCCATAGCCCGGAACGCTTCAGCTCCGCCTCCACGTACGGCAGAAGTTCTTCCACCGGCGGCTTCTGCAAATACTGCGTGTTGTACCACTCCAGTTTTGCGCGATCGAAAATCGCATTCGTGCGGCTTACACCTGAAAGCGCGAATCGTTCGATGAGCTCATTTGTCTGTAGATATTCGGAGTCATCGCCAGGCGACCATCCTAACAGCGCCAGAAAATTCCGGAACGCCTCGGGTAGAAATCCTTCTTCCGCATACGATCCAACGCTCGTCGCGCCGTGGCGCTTCGAAAGCCGCGTGCGATCGGGTCCTAGAATAAGAGGAACGTGCGCAAATATTGGCGGCTCAGCGCCGAGCGCTTTGTAGATCAAAACTTGCTTCGGTGTGTTCGACAAGTGATCCGCGCCGCGAATAATGTGCGTGATGCGCATATCGATATCATCCACTACCACGCTGAGTTGATAGGTCGGCAAACCCGAAGACCGCAGCAGAACGAAATCCTCAATTTCGGCATTTTGTACATCGCGCGGACCGAACACCGCGTCTTCAAAATGTGTTGTACCCGCTCGCGGAGTGCGAAACCGAATCGCCGGACGAATGCCTTCTTTTTCTTTCGCGGCGCGCTGCTCCGAAGTCAAGTCTCGGCAAGAACAAGCCACCACCTTCGCCGCTTTGCCCTCGTCGTCGCCTTCCCCCTCGTTCTCCTCGGCAGAGTCGCCTCCGGTATATGCAGTTGCTTTGCAATAGCAAGCGTATCCGGCCCCGCTTGCAAGAATACGTTCGGCCGCTGCTCTGTACATTTCGATCCGTTGCGATTGAAAAAACGGTCCCTCATCCCATTCAATCCCCAGCCAACGAAGTGCCACCAGAATTCCGTCAACCAATTCCGGCTTATTGCGCTCAACATCGGTGTCTTCAATGCGCAGCAAAAGCGTGCCGCCTTCATGCTTTGCAAAAAGCCAATTGAATAGGGCTGTGCGCGCTCCGCCCACATGGAGAAATCCGGTTGGCGACGGCGCAAAACGCACGCGCGGCTTCTGAATGGATGTCATTGTCCCTGCGAGTTCCTTCCCCGAAATGGAAACGATCATCTTAGCGGAACGAGTCTGCAAAATCGAGCGCCCGCGCAACAACAGCGCGCAGATCGTGAGTAAATGGCCCGTAGGTACCCTTGACGCTTCTGCCTGTAAACCTCATATTTGAGGGAGTCTTGGCTCTCCTCGTTTCGGGCGAACTTTTACCGCAGGTCCGGACGGTTTTTGCCCTTTTTGCGTAGGCGCGGCAGACGTTGACCTCCACGAAACCTGGCCGGATACGCAGACGGATACCTTTGCAAATCTCTGCTATTCTCGACGGAAGTAGCATCAGGAGTTGGAGCGGTAACTTGCTGATTCACATCAATATGACGGCGTCCGTCCTCTTGGCAGGAGCCCTCCTGCTGGCGCTCTTCTTTTCCTACGTCTACCAGCAGAAGCGCCAACAATACTTGGTGGTGTGGGCGGGAGGGTGGCTGTCCGTTGCTCTGCATTTTTTTGTTCGATCTGTGGCAATGAGGTTGACCATTCCATGGTGGGCGGATCCGCTAACTGAATGGCTGCTTGGACTTGCGGCGTTGGCGTTTTATTGCGCCGCCAAGATGTACGCGCGTCTACAAGTGCCGTGGAAAGGCATTGCAGCTCTGGGCTTTGCTGCAGGACTTTGGGCTCTGGGCTACTCACATGGCTGGATAAATGTGCCACTCGGCTTGGCAGTTGGCCTGATGTTTTTCTTTGTCGCGCGCACCTTCTGGGAAGAAGGTCTCAAACAGGAATCCCGCGCCGACCAATTCCTTGCCATTAATTTCGTCGCGTGGGGATTACTGTGCCTAACTATCATTTTTCAAGAAAGACTTGGACCGCTTGCGGGGAAGGATCTGCTGCCACTTTCTCTGCTGCCTGAACTTTTCGGCGGCGTGCTAATGGTGATGGCGGTGTACGAAGAAGAGCGCCGAAGGGTAGAGCGCAACATGCTTGCGCTCTCTAATTTGAACCTGGCCACGTCGAGCTTTGCAGGCGGCGAGATACAGAAAATGCTGGCGCAAGCGCTCGACCGTGTCCTGAATGTTGTGCGCATTCCTGCCGGCGCGCTTTGCCTGCATTACGGAGAAGAAAACGGTCCCACATCGGTGGTCGTCACAGGGCTGGGCGATACCTTTTGCGCAGCCATCCAAAGCAACAATTTAGACGATTACATAGTCAGCCTGGTCGCGCGGCTTGGTGGTCTTGTGGTGTTGCGCGATTTGGAAACGGACTCGAAATGGGAAGCGTTGGAGAAAGAAGAATCCTTCCGCCACGTACGGAAACTTCTGCTGGGCCAAAAATTGCGAACAGTGGTGGGAATCAGCCTGCAAGCAAAAGAGCGCGTGTTTGGAGTTTTACTGCTGGGCACGCCTGACAATCGCAATTTCACACCCGCGGAATTGCGGCTGCTTCTGGCCCTGGGCCACCAAATAGGAATGGCCGTTGAAAACAGTTACCTGGTTCAGCAAACATCCAGACGCAGCGAAGAACTACACATCCTGAATGAAATCGGCCGGGCACTCAGCTCAACCCTGGAACCGGACGCACTTTTCGAGCGCATTTATTCCGAGATGAAACGGCTGCTCGACGTAAATAGTCTTTTTATTGCGTTCTTTGATCACAAAACCCAGCAGGTTCGATTTGAAATTGACGTGCTAGAAGGCGAGCGGCAAGGCAAGCGGACTCGCGCTGCCGGGAATCACCTGGCTGAATACGTGGTGAAAACATGCCAGCCCCTGCTAATCCGGGATCACTATGCCGAAGAAACCGAACGGCTCGGCTTCAAACCAACTCGCATGGTCGGCTCAATTTGCGCGGTGCCATTGATTCTTTACGATCGCGCGATCGGCGTGATGGCCGTGCACAGCAAGCAAGAACGAGCATTTGACGAAGGGCATGTGGAGTTGATGCGCGTGCTGGCCAGCGAAGCGGCTGTCGCACTGGAAAACGCGCGACTCTTCACAGAGGAACAGAAGAAGTCGCGTCACCTAATGCTCATCAACAACGTATCCAGCCGCGCGATCACTACTTTGGATCCGGCGGAAATGCTCGGGAAGATCGCTTCGGAAATTGAAAACGGCCTGAAATACGATCATATCGGGATAGCCATAGTGGATTATCCGGCGAAAGAGCTGGTAATTCAGGCAGAGGCGGGAACAAGACGCGACGCAGTAGGGCGCAGGATTCCGCTGGGCGAGGGCATCATTGGCCAGGTGGCTCGCACCGGGCAGATGGCCATCGTGCGAGAGGTGAGCCTTTCCACGCCAATTCCCGTGCTACCTACTTCCGTCTCGGCGATCGCGCTGCCGGTAACCTACGCTGAACATTTGCTTGGCGTGTTGTACGTGGAATCCTCGGAACCATGCGAATTCGGAGAGGAAGAAGTGCTGCTGCTTCGCACTCTCGCGGATCTTTTTGCGGGCGGCTTGAACAATGCCCTCACGTTTCAGAAGGCGCAGGAGCAGGCGATCACGGATGGTTTGACGGGTGTTAAGACGCACCGTTATTTGATGGAGGCATTGTCGTCAGAGTGGAAGCGCTCCACACGCGCGAATCGCCCATTCGCATTGGTGTTGATGGACCTCGACCGCTTCAAATTCGTAAACGACTTTTACGGACATCTGGAAGGCGACGTGGTATTGCAGCGCGTGGGCCACATACTGGAACAAAATTGCCGGCGGTCCGATGTGGTAGCGCGCTATGGCGGAGACGAATTCGTCATACTGATGCCGGAAACAAATGTAGAACAGGCTCGCCAGCTTGCCAGCAAATTGCGTGGCTGGGTCGCGTCCGATCCGCTTCTTCGTGACAAAAATATCACGGCCAGCTTCGGTATCGCGGGTTTCCCCGTTCATGGTTCCACTCCGCAGGAGCTTATACAGGTAGCGGACTCTTCGATGTACTTATCCAAACATCAAGGAGGGAACTCGGTGTCCAGTGCGGAGGAAGGCGGTGCGGGCGACACCAAACGATGGAAGAAAGATGTACTCGAAGCGTACCTGGGTGTGACGTTGAAACGCCTCTTTTCCACGGGCCCCGAAGCGTTTGACGAAGTTTACCGGCGTCTCGAGCAATTTACGCGTTCGTTGGCAGAACAGAGCGGAGGCGAGGCGCCGGAGACGCTGCCGGAGGCCGTAGTTGAGACAGTGACATCGCTTGCTCTCGCGATTGATGCCAAGGATCATTACACCCAGGGGCATTCACAAAAAGTCTCTGCCTATGCGGTCGTAATCGCCAAAGCACTGGGGATGAAGGAGCCCGAGGTGGAAGAAATTCGGCTGGCCGCTCTGCTGCATGACATTGGGAAGGTAGGAATCCCGGAAACGATTCTGAACAAGTCAGGCCCGCTGGATGCGTCCGAGTGGGAAACGATGAAGACCCACACCGAGTTGGGCGCGAAGATCCTGGAGCCGCTACAAACCATGGACAAGATTCGCCTGATGGTTCGCCACCATCACGAATTTTACGATGGCACAGGCTATCCGGACCGGCTGGAAGGCGAAAAGATTCCCTACGGCGCGCGCCTGATAGCAATAGCCGACGCCTACGACACCATTACCTCGGAACGGACGTACAAGAAAGCGCGAACCTCCGAAGACGCTTTTAGGGAACTGGAACGATGCGCTGCGAATCAGTTCGACCCGGAACTGGTTCAGCTCTTTGTCCAAACAATGCGGCGGTCGCCGCGAGTTCGCGTCGAACCAAGCGTGAGCGTCCCCGATTTGTCCGATAGTTCGTCGCTGTAATTAACCCGCTCGGTCGTTACGTTCACCGTTCTAATTGCATTCAGAAAATTTCCAGGCGCTCTTGATTTGGCGATAATATGGTCTCTTCCTTGTTCAGTGCGTGTTACTCCAGGAAGGATTGTAAGTCTCTTGGAACTACTCAAAGCATACGCAGAAATCTTTGCCGACTGTAGTTATTGGCTGGCGTCTGAATTACCAGCCGCTTATGAAAGGCGATTGGATGAATCGTCAGCAGGTATAATCCTTGATCGCCTCGGGATTTTTAAAGATGAATGCGAGAGGCTGAATCTTCAGATGACCCTTTCTTTGATCAAAGACGCCATTCCATATGCAGAGGGCTGGAAAGATGGAGGAGCGGCTTTGCTTCACGATGCCATTCATAACGTTTGCGACCTTTTTACACGCGAATTGTCCCAGCAATTATTCATGAGAATCAATGCTGCTGGGCGCACTTTTTGCGATGACCCTTCTAAGAACTGGCAGATGGTCATAAAACGATTTGGAAGGTCCTTAGAGATGTCGAAGAAATGAACAAATGCTTTGCACTTATCCGTTATACCGCAGCAATGTTTCATGCGATGCAAATTGCTGAGGCTGAGGCAATAGAACTGGGAGAATACATCGCAGTAACCGACCCGAAGAGGGGTTGGGACGCCACAAGGCGAAAATTGGATGAACTTGTTAAGCAGGGCCATCTGGAATTGCCTGCACCTCTCGCCGGAAAGTTTGAATTTTTAGAGCAGATGCACCGCGAAATTGAAACTATGGTGTTCGCTTGGAGAATTAGGATTGACCATGCCGCAAACCGTTTGGCGATCATCCCTAATACTGATTTCACCCCCGACATTGCAGAACACATAATGGGAGCTGTGCGGATTTTCATGCTGCGACTCGTTGAGGGCTTGCCGACGACCCAGCTAACTTCCTAACCATCCTAACGGCCGTCGCTAGTGAACTATGTTACCGCTCTTGATTTACTGGACGCCTCGCTTCAAGCTCATATAGAGTTTTCAGTATTAAGCGCTGAGTTTTTAGCGGAGGAATCTTGCAAACAGCTACAGTGAAGTGGGTTGGGGGCGAAGAATTCATGGCCCAAATGCCTTCGGGGCATGCAGTACCGTTCGATACGGACAGAAAACACAACGCGGCCCCGGGGCCCATGGAAATGCTGCTGGGCGCGCTGGGGGCGTGCTCGTCCGTCGATGTGATTAGTATTCTGGCGAAGAAACGCCAGAAGCTAGTGTCTCTGGAAGTTGTTATTTCCGGCGAGCGCGCCGCTGAGCCGCCTGCGGTCTGGACGAAAATCGACATGGTATATCGCCTCTCCGGCGCGGTGGAGGAGAAAGCAGCGCGCGACGCCATCGAATTGAGCCAGATGAAATATTGTTCGGTAGCGGCCATGCTGCGAAAGACTGCTGAGATCACCTACCGTTTCGAAATTTCGCGTTGATCGTATAGATAAAACTTTAGGTCCTTGTTCGCTTGTTGGATGCGGGGGGAACGGTCGGGCTCTGCGCCTCGCAGAATCAGTTCCAAACCTTCCCGAAAGCGTTGGTCATATCGATCGAAAAGGATTGACGATGTCTGCCGATGGAACGGAAATGCCGCGGGGTCAAGACGCGCATTTCGCGCTCCTATGGAGTACCGGGAAGAACGCTTGCCAGGGGTCGGAAATACTGTCTGTTCTTCCATGACGAAGCTCAGAGTGTAGTTGTAGATGGTGCTGAACAGGACGACGGCCGCCCGGACTGAAAAGTCCGCTGCGAGCATCTGATTCCCGATCCTTTCGGTCGTCATGAGGTATTCGGTATTGGTGAGCCTCGTTCCAGCCACCATGCGAGCACCATCGCGGTACGCGAGCAGTGTTTTTCGTAGACCTTCTCCGAAGGTGGAAGCCCACACTCTCCAGTCGGAGGATTTCCGTGCGGGAATGAGATTTGCAGAGCCGTCTGCAAGGACCGTAGTGGCCATCTCATCGAGCAATTGCTCTTTGCTTCTAAAGTGCCAGTAAATCGTGGCGGCCTGAACGTTGAGCTCGACCGCGAGGCGGCGAAGCGTTAGTTGCTCCAGCCCGCGCTGGTTTAACAGCTTCAGGCCTGCCTGAATGACCATCTCCCGGTTGATCTTCATGAAGCCAGAATAACAAGCTTGACTGATTTCACCTAACACTGTTAGATTTATCTAACAACGTTAGATTATGCAGCAGTCGGGCTCTAACGTTGAAGGAGAGATAGCATGAAAGCAGCAGTCGTCACGTCAGCGGGCAAGGCGCCCGCCTATGGAGACTTCAAAACCCCGATTGCAAAGCCGGCGGAAGAACTCATTTCCGTACAAGCATCCGCATTGAGTCAGTTTACAAAGTCGCGAGCTTCGGGGGCGCATTACAGTTCCGAAGGCGGCTTTCCTTTAGTCGCCGGGGCGGACGGTGTTGGTGTAACGCAGGAGGGGAGGCGAGTCTATTTCGTCCTACCTGAGGCGCCGTTTGGCGCTCTAGCGGAACTCTGTCCTGTTCCATCCAATCAGTGCGTGGAACTCCCGGATTCTCTCGACGAGATCACGGCGGCGGCAATCGCAAATCCGGGTATGTCGGCATGGGCCGCACTGGTGGAGCGAGCACACCTTGTTGCCGGGGAAACGGTGCTAGTCAACGGCGCAGCTGGCACAGCAGGTAGACTCGCCGTTCAACTGGCGAAACATATGGGAGCGGGCAAGATCATCGCGACCGGCCGCAACGCGGAAGAACTGGAAGAGGTGAAGAAGCTTGGAGCAGATATCGTCATTCCATTCACTTTGGGCAAGCTACACACATCGGGAGCGAAGGACTATGAGAATACTCTTAAGCAGGTCTTCTCCTCAGGGATCAATGTCGTCATCGATTATCTGTGGGGTGAGAGCGCAAAAACCGTGATTGTGGCGATTGCGAAAGGAGTAGAGGACGGCGCACCTGTCCGTTTTGTTCACCTGGGTGGAGCTAGCCGTGCGGAAAACATCGATCTGCCGGGTGCGGCGCTTCGCTCATCGGCGATTATGCTGATGGGCAGCGGCGTGAAAAGTGTACGCCTGTCCGTTCTGTTGCAAGCGATCAGGAGCGTCTTCGAAGCAGTTCAGCCGGCAGGTTTGAAGATTGCAACCAAGCTCGTGCCGCTTCCCAAGGTGGAAGAAGTTTGGGACCAAGCTGCCGGCAAACCACGTGTAGTTTTCTCCATGGTGTAGTTCCTCAAGCCTGGCATTTAGCGACGGAGTTCCGAAACCCGCCTCGCAGCGTGTTTTGCTTGTCACGCATGCAAGCGATTGCATACAATCGCGGGCTATTGTTTGCACCCTGGAGAACATGAATGGGCAGGCGCATTGCCGCAAAGATTACTGGAGTGGCAGGATACGTCCCGCCGCGGGTGGTCACCAATTTTGAGCTCGAAAAAATGGTGGACACGAATGACGAATGGATTCGCACGCGCACTGGAATCCGTGAACGTCACTACGCGGACCCGGGCGTAGGGTCTTCGCACCTCGGCGCCGAAGCAGCCAAGAAGTTGCTGGCGGCAAAGGGAGTTCCGCCCGAACAAATTGATTTAATTGTGGTGGCGACAGTCACTCCGGATATGCTGTTTCCCGCCACTGCCTGCCTGGTTCAAGATCGTATCGGCGCTAAGAATGCGTGGGGTTTCGATCTCTCCGCCGCCTGTTCCGGATTTGCCTACGCGCTAACCGTTGGCGCGCAGTTCGTGGGCGCTGGAACGCATAAAAAAGCGCTGGTGATCGGCAGCGATGTGATGACCTCCATACTGGATTACCAAGACCGGGCCACCTGCGTTCTTTTTGGCGATGGCGCCGGCGCCGTGTTGGTGGAACCGGCCACTTCCGACAACGAAGGCCTCCTGGATTTCGCTCATGACATCGATGGATCCGGAGGATGCAATCTCTACATGCCAGCCGGCGGATCGGTGAAGCCTGCGTCGCTGGAAACCGTGGAAAAGCGGATGCACTACGTGCATCAGGAGGGCGCGCAGGTTTTCAAATACGCGGTGCGGCGCATGAGCGAGTTGGCCGTTCAAGTATTAGAGCGCAATGGATTCACCAGCCGCGATTTGGCGCTGGTAGTGCCGCATCAGGCGAATCTGCGGATTATTCATGCTATGCAGGAACGGCTGGGCGTGGATGACTCAAAAATAATTATCAATATCGATCGTTTTGGAAATACCACTGCCGCAACAATACCGCTAGCTCTGATGGACGCGTTGGAACAGGGTCGTTTGCACAAAGGCGACCTGGTGCTGGTAATTACAGTTGGCGCGGGTTACACCACCGGCGCGGTTTTGATGCGCTGGGCCTACTAGACATCACTGGAAGACGATGCGCTAGCGTCCAATAGTCTAGTGTCCAATGATAATGAGGACAGGATTCACGTCGCCAGGCGTGGTGGTAACCATCACTGCGTTCGTGGGCGAGACGATAAAGAAATAGCCGGTGAAACCGGTGGGGGTGGATAAGGTTATGGTTCCGCTGCCATCCGTATTGCCGGTTGCGGTGAGGACATACGTGCCGGTGGACGCGCTAGTCGTATTGCTGGCCGTTGTGCTTTGATCTTGGGTTCCGCCTACCATGGAAATGCCGTCGAAGCTAAGGAAGCCGGAAAGATCGCGGTCCGCACTAACTGCTGGAGCAGAGGTGCCATCCACCAACGATGTCGATTTAATCGTTTCTGCCGTGAACGGCCCAGTCGACTGAGGCGCGAAATAACCGAATGTGGGAGCATTCTGCACTATGTTGACGCAAAACGCCTGGTCCGTATTGATTAGATAGAGGACGGGTGAGAAGGCAGAGTTAAATTCCACCGATCCTTCTACCCGGCCCAAGCTATCTGAGATGTAGGGATCCGGGATTGGCGTGCCATTCGTGCCAAAGATTGTTCCGGCCTGATTGTCAGTTTGCAATACCGCCATGCTTGGGTTGCCACTGGTCGCCGAAAGCTCGACCACTTGGACTTCAGGAAGATATGTTCCGGCGGAGATCAGTTGCCCGCTAAGTCCACCCACCATCGTTCCGCTTAAGACGCCCCCGGCTACGAATGGTTGTCCAAATTGCTGAACCATTTCTCCCGCCACGAGATAAGGAGTAGTGGTGGTGCCGCTGGCTGTATCCGTTTCGATTAGGAAAGCGTCGACGGCCGAAATTGGATAGACACTATAGTTCTGGCTAGCAAGGCCCGTAGACGACAGCCCAAGGGTGCAATGAGTGCTGTCCGGTCCGGACAGGTAAGTGCCGGAAACGGAAGTGTCATCGATGGTCACCAATCCAGGAGTATTAGTGTCCATTTCTCCCAAGGACAACGAACCTATGGTTGTTCCAACAACCGGCGGTGTGGCGGTAAATCTGCCTGCGAATGCGAGCGGGCCTGTGCCGTTGGTAGCGGACTGTCCCGCGAAACCCGCACCGCCAAATGCGAAGTCGCCGCTGTAGGTGTTGCCGACCGCACTACTCACCGTGCATGTCGTAACAGTTTGAAGCGCAATTCGGCCGGAACCGGTCGTGCCGGTGGTGTCGAATTCGATAAATCTGCCATTTCCTGTCGCATCAATTGAAAACGCATAAGTGAATTGCGCGGTGGGCTGCGCTGGAGTGCTCCCGGTAAACGTAAACGTCCCACGCCCATCAGATCCCAAAGTGTAAGTTCCCACGAGATTCGTGTACGTCACATCTGTCCCCGAGATCGAGTTGTAGTCTTCCTCGCCCGCGGTAATTCCTCCGGCGCCGTTTGCCGTAAATGTTCCAGCAGAGGCCACGAATCC